>Ga0310344_10001055_pt1 | contig 21318 bp, 17 predicted proteins | sample HC15DNA20200_MG_FD_203801 | JGI IMG/M metagenome (GOLD analysis project Ga0310344, IMG submission 203801) | Marine microbial communities from station ALOHA, North Pacific Subtropical Gyre - HC15-DNA-20-200_MG | ecosystem: Environmental > Aquatic > Marine > Oceanic | place: Pacific Ocean: North... | reverse complement strand
AATGAACGTACAACAATGACAGTAAACCTTGAATACGTGGTGAATGAGTTCGAGCCAGATGCGGGTATCCCAGTGATCAAAGATCGAATAGCTCAAGTACCTCGACGAACTTCATATGGCTCAGATCATGATGATTCGGCTCAAGAGATATTTCGTTTTCGGTTGGATTTAGAATCCAGTCTTACAGATTGGGTAAAGATTCGGTCTAAAATCTATCACACCGATTTGGAGTGGATCTCTGACGGAACTCTAATAACGGGGGTTTTACCTGCTCCTTCTATTGCGATTTTTCCACCAATACAAGCACCTTTAGAGGTTCATCGTGTACTAAACAGTCTGGATAATCGTCAGAGACTTCTTGGCGCTCAATTCGAGACTATTTTCCAATTTGCGACTGGGGCGATCTCACACGAGCTAATGGTGGGAATAGAAATTTCCAGGATGACGGATAGATTTTCATTGGACGTGTTTCATTTACCAGCGTTGCCTCTGTTGAATCCGGATCCCCATGTCGATCCTTACAATAATATATTCCCGATTCAAGGACAGCATCAGGAAGGTAATGTAAGCAGTGTGATTTGGTCTCCCTACATCATCGACCATTTCCAACCGCTTGAATTCCTACAGTTTTTTGCTGGAGGTCGTTTTGATGTTCTGGAGTACAGGGAAAAAATATCTTTGACTCATCGGAAAGAAACACAATTTAATCCCATAGTGGCTGCGGTTTTTCAGCCAATGGAAAGGGGTTTTGTCTATGTGAGTGCAGGTACGGCTTTTGGTACACCTTCTACTCTGGTAGTGGGTCCCCGCAAGCCTGAAGAAAGTCGGCAGATTGAAGGTGGATTCAAGAAGGAGTTATTCGGGGGGGATCTGCGAGCAGAACTATCCATTTACAACCTCAGGAAAAGCAACATTGCAATACCAGATCAGAGTGGAGTGACTCGCCAACTTGGCGTCCAGGACTCTCAAGGTATAGAAGTAGCTCTTTCGGCTCAATTATCTGATCTTTGGTACTTATCTGGCAATTATTCCCTTAACCGATCAATACTTAATAGCTTTAGTGAGAGTGTGATGACGGGGATTAATCCTGTTACCTATGCAACCTTGGATCGTTCGAATAATTTTGCCCCATTTGCTCCCCAGCACATTTTCAATCTCTGGACGCACAAGGAGTTCTCTAACCGCCTGGGTGTGGGCTGGGGGCCACGTTATGTCAGTGGCCAGTTTATCGCAGCTGATAATCTCTTCGAGATGGAAGATTATTGGACAATGGATGCTGTGTTGTCCTACCGTCTGCACAATTGGCAGGTCAGGTTGAATTTCAAGAATTTAACAGGAGCTGACTATGAAGTTCGTGGATTTGGATCCAGCTCTGTGATTCCGGCTGATGGAGCTACAGTTTTTGCAACTATTCAGTTTACTCGCTGAGCTCGGAGCTGAGTGTGATTAGGTTCTGGTTCGGGAGGCATTATTGTTGAGTCGATTGATACTCAAGCTAAGGCACAAGAGGCGTTACCAACTGGGGAGTCTCTGCTTCCTTTTGATATTGAGACAGAAGATTTGGCCCTTGAATTCGGACTGGGAAGTCTTAGGCCTGCCCAGTGATCTTATTTATCATGTTTGCCTATGTCTGATCTCTGCCGTTCTCTTCTGGGCTTTATTGGAGGGTAAGATCGGTAAAAGTGAGGATCAACTTTGATTCTATTGATCATCGGAATCTACTTTCTCGTTCTCATAGGGATAGGACTTCTCGGTCGTACTTTCCTTACTAAATCTGGAGAAGATTATTTTCTTGCTAATAGGTCGATCGGTCCTGTTGTCCTTTTGATGACACTTTTCGGGACGCAGATGACTGCCTTCGCGATCCTTGGAGCATCAGGCGAAGCCTACAGACGTGGAGTCGGAGTATTTGCTTTAATGGCGTCCTCTTCGGCAATAGTGGTCCCTGCAATTTTTTTCTTCCTAGGCAGACCAGTATGCAGTCTTGGTAGACGGTACGGTTTTATGACTCAGGCGGAGTTTTTCCGGGCTCGTTGGAAATCTGGATTGCTCGGTTTCCTTCTTTTTTTGGTGCTGCTAGGACTTCTGATACCCTACTTACTCCTGGGGGTAATGGGTGCCGGGATCACACTGAATCAGATCACATCTGGTAGATTCCCAGTATGGATGGGAAGTCTGCTTGTATGCCTAGTGGTGTTATGCTACGTAACAGCTAGCGGTCTAAGAGGTACGGCTTGGGCCAACACTTTCCAGACCATCATTTTTGGAACTCTCGGAGTTGTCTCATCTTTTTACATTAGTTCTAAGTTGGGAGGACTTTCGGTTGTTTTAGCTGAAGTAGAAGAATCCCACCCTTCCTTACTCAATATCGCTACCAATTTTGGAGGGTTTGAAATAGCTTCCTATCTCTTTATCCCAATGTCAGCGGCTATGTTCCCTCATCTCTTTATGCACTGGCTTTCTGCTCGGAGTTCGAGGACGTTTAACCTTTCTATCATTTGCTATCCGATCTGCATTGCGATTGTTTGGATTCCAACTGTGCTTCTCGGGGTCATGGCTCGGATGCCGTTCCCAGATCTGCAAGGTGGAGCTGTGAATTCAGTCTTAGTTAGGATGATTCAGGAACTTGCACCAGAGGTTCTAGGGGGGGTGCTAGCTGCTGGAGTCTTTGCGGCTATTATGTCTTCATTGGATTCTCAAGTACTTTCGATTGGTAAGATGTTTACACAGGATGTGGTGGGGCACTACATCCGTCGTGACTTCCTCAGTGATAGGGCTCAGTTGATTATTGGCCGGATTTTTGTAGTACTTATTTTGGGAGTCACATTCGGACTTTCTTTGATCTCGGACAAGAGTATTTTCAGTTTAGGGGTATGGTCTTTCACCGGATACGCTGCGCTTATGCCGATTCTGGTTGCAGCTCTTTACTGGCGTAGAAGTACGAAATGGGGAGCCCTAAGCTCATTGCTAATAACAGGTATTCTTTGGATTTTTTTCTTTTTCCAAGGCTGGGGAATTCCCGATTACTCTCTAGCGGGAGGTCTTATGCCTGTAGTAGTGATCTTTGGTGCTTCTTGTTTGGCCCTGGTCGTCGGATCACTCCTAACAACTCCTCCCGACGAAGAAGTAATTAGTCAGTTTTTTTCAGACGAAGATGCCTTCAGCGAGGAATAGAGGGATGAAATGGGGGTAGGTGTGAATACGATGATGGAATCTACTGTTCAAGTAAGAGATGTTTGGAAGCGATTTCAGGTTTCCGAGAGTAGTATCCAGGTCTTGAGAGGCATCTCATTCGATGGCCGATCGGGAGAGAATATTGTCATCACGGGACCATCCGGTTCTGGTAAAAGTACTCTCCTCCATATTCTTGGGACACTAGAACCTCCCACATCTGGAACTGTACACTTGAATGGCTGTAATCCATTCGATCAGAATGAGGTGCGTCTTTCCCAATTTCGCAACCAGAATATTGGTTTTGTTTTCCAAGAACACTACCTGCTTCCCCAATACTCGGTACTAGAAAATGTCTTATTGCCAGTACTGGCAGGCGCTTCTTCTATATCTCAGGAGGTCCGTAGAAGAGCCTTGGATTTGGTGAAACAGATAGATCTTTCGCACCGAATCGATCATCGTCCTGCTCAATTGTCTGGCGGTGAGTGCCAGAGGGTAGCAATCGCCAGAGCTCTGATTAACAGGCCATCGATTCTTTTATGTGATGAACCGACCGGGAATTTGGATCGTACTACGGCTCGACGGGTGGCGGATGTCCTTTTTGAGGTCAACGGACAAGCGAGAGCTTTAATGATTGCTGTCACGCACAGTCTGGAGCTAGCTGATAGATTCCCTAGGCAACTTCATCTTGAGGATGGAGCATGTACAGAAGTCTAACTTTCCACTGGAGGCGTTACCTGCCTGTTTTTATAGCAACCGTTATCACTGCGGCAGTGGTGACGGGAGCATTAATTGTTGGGGACTCGGTCAAAGAGAGTCTCCGAGTGCTGGGGCTCAACCGTATCGGTGATATTGATATTGTTCTCAGCTCAGAACACTTGGTGGATGAGTCTCTTGCTGATCGATTATTGTCTGAGGCGATATTTCAGAAATCGTTTTCACGAGTAGTACCGATCATAAGACTTGATGGTAGTGTTTTCAGTCCTAAGCTCGGTAGACGAGTCTCTTCTGTTGCTATCCATGGTATTACAGACTCTTTCGGGGATTTGTTTGATGAAAAAATAGAGTTTCATAGTGACCCCAATGAGTTGTTCCCTCCTGTCATTATCAACAGATCTCTCAGTCTTGAATTGGGAGTTGAGGAGGGGGATCCACTAGTTTTCTATTTGATGAAAAAATCCCGGGCCAGTCGTGAGACTCTACTCGGACGTCGTGATCCTTCCGAGATGATCCAAACTATTCGAGGAATCGTAGGGGATATTGTAGAAGATAAGGGAATAGGCCAGTTTGCTCTGCGACCAACACAATCTGTTCTACTCAATGCCTATTTCCATCGAGACCAGTTGCAAAAAGCAATTCAGGATGAATCCGAGGGACGGTGGGCGAACAAGTTTTTATTAAAAGGGGTGGGGTCCGAAAAATCTGCAACGGCGATAAGATCAGCACTGGGAAGTGTTTTAGAGCCAGAGGACATTGGATTGAGGATTCTGCAAGATGACCGGGGTGGGCTAGTTCTAGAGAGCGCAGAGTTTTTTCTTAGCCCCGGAGAAGTAGAGAGTGCTCTAAAACTTGCTCGAAAAAAAGACCTGGATGCTGTAGTCATTTTCACTTATTTGGCGAACGAATTGCGAGTTGGAGATAACTCTATACCCTATTCTACGATCACGGCTATTGAGCCGGAAAACGGGTTGCCACCTTCCCAGTTATTTCTCAACGATGGACAGGTAGCGCCTCAGCTAGGAGAAGAAGAGCTCTATCTGAACTGGTGGGCTAGAGACGAGCTCAATGCTAGGAAAGGAGACTTCATAGATCTCACTTATTATAAAATGGGTTCCCGGAATGCTTTATCCACTGAAAGTGTTCGGCTACGTGTCGCCGGGTTTGTCCAGATGGATGGATTGGGTGGAGATTCCTATCTGACACCTCAACTTCCTGGGATCCATACAGCGGATGACATGGCTCACTGGGAACCCCCCTTTCCCATTGACCTTGGCCAGATTAGGTCACGAGATGAGGACTACTGGGATCGTTATGGGGCAGCACCCAAAGCATTCGTATCTCTTCCTACAGCTAGAAAATTATGGGCAGGTCGTTATGGCGATGTTACGAGCATCCGATTTAAGGTCTCTGGAGGGGACATTTCATGGGATGAGAGTCAACCTCTAATCGAGCGGGAACTAATCAGATCACTAATACTAGAAGAAGTCGGATTTGAGATCGAGTCTATTAGGGATAGAGTGTTGCTTGCCTCGAAAGGTCCTACAGACTTTGCAGGACTTTTCCTTGGATTTAGTGCTTTTCTTGTTTTAGCCGCCCTTCTCCTTGTGGTTCTTCTTTTTTGTTTAGCTACTGAGAGTCGTTCTCAGGAGCTTGGAATACTTAAGGCTCTTGGCTATTCAAACGTACGTTTACGGGCATTACTTTTGCACGAATCCCGCGCAATCCTGGTACTGGGCTGTGCACTCGGGGCGGCGGCTTCACTGATTTACGCTTGGTTTATGCTTGCTGGATTGCGAACCTGGTGGTTGGATGCAGTCGGTACGACGGCCCTATCACTTCACGTAAAATGGCAGTCGGTACTCGCAGGACTTGTAGCCACTGCTGCTGCAACTTATATAACAGTTTGGCTGTCGTTGAGGAGGCTACTGGGCTTTTCGGCTACTAGTTTGCTCTCAGGTAATTTCAAGATGCAGGAGCAGGGTTCGGAAAGCTCTGTTAATCGAGTAGTGCGCCGTCTTCTATTGATATTGAGTGGTGCTTTATTTCTCGGCAGTGTCATATTTAGGCCGCAATTGACGAAGTATGAAACCGAGTTATTTTTTGGACTGGCTCTGTTACTACTGTTTGTATTGTTGATGTATTTTTCGAGCTGGTGCCGACATCCTGCTGGGGTGCCAGGTGGACTGTCTTGGAGGAGTCTTGCCTACCGAAATAGCCAACGCAACTCAACTCGGAGTAATTTCAGTGTTGCCCTCATCGCGCTAGCAACCTTCACGATTTTATCTATGGCCGCTAATCGAGTTAGTTTGAATGGAGATCTGACAGATCGTAGCTCAGTCACGGGAGGATTCCAAATAGTCGGTCAAGCAGAAATGCCTATTTTGCAGGATATAAATACGGAAGTTGGACGTTTTGAACTGGGTATTGACCATAGCGTTAAGAATTTTAAAGGCGTATATATCTACCCCATGCGATTACAACCTGGAGATGATACTAGTTGTCTGAATCTTTATCGTCCCGTACGTCCCCGAATACTCGGAGTTCCTGAAGATTTCAGGACTCGAGGAGGGTTCACATTCTCTCATCTCCCTTCCGATGTGACTCCGGCGGAAAAATCCAATCCCTGGTTAATTCTGGAGCGAAATCTTGGAGAAGGAGTTATTCCTGTTATCGGCGATTACGAGTCTGTCCAGTGGGTTCTCAAATTGGGGCTCGGACAGGAACTGAAGATCAACGATGGTTTAGGGAGACCCGTAAATCTGCGTTTAGTGGGACTTCTTAAGGGGAGCCTGTTCCAAAGTGAATTGCTTATTTCTGAAGAGACTTTCCAGGAAGTGTTTCCGGATCGCGAGGGGTATTCTTACTTTTTGATTGAATCAGACAAGCAAGAATCACAGCCAGTGATGGATTTCCTTGAGGGGAATCTAGGTGAATATGGCTTTAGCGCACAAGAAACAGTTCAAAAGCTGGCCGGATATCTTTCAGTTCGGAATACTTATATCTCGACATTTGAAACACTGGGAGGCTTAGGGCTTATTTTAGGAACTCTAGGGCTGGGTGTGGTACTTCTCCGGAACGTTGTAGAGCGTCGGCGCGAACTAGCTATCATGAGAGCATCTGGCTTCAGTCAATACAGCTTGTCGTTAATGGTAATCATCGAGAACGGGTGGCTACTAATATCGGGCTTAAGTATCGGTTTTTTGTCAGCGCTTATAGCACTAATCCCTAATTGGGAGCATTTGAGTTCTCAATCACCCCTAGGGCCAATGTTATACACAGTACTACTGGTCTTTGCCTTTGGGATGACGGCTAGTTTGCTTGCGGTTAGAGTATCGTTCCGAGTACCTCTATTGCCTGTTCTGAAGACGGAATAGCCGGTTTTCCCCGGAGTTGCAAGAAATGCAGACCTTGATGTTCTCAAAGTCGCTGAGGATATCAGTCCATGTGCTTGCGATCAGTCTCCATTAGTTTCACCGGAAGGTTTGTCAGTAACCGGAGTTTTGGTGCCAGGAATTGGTTTATAAGCTGTCACCATGAAACCTCCCAGAGCTGCCAGTAAAATTCCCAGGACGAATGGCAGGCGAAGGGAGCTTAACCCTCCTGCCGGAGGGTTAAGGGAAATTGCTACGACAGCATTTATGATAGGTGCGCCCGCAAAAATGATGGACATCACGACACTAGGAGACCCTCCAGCACCGAAGGCTGCTAAGGCACAAAATGCCCCGGCTGCACCTAATATCCCGGCTCCCAACGATAAGGCCACACCTTTTGCTGGGAATTCGAATGTTGCTCCGTTACGGAAAAGGATTACCAAGGGCGCAATTACAGCAGTCAAAAGGTAGGCGATCCCAACGAAAAGGAACGCTTTGTAGCGGCCATTATTTGTGTCAAACATGGCCATCTGTCCGGAGTGTAGAAAGATACCGTAAAGTCCCCAAGTTCCTACGGTTGCTAGAGAAAATAACAGCCAAGCCCAACCAGAACCTGAATAATTTGTGAGCATTAAATCACTTCCTTCCAGAATAAAAATCGAGAGGAATTAAGGGGTACACCACCGAAAAAGTCTCTCTAGGATGGTGCCTATACGCTGAAGGATTCACCGCATCCACAGCTGCCTTTACTATTAGGATTTTTGAACGCGAAGCCAGCTCCCGTTGAAGATTCGACAAAATCAATTTCGGTGCCAGACAAATAGATGAGGCTTTGTTCATCTATGTAAAGATTGAAGCCGGAGCTTTTGATAACCTGATCTCCATCGCGCTCAGTCCGTTCAAGCTGCATCTTATATTCAAATCCCGAGCATCCGCCTGCGTGTACAGATAGCCTAATACCTTCATAGGGCTCCTGTTGTCCACTAATGAACTGCTTTACCTGCTCGGTTGCTTTCTCAGTCAAGGTGATCATGGCTCTCCTTTACCTTTAGGCGCTCTCATTTTAGCCTGGAAGGTGTACAAATTGTTTATCCAGCGATCTAATCACTCAGATCTCTTATTCTCTCATGACTGGACGACTTACACTAAATTGGTTCGATAGGATGTCAGTCAGCCTCTCTTGATGAGACCATTTATCACTGGTAGATCTTTACAGCTGAAGCCTTGAAACTCAGGAAGACTGTTTTTTGGTCTGATAGATGCAGTTCGCGGAAGCTCTGAGGTGTGACCACTACCTTGAAGAGGAGACCTGTGTCGACAGTCAACATGACAACAGATCCTTGCTCAAGTGAATCGACAATGGTACCAGGGAGAATATTAAGTGCGGATGTAGATATAGGCTGGGCAGTGGATAGTGTGATGTCCTGGGGTCGGATTAATGCGTAGGCTCCCCCCTCCTTCCGAGCTAGAACATGGAGGATGTTATTCTCAAAGTTGAAAGTTGCAGGTACCCCATCGCAGTCGATAGAAGATGGTATTTCTGCAGCTTTATACTGAAGTGTTCCAGAAAACAGGTTCTCCAATCCGAGAAATCTAGCAATTTCAGCACTTCCGGGTGAGTTGAAAATATGTTTAGTATTTCCACTCTCGACAAGACTGCCTTTTTCGAGTATCCCAACCTCATCAGCCAAAGACACACAGTCGTCGAGGTTATGGGTCACTAGGAGACAAGTTGTGCCTAGTTGCTTTTGAACTCTTTTGAATCGGCTAATAAGGAGTCGCCGGTTTTGGCCGTCTAGTGCCGAAAAAGGTTCGTCCATAAGTAGGACCCGAGGCTTTGGAGCAAGGGCTCTTGCCAGGGCTATCAATTGGGTTTGCCCCCCACTCAGCTGATTGACTGGTAGATCCAATATATCTGCAAGGTCGAGGAGATATATAAGGGACTCGGGTATGAGGGGTTCACGGCTACCGAACTCAATATTTTGCCTAACATCAAGATGGGGGAATAGATTTGGATTTTGGAAAATTATTGAGATATCACGATCTTCTGGAGGGCTCTGAGACACATCTCGTCCCGCTACCCTGATAATGCCATTCTGAAGGGAAGTGAAGCCCGCAATTGAGAGCAGAAATTGAGTTTTACCGGCACCGCTCGGCCCCAATAGAGCGTAGGTTTTACCTTGTTTGATGCTCAGCCTTTCGACCTCAATAGTGAATTCAGAAAGATCTCTCCTGAAGGATCTAATTTCGAGCACTTACACCTCTTTCCTTCTGTAGAGTTCTTAAAAAAATAAAGAAAATGATACTGATCCAAATTAGAACAACAGCGACAGGAAGAGCTTCATTCAAACCGCCTGTTGTGAAGCGATCATAGATAAGAACCGAGGTTACTTTGGGGTTATAAGTGAGCATGACGATTGCACCGAATTCGCTGATTCCTCTGGCCCACATCATCAAGGCTCCCACAAGTAGAGCTCTTCTTGCCAGAGGGAAACTAACCCGAAAAAAAGTGCTCCAGGGTCCGACTCCAAGAGCCCGAGATGTCCATTCCATTTCTGGGGGGATGGAATGAAATGCTTCCTGAAGAGGATTTACGAGAAGAGGGAAGCTCACAAATAACATTGCGATGACAATGGAGCTCGAGTTTCCTACGAAGGACCAGTCTCGACCAAAGATAGAGAACCCCAACAGCAAGGCTATCCCGGCTACTGGATGTGGGATTACTAACGGGATATCGACTAATCCCTGGAGTAAAGATTTCAGAGGGAATTGATATCGGGCTAGAACGTATGCGAGGGGGGTCCCGAAAATCATTCCGAGGAGAGTTGCAATCAAGGAACAGGTAAAAGTCAAAGATAGGGAATTCAGAACTTCAGTTTCCAAAAGCGTTTCATATACCTGTAGAGGAGATGTACTGAAGAGGAGTATTAGGATAGGGAGCCCGATGATTCCAACAGCGACCACAGCCAAGGAAGAAAAAGTAGCTTTCAGGAAAGGAGCACTGTGCATGGTCTGTTCTATTAGGGGGAAATCTCCTGGACAGGGATACGGGTGTAGCCCAGTCTCGGGAGTAAATTAGTCGATTCTGCAGTAAGCATGTAATTAAGAAAATTTTGAGCCAGGGTATTGTCAGGACTAAGCAAGGCTATGCCAGATCGGATAGGGGCCCCAGCAATCTCAAGGCGATTTTTCTTGGATCCAATACGAACAGTGACTCGTTTATAGTGAGATGCGTAAGCAGGATCTCCAAGCGAAATTTGAGGAGGTAGAAGCACATACTTTAGTTTGTGTTGGATTGCTGTGGACCTGTAGATAAAAGCTGTATCGAGATGATTTGTTTGCAAAAGTGCGATGAGTTCGGATGATTTTGGACGTATCCACCTTTGGTCTATGCGTGAGACTAAGTGTCTGTAGAGTCCTGGTGACTGATAATGGATTTCGGCTAATTTCCACACTAGGTGTGTGAAATATCCTGCTGGATCTCGAACTGGATCAGATAGGCCAAAAGTTAATTGGCCAATCCGTCTGTGCCATTCCTGTGACCATGTCTTGGGTGAACTCGAGAAAATATCTGGGCGGGCTGTAGCCAGGACTATCTCGTTTCCCAAAATCTTGTAATAACGGTCTGAAAAAATGGGTACGATAAATTGGGATAAGAGGCGATGGTCTGCAGTTGCGATGATGTCACAATGTTTCCCTAGTTCTGTGATTTTTCTGACCGCGTCAAGACTTCCAGAGGGTTCACTTAGGATGCGCGTATGTGGGTTGTTACTTTCGAAGCGTTGACTTAATTCTCTGATCAGAGGAGTCAGGCTTCCGGCATGTAAAAAGACTATGTTCTGAGTAGGTTTGCTACACCTACTGGAAGACAAGGCACTGGCAGACAAAAAGGAAAGGAATCCTCGTCTTGGAATAAGTTTTTTGCGATCTTGATCCTTAGGATTACCACTCATTCTCTAAGGTTGTTCCTGGAAGTGTTGGATTTTCATTATGATCAAAATAAAAAAAGCAACTTGAAGCATAAAAGTCGGCGCATGGCATGTCCCGATGTTTTTTGTCGAAATAACTCGACTCTCTGAAGTCTAGCTATTTCTTAACAGACATCTCAGGAATCTGCAAAGTGTTGGTCGCATGTTAGGATTCAGGATATCCACTCCAATCACCGAGTTAGTGAAAATGTTGAAACTTAGGGCTAGGTCAAAAGAATGTGGTGTTCTCTTATTGTTTTTTTTCATCTTGGCATGGGTGGTAGTGCCTCTGACTGGGTCTGGATCCCTGAGCGATGGCGAGATCGATGGATATTTCAGCAATTGGCTTGAGCAGGATGTTGTTTACATCATCAGCGAGGAAGAAGAGCAGGTCTTCCAAAGACTAACGACTGCAGAGGAGAGAGAGTCCTTCATAGAGCAATTTTGGCTTCGTAGAGATACTGATCCCAGTACAGCTGAAAATGAGTTTAAGGAGGAGCACTATCGCAGGATTGCGTATGCAAACGAAAATTTTTCCAGTGGAATATCGGGTTGGCAGACTGACAGAGGAAGGATTTACATTATTCATGGTCCTCCAAGAGAAATAGAGGCTCACCCTTCTGGGGGGAGTTACCGTCGCCACTCCCAAGAAGGGGGAGGAAGCACATCTACCTATCCCTTTGAGGTTTGGCGGTATGGGCACTTGGAAGGTCTAGGGGCCAATGTCGCAGTTGAGTTTGTAGACCCCACAATGAGTGGTGAGTACCGAATAGCGATGACGTCCGAAGAAAAGGATGCCTTGCTTTTGGTGCCTGGAGCAGGCCTTACTGCGGCGGAGTCAATAGGGCTAACTGCTAAAGTTGAGCGTCCCTTTTTCTCGCCTGGTAATACCAACAGTCCTTTCCGATCTAACTTACTACGAGACAACCCATTTGAGCGTTACGAGCTATACACGAAGATTCAACGACCTGCCACGCTAGAGTATAAGGACTTAAAAAACGAAATCGAGATCGGCGTGACCTATGAAGATCTGCCGTTTACGTATCGAATCGATTATTTTAGGCTCAACGAATCAACAACAATCATTCCCGTCACTATGGAGATAGCCAATAGATATTTGGATTTCAACGTCGATACCTCTTCTAGGCGGGCTCGTCTGGTTTTATATGGCAGGATTACAAGCCTAGGAAATCGGATAGTGGAGGAATTTGAAACCGACCTGGCTCTATCTTATTCGAGCCAGGAAAAAAGGTCGATTTTTCAGCAGGTTTTGGTTCTAGGACGGAAAGGTAGGTACAAGCTAGATCTTGTCCTCAAGGATAAAACCAGTGGAAAGATTGGAGTTCGGAGAGCGGTAGTCATACCAGAGAATATTATCGAAGGATTATCGGTAAGTTCTCTTTTCCTATCTGATGCCGTCAAGCAGCTCGTCGAAATGCCTGGCCAAAATACGATGTTTGTGCTTGGAGATCTTCTGATTCGTCCCAGCCTGAGAAAGATCTTTCTGGTTGGGGTCCCTCTGCAAATTTATTTTCAAGCCTACGGTGTAAAGTTGGATCAGTCTACGGCTAGGCCATCTTTGCATGTGCTTTATAGAGTGAGCAAGGAAGGTCGGATGGTAGATGAGTACGTTGATGAATCGGGAACATCGATACAGTTTTTCTCAGATCAGAGGGTTGTCTTATTGCATCCAATTACAACTAGCAAACTATCTCCAGGACGGTATCAAATTGCAGTTGTTCTGAGGGACGAGGTCAGCAATAAAAAGATAAGTATTTTTGATCAATTTGATATTCGGGCAGTAATCGATAGCCTACAGTAATTTTTCAGGGAGTGGCGTGAGTTTGAATGAATTCAGTGACGAGATGGATGCCAAATGGATGAAGCTGGCTCTGGAGCAGGCTTCCAATGCGGCGGTTTCTGGAGAGGTGCCTGTTGGTGCAGTGCTGGTGGGGCGAGAAGGTGTAATGGCCTCTGATCATAATAGAAGTATCCAGAACTGTGATCCGACTGCGCATGCGGAGGTATTGGTTTTGCGTGCAGGAGCCTCCAAACTAAAAAACTACCGACTTCTGGACACCACTTTGTATGTCACTCTGGAACCCTGTGCAATGTGTGCCGGGGCTCTCATTTGGGCTCGAGTTGCAAGATTGGTATTCGGTGCATTTGATCCTAAGAGTGGTTCTGTTAGTTCGGTGTCAAGCTTACTTCGGGCTGAAAGGTCTAACCATCAGGTCCAATGGCAGGGAGGATTTATGAAATTAGAATCCCATTCTTTACTTAAGAATTTTTTCGCGGGGAAACGCAAACTCCAAAAGTATTCAGGGTAGTCTCACTCTGGGAGAATATAGCCCATAAAGAAAATCCTGCAGGCAGTCTTTTACAGTCTACAGGACTTCTTTTGGTGGCGGAGAGGGTGGGATTCGAACCCACGGTACAGTTTCCCGTACACACGCTTTCCAAGCGTGCTCCTTAAGCCACTCGGACACCTCTCCGTCTAACAAAAATCCGGAGGAGGTGGGATTCGAACCCACGTGCTCGGCTCTTCACCGAACAACCCGATTTCGAGTCGGGCCCGTTACGTCCACTTCGGTACTCCTCCATCCGATCTGAATCGGTAATTAGATCGGAGGCTGCTTGTCAAAGTCAAGGAGCTATGGCAGTCCTTCCCGAGGTAGGAGGGGGTAGTGTATGATGACCAGGATGGGCGAGAGTCGCCCATCCTGGTCAGGTTTCGGGTCCTGTGCAACAAGCGCCTCGAACCATGTCAGGTCCGGAAGGAAGCAGCATTAAGGGGCCCACTTGTGTGCCGCAGGTTGCCCGAAGCCTGATGATTAGGATGGGTTTGATATCTCTAATATGAGCGCATTCTATTCCGGGTCAGAAACATGGCGTATCAGGTACTGGCTAGAAAATGGAGACCGAAGAGATTTTCTGAGGTGGTTGGTCAGGAACCGGTCACTCTGACCTTGCAAAACGCTATTCGACACGATCGACTTGCCCATGCCTTTCTTTTCTCGGGAGTGCGGGGTGTTGGGAAGACAACAACAGCACGGATTCTCGCTACAGCGCTCAACTGCCATCAGGGTTTATCGCCAGAGCCTTGTGGAGAGTGCCATTCGTGTCAAGAGATTGTATCTTCCTCATGTGTGGATGTACTAGAGATCGATGCTGCATCCAATACTGGGATAGATAATATTCGAGAAATCCGAGAGAGTGTGCGCTATGGAGCGGCCAGGGATCGATTTAAGGTTTTTATTATTGACGAAGTACACATGTTGTCAAAAGGAGCGTTCAACGCCCTTCTCAAGACACTTGAAGAGCCCCCATCGCACGTTAAGTTTATCTTGGCTACTACTGAATACCACAAAATCCCAGATACTATAGCCTCACGCTGTCAGGACTTTGAGTTTAAGCGGATTCCTTTTTCGGCGATATCCCAGCATTTACAGTTGATATGTCAGGAGGAAGGTATTCAGGCCTCCGAAATTGCAGTCCAAGCGATTGCTTCGGCTGCTCAGGGTAGTATGCGCGACGCGCTATCTTCTCTGGATCGAGTGGTGGCCTTTAGCGGAGACGAAATCCAGGCTCGAGATGTACAGACTCTCTTAGGCGCTCTTGATGATGATTTGGTGATTAGCCTTGTTAAGGGTATTTTGGAGAAAGATCGGATGTCTCTTTTGGGGAGTCTATCTTCGATTACTCAAGCAGGAGTTGAACCGCACAGCTTTGTTAGTAGATTGATCCAGCATGTACGTGATTTGATGGTCTGTAAGGTTGTCGGATGGGATGAAGAGCTACTGCATCTTCCTGATCGTATTAAGGACGATTTGTCTGATCAGGCAGGAGGATTCACCCGGCTCGACTTGATCCGTCTCTATCAGCTATTGGTACGTACAGATGAAGAGATGAAGATGCATTCCAATCCTTTCCTCCATCTGGAAATGGCGCTCCTTACCCTGATTGAATTAACTGCATTGCCAGACCTTGAGGAGGCCATTAGGCAGCTAAGCTCGGGAGGAGGGGGCGAGTTGCAAACTAGTCAGAAGGGTTCTATTACAAGGCCTTCCAAGAGCGGAACTTTGAGAGGGGATACTGCGGATGAAGAGAAAAAAAAGGAAAGACGGAAGATATCTATAGAAGAAAAGCCTTCAGGAGAGAAAACTTCGATGATATCTGAATCGGAGGTTGTTAAAACTCTTATGGATCATCTCCAGCAGACCAATATGGGGCTGCATTCTTCCTTGGACAGGGCTCAACAAATGACATATGAAAAAGGTAGTCTGAAGGTCGTATTTGGCCCAGATTCAGGGTTTCATTACCGGATGATAGATGGGGGTATGAAAGAGGAAATAGAGGGTGTGTGTGCCAGGCTTATCTCCTCAAATGTAAGTGTTCGGGTGGAGTTAACGGATTCAGGAGACCGCGTTGAGACTCCTTCGCCTACCGAGGAGCCGGCTGTCCAAGATTTCCTGCGTGCATTTCCGGGAAAGTATGTAGTTGAGGTCGAAAACTGATTATGAAGATGAAGAAATTACAGCAGATGATGCAGAGGGCTCAGGCACTTCAGCAGCAACTGGATGGAGAGATGGACGACCTGCTGTTTGAAGGTGTTGCTGGGGGTAGTACGGTCCGCATTGTAATGAACGGCAAGAAGTATGTGGACTCTGTGACAATTGACCCCCAAGCATTGGATCCTGAAGACAGCATGCTGTTACAGGATCTGATTGCTAGAGCTTTCAATGATGCCTTAAAAAAAGTCGATGAGAAATTGGCTGAACACGCGGATCGTCTAGGCGGGAGCCTGTTCTAATCGGAATTACAATGACTGAATCAAAAGACCCTTTGCAGACCGTTATCAACGAGTTTAAAAAACTTCCTGGTATTGGGGCCAAATCTGCCCAAAGAATTGCCTTCTACCTCACTCGGTGTTCTAGCGAGGAGTGTGATGAGTTAGCAAGCTCGATAACTGAACTGAAAGGTGGGGTGATTTTGTGCTCCAGATGTAACGATATTAGTGGGATAGATCCTTGCCGCATCTGTTCAGATACCACACGGGATCATAGTCAGATTTGTGTGGTGGAAAAGCCATTTAACGTACATACAATCGAAAAAGGTGGGCACTATCGCGGCACCTACCATGTTCTGCATGGGTCTATTTCACCTCTGAACGGTATTGGGCCTGAGGATCTAAAAATCAAAAATCTTTTTGATCGTTTACGTGAAGACGACGATGCCGAGGTGATCCTTGCCACTAATCCCACGATTGACGGAGAAGCTACAGCACACTACTTGACGAACTTGATCAAATCTTTAGGCAGGCGAGTGTCGCGCATTGCTTTTGGAATACCAGTGGGTAGTGACCTGGAATATGCTGATGAAGTGACTCTTTCTAGGGCCATTTCTGGAAGGACCGTTCTGTGAACTATTTGGCCCCTTCGGTTTGATGGGTACTTCCCGGACCGATATGCCAGAACTCAGTTCTTAAAACATTAATTTCCCTTTTCCTCTCAATTATTTCTCAATTGAAATTAACTCGGTGTCGTCTTGTTACTACCGCGAAGAACTTTCGAGAGCTTTTCGGCCTCAGATTTGGGGTATCGCTCCTTGGTGAGAACAGGCACGAGCAGAAAGATGAGTTGCCAGACGTGTTGTAACTGTTAGTGGGTAGTTACGAGATAGCCCGCAGAGAAGACCTGCACAAAAAGCGTCGCCTGCCCCAACGGTATCAATCACCGAACACTGAATGGCTGGTTGGCAAAGGGTTTCCTTACAAGCCGCCAGAATACTACCGTCAGCACCCAGCGTGATCCAAAGAATCTGTAAGTCAAATGCCTGTCGTATGGATTGGGCCCGCACATCAAGAGGTAGTTTAGATTCTATGCCGGCAATTTTACAGACAATTTCGAACTCGGGTTTGTTGACTTTAGCCATGTTGCAAAGAGCTAGGGATTCAGTGATGACACATTCCTGAGGATGAGTGCCACGTAAGTTCAAGTCTAGTAGCCGGATGCGTGCATCACTACAGGAGGATAAAAAGCGTTGTATTGTTTTCCGGGAGGCTGAGTGACGTTGGGCGAGGGTGCCAAAGCAGACAACTTGAGCATTATTTGTGAGCCGCTCCAAATTCTCTGACCAGGGGATATGGTCCCAAGCTGCCTTATTGGGGATTCTATAACTGGGAGTTCCTTCATGATCTAGTTCGACAATGGCTCTCCCAGTGGGTAGGTTTTGACCTGAGTGAACCCAGTTTGTAGCTAGACCTAATTGTTGCAGTTTCCGGAGAATAGCATCCCCTTCCTGATCCTTCCCAACCGCCGATACGAGTGCAGTGGGGTGTCCCAAGGTCAGGCAGTGAAAACAGGTATTGGTGGGCGCTCCTCCTAAGGAGCGACTGTTTTCTGGAAATATATCCCACAGAACTTCTCCTAGGCATATGATTGACCCGAGAGGAGAAGGCAGCTGGTCTGGAATAGCCATTAGTGGTTTACTTTGCAGGAAATTCAGGAGACATGCTATCAGGAAAAATCTAATCTGGTACTGCAATTAGGTCTGTAGAGATCACTTGTCGGTCTTGGCCCTAATTATTAGACATACTTACAAGCAAGCGTAATGACAAGAAATACTGAGGCATCTGTTAGGACCACTTAGAGCTGAGGTTCGGATATTTTAAGGGCAGTCCCTTTTGGAATTCGAATGAGGACTGGTGTAAGCTGCGTTTTTCATATCAGGGAAAATGGGAACTAAGTAATGCGACATAATGTGATAGTGATCGGTTCCGGGTGTGCTGGATCGACAGCCGCTATCTATGCGGCGAGGGCCAATTTGCAACCTCTTGTGTTTGAGGGGCACGAACCAGGTGGGCAATTATCGTTGACCACAGATGTGGAAAATTATCCAGGCTTCCCAGAAGGTATTCAAGGGCCTGAGCTTGTAGAACAGATGAAAAAACAGGCTGAGAGATTTGGAGCCGTCTACAAGTTGGAAGAAGTCGAATCTGTTGATCTCTCGCAAAACCCTTTCACCCTCAAAACAAATGAGGACAACTATCAGGCCGACTCTGTCATTGTTGCAGCTGGGGCATCAGCTAAGTTAATGGGATTGGAATCAGAAAGAAAACTCATAGGACATGGCGTGTCAACCTGCGCAACTTGTGATGGATTCTTTTTCCGGGACCAAAATGTAATTGTTGTGGGGGGAGGAGATACGGCGATGGAGGAAGCTACTTTTCTGACTAAGTTTGCCTCTAAAGTAACCGTCATTCACCGTCGAGATAAGCTAAGAGCTTCTAAGATCATGGCCGAACGAGCGATGGAAAACCCTAAGATAGATTTTCTGTGGGACACGGTAGTCCTAGAAGTTCTGGATCCAGCCAAGAAGGCTGTCGAGGCAGTCCGTATAAAAAACCTGAAAACCAATCTAGAGACAGTGATGCCAGTAGACGGAGTTTTTATTGGGATTGGGCACCAGCCGAACAGTGAATTTTTTAATGGTCAATTGGAGCTGAACAGGCACGGATACATCATAGTAAAAGATGGCTCTAGAACCAGTCAGGAGGGAGTATTTGCTGCTGGGGATATCCATGATCATGTCTATCGACAGGCCATTACCGCTGCCGCTGCCGGTTGTCGAGCGGCGATTGATGCCGAACGTTGGTTAGAAAGTAGGAACAGCTGACGGAGCCAGTTGTAAGTTGTCGTGGCCTTTTGATCGATTTGGTTTGGCTATTTATAAATACTCAGAGAACGAAGATGTTTTCCAATTAACGGACGTCTTATAATCCCATTCTTATGACAGATAAAACCTTGGATAAAAGTACTCTGTACCGGAAAGTAATCTTGGTCCCTGGAGGCTCCGGAGGCCTGGGTTCGGCATTAGTAACTCTACTGGCCAGAGAAGGTGCTGCGTTGGTAGTTGGATATAGATCTAACCGGCAAAGAGCTGAAGCACTTGCCAGTTCCTTGCAAGATGAGTGTGATTGCAGTGTCACTTTGATCGGGGGTGAATTAACGGATCCAGATGTGCGTCGTCAGTATTTGGAGGCCAGTACGAAGAATGGAGGAGCTCCGTATGGGTTGGCCTGCTTTACTGGTGATCCAGGCCGTGTTGAATTCTCTTCTGCTAGTAGACAGGAAATGCTGCCTTCCCTAACCTCAAACTATATTGGGCCACTCTTGATGGCCAGGGACTGCGCAAGCGCGATGAAATCGGAAAGAGTCTCTGGAGCGATTGTTTTTCTGTCTTCGATGCAGGCAGTGGGACTTTTCCCAGGAAGTTACAATTATTCAGGGCCAAAGGCCGCTTTAATTCACACTGCTCAGACAATGGCAAAAGAGATGGGGGGAGGCAGTGAGGGGATACGAGTAAATGTGGTTGCTCCTGGAGTCAACCGGGCAGGAATGGCCCTTGAATCAATTGAATCTGGGAAATACGACTACTTTGTAGAGCAGGGTATCATCCCACGTTTCGGTAGAGCTGAAGATGTTGCCAGAGTAGTCCGGTTGCTGTTGGAACCTGACAACTATCTGACCGGACAAGTTATTACTGTTGACGGTGGGCTAACACTCCGATCCTAGAAAACAGTGAGAATACTTTCTCAAGTAAAATCTGTCTGGGAGTTTCCGAGAGTTTTGACAAAAATCCGACCCGTTCAAAAAGGACGGAGGGTGCTTTCCTAGTCAGATATCCAACGACGTAGGACTAAGGATGCATTGTGTCCTCCCATCCCAAAAGAATTTTTAAGGATGGTATCTAGGTGAGATTCGCGTGGCCCTTCCACGACGTAGTCAAGATCACAATCTGGATCAGTTTTAGAATGATTGATTGTAGGGTGGACACATTGTCTCTGCATTGAGACTAGGGTAGCGATGATCTCAATTGCTGCACCTGCACTAAGTAGATGGCCTGTCATAGATTTGGTCGCACTGACTGGAATTCTATAGGCTCGATCTCCGAATACTGCTCGAATAGCACGTGTTTCAGCAACGTCATTCATGGGGGTGGAACTACCATGGGCGTTAATGTAGTCGATGCTGTCTTTGTCTATAGATGCCATCTCAAGAGCCTGGCTCATAGCCCTTATATATTCGGCGACATCTGCACGCATCCCGGTGGCGTGAAAGGCGTCCGAAGTAGCAGAGTATCCAAGGATTTCAGCATATATTCTAGCCCCTCTTTTCTTGGCTGACTGGAGACTCTCCAAAACTAGAAGGCCAGCCCCCTCACCCATCACGAATCCATCTCTCTGTGCATCAAAGGGGCGACTTGCTCTAGAGGGTAATCGATTATCTCGGGAAAGAACACGCATCGCACCGAAAGCGCCGATGGTGAGAGGTGTTATAGCAGCTTCAGCTCCTCCGGAAAGGACTATATCTGCATCGCCTCTTCGTATTACCCAATAGGATTCACCGATAGCATGTGTACTGCTTGCACAAGCGGTAGAGATACCCATTGTAACGCCTCGGGAACCGAGTCTAATAGCAATATTACCGGGTAGGGAACTTGGGAGCACTTTTGGTAATGCGGTTGGTCTAATGCGTCTGACGGCTCCTTTTGCGAGACTCTCGAAGCCTTTTTCTACGGTGTTCATGTCCCCCATACCGGTACCTACAATTACCCCTGTTCGTTCTGGCACGATAGAAGAAGTCGTCAATCCAGCATCCGATAGAGCCATGTCGGACGCACCGAATGCAAACTGGGTTGCACGATCCAAACGTTGAGGACGATCAGAGATGGTGTTTGGATCGAAGTCCTTGACTTCTCCAGAGATCCGAGTTGTGAACTGATGACGTTCTGAATTAGGCTCGCGAACATCAGCATCGAATAAAGTAATTGGGCCGATTCCAGATTGCCCACTGAACAGTGCGTCTTGGAAAGTGTCCAGATCAGAGCCAATTGGGCTGACAATGCCCAGCCCGGTGATTACAACCCGAGTGCCATCCATACTTTGTCTCCAGGAAGAACCGAAACGGCCCGAAGTATAACATCTGGTTGCTGTTAGTCTCGAGGTTCAGTCGCCTTTTATGGAACCCAAGTATTTGACCACAGCACTGTAGCCTTTTCCCTAGTACTGTTTGACACCTCTACGG
>Ga0310344_10001054_pt1 | contig 21328 bp, 22 predicted proteins | sample HC15DNA20200_MG_FD_203801 | JGI IMG/M metagenome (GOLD analysis project Ga0310344, IMG submission 203801) | Marine microbial communities from station ALOHA, North Pacific Subtropical Gyre - HC15-DNA-20-200_MG | ecosystem: Environmental > Aquatic > Marine > Oceanic | place: Pacific Ocean: North... | reverse complement strand
TATACCTCATAAGGAATTTTTGTTCAGCGGGGTGGGGAAGTCAGGTCATCCCGTCGGGCTCATAACCCGAAAATCAGTAGTTCAAATCTACTCCCCGCTATTTATGATTCTAGAAATTTGATATCCATAGAGAATTAGAATTAAACTTCTCAGCTTTATTCTTTCTCTTCATTCTTTGAACAGGTCTAGTCAGATGTCGGTGTGCAGAAACATCTGGAATGTAAAGTTGTTTTTTGATAGAGCGTGAGATAAATTGGTGGGTTTTATGAGAAGATATTTTTTTACAACGCACGCATTGAAAGCCTTGATTTTTTCCCTTTGACTTCATATGTTTTTTACATTTTTTGCAGAAAGGATTTACAAATTTAGATTTTTTTTCAAGTTTGAGAATTTGTATAAATTCAAGATTTAATACTCGAGGCATTGTTTTTGTTGCTTTTCTGATTCCACCACCAATTTTGATCTTATCGCCTACAAGTAATTCTTTTGCGATATTGGTTATTCCTGTTGGTTTGTAAACAGCGCAATGAATTTTTTTATTTTGTGCAATAATTGTGAAAAGTACATGACCTCCTTTTATTACAGTGGGTTTTGAGTTAACAACTCCGTTCAGTATACCAGAAGTATAGGGTGAGAATGTATTAACATCAATTTCATTTTTTAGGTGATCACCTGTTCCTTGATTAGATTTAAAAATAAGATAGCCATCAAGTTTTTCTTTTGGTTGAATCATTTTTGATGCAGAGATTAATGTAGCAGAGTTTTCTCCACGTACACCATAAAAAACAGGATCTGGTCCATGAGGCATAATCAAAACTTTATTTTTCTTTGAATCAAAACTGTTAAAGGTATTAGGATGTGTGGTTTCCTGCATTTGTTTTACTTTTGATTTATCTAAAAATCGTTTTTTCCCAAACTGAGATGATTTTCGATAAGATAATAATTCGTATGTCTGATCTTCAAAATTATATCCTATAATACTTGTAGCCCCAACTAATCCTTGACCATTCCCAAGATAGAAAAAATCAAGATTATGTTTTGATAGTATTTTTTTTGCATCGTTTCGATGAATTAATTTCCACATTGCATCAGAACTAAGTTTAGAGAACTCTTCAGGAATGTCTTCATCTTGACAAAAAACAAGACCTGGATTTGCGCCATTTTCTACATCCGAATATTGTTTTACATATTTTTTTATTAGATTTTTAATTTTGTTTGGATTAGCAGTAGAAATTTTGAGGCCAACAGCACCATTGCCTCTAGTTTTCCAAGGTATGTTTGGATTAAATCTAACTAGATTTGGAAAATCAAGGAAATCAACATTTTCTTTTTTTAATCGGTTAATAATTTTATAAGCTAAAAATGTAGTACACATTCCCTTTGGAGAATCTGTATCATCAATTCCAATACGGAGTATTTGTTTTGACATGTATCATATATGAAATATATGAATTTTAGTGATTTGCTAAAGAGTTGGGTTTAAATTCAAAATGAGACTTGGCAGAACAAATGATAGTGATTGATGAGAAGGCAATTTTTGATATAATATCACAAAAGAAGCCAGTAACTGTTGCATTAAATGCACCAGATGGAATGTTGCCCCAAGTTCAACAGACTGCCATAAACATCACAAAAAAATTTGATATCCCAGCATTTGTTTTAGCAGATACAACATGGGGTACATGTGATCTAAATTCTAATGGAGCCAAAGTATTAGGTGCTGAAATCTTGTTTAACATAGGTCATACAAATAAACTTGAGACATTTCCTGGAGAACAAGATAATGTAATTATGATTAATGCATTTGATGATATTTCTTTTGATGATGTAATTCCAAAAACAGTAAAAATTTTGAAAGGAAAAACTGTTTCATTAATCACTGATAGTCAACATCTTCATCAGGTTGAACCTGTTAGAAAAAAATTAGAGGAGAGAGGTATAACAGTAAAAATTGGAAAAGGAAAAGGACAGTTAAATGATGGTCAAGTTTTTGGATGTGAGTTTTATCCAGCTATGGAAGTCAGAGAGCAAGTGGATGCCAATTTATTTTTAGGACAGAGTAATTTTCATGCAGCAGGAGTAGCGTTATCAACTAAAATAAGAACTTACATTTTAGATCCATACTTTAATGAAGTTAGAGATGTTACCAACTTTGCAGAAAAGTTAGAAAAAAAAGCAACATTAAAGATTTTCAAAGCAGCTGAAGCAAAAATTTTTGGTATTATTGTAGGTCTCAAAGAAGGTCAATTTGCTAAACTAACCGCATTAAAATTTAAGAAAGAATTAGAGGAGAGAGGTAAACAAGTTCAGTTATTAGCACTAACTGATATTACAAACGATCGATTAAAGAATTTTACAGGAATTGATGCTTTTATTCAAGTTGCGTGTCCAAGAATTTCAACAGATAACGAATTTGATAAACCACTATTATCAACTCCTCAAGCTAATGCATTATTGAAAATTCTAAAAAATGAGAAAATAGATAATTACTTAGAAATACCTCATTGGTTATAGAATAATATGAAAAAAGTTTGCATTGTAATTTTTACGGTTCTAATGATTCCAGTTTTAATTTCAAGTGTGAATGCGCAAACATTGAATATTGATGTACATGTTGGTGATTTAAAAGATATTGAAGAATCAAAATACAAAGCTTCAGGAGTGACTGTGACTAGAAATGCTGAAGGAGAATTAATCAGTGTTGTAAGAGTTGATGCGTCACGATACTTTGATGATCCTATAGTAGATGAATTTTTAACTAAAGCTCCAACATCAACCTTGGTAAATAAAGGTAAACTTGGAACAGATACAATAAGCCATTACAAAGTGATTGCAGCATTTACGAATCCAGTTTGTTCAGAAATATTATTTAATATTCCAGGATTTAATGATGAATGTAATTGGCATCAATCAGTTTTTTCAACTTTATTTTTGCTAGACGATGAAGGGGAAGAACTTACAGTTTTTCGTGGATTAAATCATAATTTCATAGTAAAATCAGGATATGATGTAACAACATTTTGGGATATTTTTACTCGTGAGTAGTTTTTTTTGAGAAAATAATTCCTATTCCTATTGCCATGAATACAATAAACGGAATAAAACGATATGGTAAAATGAAATAGAAATCAGTTACTGAAGAAATTAATGGACCTGCAAGAATTGAACCTGCAAGAATAACTAAAACTGAATCTGCCTGTTTTAATCCTTTCAGAGATTTAATGAATAAACCAATGGTCAAGGGTAAAATACACAATACAACAAACGGATCTAATTGCATTGAATTTCCCCATCCTGTAAATCCATCTAAGAATGCATCAAAATCATAGCGAATTATATCATCATAAATTATACTTCTTCCACTCTCAAAAATCCAATACATAATTCCAATAACTATACTGTATGAAATAAAAAGAGTAAATTTCATTTTTTTTGGAATTTCTGCTCTATAAATAAAAAAGAAACTCATCCAGAAGTATGTGGCAGTAAATGCCTTGGTAAATATCGATAATAAGAATGTGAACGGTGATGCATGCCACCATTTTTTGTTGATAGAATATATTGAAATTAGATAAAATAACACCCAGAAATTTTCATAGACAGCAATTGTATCAAAATCAGTAAATGTAGGACTTTGGAGTAAGACAATCATTGCAATTATTCCAGCTAATCTTTTTTTTGATAGTTGAATAGTAATTAATGCAGTAAAGATTACTGTAGATATACTTGCAATAAATGGAAGGAACTTGATATTTTGGAAAAATTCTTGTGAGAAATCAAGTAAGATCATTCGAACATATCGAGTATTTTGTTCTTTGACATAGACATTCCAACTTTCAGTAGAAGGCCATATTTCTAGTGCAGAAGTTAAAATACTAAAATCAGACCATTGATCAATCTCATCAATAAAAAGTTCTGGTATAGACAATCCAATGTAAATAGATAATATGATTATGCCAATAATAATAGCAACTTTTTTTGAAATTTCAAAACTTAAGATATAATCGATTATACTATGAATTCTAGTTGGGAGTTTTTTTCTCAGATAGAGAAAGCCTACACCAAGTAAAATTATTGTGGAGATAATAATTGGAGCTAACCAAGGACTTGACTCAAATGGATCAATTTCTAGAGAGAAATCATATGTACTCGTAATTATTAATGCTGGAAATGACATTGAGACAAGACTAATACCAATTATTCCAAGTGAAAATAAAAAAACAGTATAAGTTACTAATCTACTAGATGTTTGCTCACTCATATTATGATAGAATTATGCTAATTAATCAACTATGTGTAGTCTAAAAACAATTAATAGTAAAATTTTCTGCATAGAAATATGGAAAATAATCAAAAAATTCCAGGAGAAAAAATTGCCCAAATTGAAGAATATCTTCCAGGTGAAAATACCTTTGAAGATAATGATGTGATTAGGGCTACAACAATTGGAGAGATTAATTTGGATTCTGGAGAGAGATTAGCATCAGTAAATAGACAGAAGCAGATAACAGTTCCAAAAGTTGGTGATGTAATAATTGGAGTAGTTGAAGCAAATCTTCCGTCAATGATTGCTATAATGATCAAATTTGTGAATGGTAAGAAAGTAAATTCAGATTTAGAATGTGTTTGCGTTACTCGACATATTAGAAAAAAGAATATTGCATTAGCAAAAGATGTTGTTAAGGCAGAAATTATTAGTCACATTAATGGTACTATTCATGCAAGTATTGACTCACAAGAATTAGGTGTATTATTTACAAAATGTAGAAAATGTTTTGGTATAGTTGTCAAAATGCGCGATGCTGTCAAGTGTAAAGATTGTGGATGGATTGATGATAGAAAATTATCTTTAGACTTTGGCAAGAGTGAATTTTTGAATCAAAATTAAGATGAACAAAGTATCTTTTCAAGGAGAACATGGAGCATATAGTGAAAGTGCAGCAAGAAAATTTTTTGGTAAAGAGATTGATGCAATACCACATAACACCTTCATAGATGCACTAAGATCAACCGAAGATAATAGTAGTGATTATTCTATTCTGCCAGTTGAAAATTCTATTGAAGGGACAGTTGGACAAAGTATTGATGCAATAACAAATACAGATCTGCATACAATAGGGGAAATATATCTCAAAGTTGAACATTGTCTTATAGGAACAGGAAAATTAGAAGATGTGCAAACTGTGTATTCACATCCACAGGCATTAGGTCAATGTAATAATTTTATTCATGATGCAGGATTGAAAACAGTACCCACATACGATACTGCAGGGAGTGTTAAGATTATAAAAGAAATGAACGATGTACATTCTGCATCTATAGCTAGTAAAGATGCAGGAAATTTGTATGATATTCCTATTATTAAACAAGGAATTGAAAATAACCCAAATAACTATACTCGCTTTTTGATATTTTCAAAAGACAACTCAGTTGAAGGAGAAAATGACAAAACTTCAATCATTTTTTCTGTTAAACATGAACCAGGTGCTCTGTATCAAATTCTAAAAGAATTTAATGATAATGGAATAAACCTAACAAAAATTGAATCAAGACCCAATAAGAATACTAATTGGGAATACAATTTTCTTGTAGACCTTGTAGGTCATTTTTCAAATTCTAAAATTAATTCAGTATTGAATAGGATTTCTGAGAATACAATATTTCTAAAGATTCTTGGTTCATATCCAATTGCAGATTTAGACTAGAAACCTTTTGGTTTTTTTGCACTAAATCCAGCACTAAATCCAATTATAACAATTCCAGCAATTATTACTAGAATTGAGTAAGTAAAGAATAATGGATCTCTTTCTAATTCAAATCTGTAGGTTTCAGTAAATTCAGATTCACCAGTATTTTGTATCATTATGATAGTTTCTCCAGAATTCACTGATGTCCATGAGAATGTAGCTTTACCTTTCACACTCTGATCAATATCATTAGTTGAATCAGGCGTTGTAATTTTTACATCAAAAGAATCCCCAGTAATTGTAATAGATTGAGATGAATTTTCTGGTGCATTAAACTGGATTTTATCCAAATCACCCACGCCAAATGTTTGTGATGTTTCTTGTACTTCATTTGGATTACTTAGTGAATCAGCCATTGATGCAACACCAAGAAGTGAAATTATACCACCAATAATCAGACCGATTATAGTAAATTTGTTTAACATAAAAAATCTGGATTTTAAATGAATAAAAGATTAGCTATAATACATCAACGTCGTGTGGTTGACTTTCTGCAAATCCGGCTCGTGACATTTTGATAAATTCAGCATTATTTTGCATTTGTTGGATATTATGACCTCCACAATAACTCAAACCAGAACGTATTCCACCAGTAATCTGAACAAGAATATCAGTTACAGAGCCTTTGTATGGAACCATTGCTTCCACACCTTCTGCAACATAATCATTAAGGTCATCTTCAGTATCATTTGGGTTGCTTTCTTTTGATTTTCTTCTTCTAGCAGCAGCCATTGAAGCCATCCCACTATAGAATTTGTATCGCTTTCCATTTTTTGTAATTGTTGAACCAGGACTTTCATCTGTGCCACCTAACATACTTCCCAACATAACAGAAGATGCCCCAGCAGCTAATGCCTTAGTAGCATCACCTGATGTCCTTGTTCCACCATCAGAGATGATTGGTATATCGTATTTTTTGCCGATTTCAGCACAATCCATAACTGCAGTTAATTGAGGAACACCAGATCCAGTAATTACTCTTGTAATACAAATTGAACCAGAACCAACTCCAACTTTTACAGCGTCAACTCCAGCTTTTATCAAATCTTCTGTACCTTGAGCAGTTGCAACATTACCAGCAATTAACTCACAATCAGGAAATGCTTTTTTGATATTTTTCACAGTGTTAATTGCATTTTCACTGTGACCATGAGCAATGTCAACAACAATTGCATCTACACCCGCTGCAAGTAATGCTTCAGTTCTATCCAAAAAGTCACCTTTTACTCCAACTGCAGCACCTACAAGAGGTCTTCCTTTCTTATCTTTTGATGCATTAGGGAAATTGACAATATTTAGTATATCTTGTGTTGTATAGAGACCAGTAATCTGATTCTTATCATTAACAAGAGGTAATTTTTCAATTCTGTGATTTTTTAGTATATCTCTTGCTTCATCTAAAGTAGTATTTTCATTTGAAGAAATGACATCTTTGGTCATTAATTCAGATACAAGTTTCTTTGAATCAATTGGTTCAAAGAGTACATCACGTTCAGTTAAGATACCAACTAGTTTTGAATCAGAACCAACAACTAGTAATCCAGATACTTCTTTTTCATTCATTAAATCAATAGCTTCATCAATGGTTTTATCATCTGATATTTGATATGGATTTTCAATCATTACGCTTCCAGAACGCTTTACTTTGAGAACTTGGTTTGCTTCTTCTTCAATTGTTAGAAATCTATGAATTATTCCAATCCCACCTTGTCTAGCCATTGTTGTAGCCATTGTGGATTCAGTAACTGTATCCATATTTGCGCTAATCAGAGGAATGTTTAGTTTTATGTTTCTAGAAAGATTTGTGGATAGATCAGTTTGTGAACGACTAGTAATATCTGAAAATTTGGGTATAAGGAGAACATCATCAAAAGTGAATCCTTCTCTTATTGTCAAATGAACCTCCTACCAGAGAAAAAAAATCTGTTATAAGCCTTTCTTGGATTTCGCCATTACTAATTTTGCTAATTTAGTGACATCTGAGGTAATTTTTGGATTATGAGTTCTAATTATAGATGCACCGTTAATAATCGATAAAATTTCAGCTAATATTGTTCCGGTATTTCGATCAGTTGGATCGTCATTTTCAAATACTTTTCCTAAGAAGGATTTATTCGAGACAGATACTAAAACAGGAAAAGTAGTTTTTAGTGATTTAAGCTTTTTAATAATTTCAATATCCCGCATGGCCCAATCTGAGTTAATTTTTGTGTATGGAAGTTTATTTTTTACATCAGAAGAACGTCTGAAAAAACCTATTGCAGGATCAACTACTATTTTGTCTTTAGAGATATGACATTTTTGAGCAATCTTGATACTTTCTTTCAATAGTTTTTTTGTTTCTGAAACTAGATTACCTTTTACAAGTTTTTTGCTATATGCACACAAAATAAGAGAAGGATTGTATTTTTCTATAATTTTTGGCATGTTTTTATCATACTTTAAACCAGAAATATCGTTAATCACATCAACACCTAATTCAAGCACGTCTTTTGCAACTGATGCTCTAAAAGTATCAACAGAGATTGGAGTATTGGATATATTTTGTATTATTTTGATTGTTTTTGTTATTCGCTCAGATTCAGTTTTTTCAGATACAATTGTGTTTAGATATGGTGCAGTAGACATACCCCCAACATCAATAATATTTGCACCATTTTCTTCCAGTTGAGTCACATGATTTATTATTTGAGATTTTGTTAATTTGATTGAATTTTTATAAAATGATTCAGGACTTGTGTTCAAAATTCCCATAATTGTGATTTTATTTTTTCTTCCAACTGTGAGATTGCCTAGTTTAGTCATATCATTTATGATAAGGTAATCTATTTGAGTGATATGACTGTATATGGTTGGAAGAAAAAATTTAAAGAAATTAGAAAGGAATTTGATTATTCTGAAAAAGATGATTTACAGTCTGCCAAGAAACTAGATTCATTATTAAAAAAAGAATTTTCAAACAGACAGTTACAAGGTATGATAGAAAACAAAACTGTTTTCATTATTGGTGCAGGACCATCATTAGTAAAATCTTTGAAATATGTGAAAAGATGTAAAAATGTTACAAAAATTGTAGCGGATGGTGCAGTGAGAGCATTATTAGAGAAAAATATGAAGCCTGACATTTTAGTTACTGATCTTGATGGAGATTTGAATAGTATTAAGAAAGTTGGAAAAACAAAGATTCCAATTTTAGTTCACGCACATGGAGATAATTTTGAAAAATTAGAGATTGTTAAAGAATTTTCAAATGTAATAGGTACAACCCAAACAAAGACATTTGGTTGTATAGAGAACTTTGGAGGTTTTACTGATGGAGATAGATGTATTTTTCTTGCAAATTATTTCAACGCAAGGAAAATTGTTTTGGTTGGCATGGATTTTGGCCAAAAAATTGGAAAATATTCAAAGCATAAAATCATTAATCCGAAGTTAAAACTAAAGAAATTAAAATTTGGTAAGAAGATTATAGAATGGCTTGGAACTAAATCAAAAGCAGATTTGTATTCAACCACAAAAATAAAGGGTTTCAAAATGATCAGATTGGTTGACCTAGAGTGTATTGAAAACTTTTAGAATGCGTTTTAATACTGAATAAGTTTTCTAATAATTATGCAATATACTGATGAACAGATCCAAAAAATGTTAGAATTAAAGGAATCAATTATAGATAAAATGGAAAAACATCATGAAGAATTAGATTTTCTACAGAAAAATTTAGAAGTATTAGATGTAGTGTTAAAGGGCTCTAGTTTCACTAAAGCATCTTCATTACCAAGAAAAGAAATATCAAAACAAGAAATTAACACAAAAAAGGAAGAAAAAACGGAATCAATTCCAATTAAGAAGAATAAAGATGGTGAAGTTATTGCAAATGCATTTGTTACACCTGAACAGATTTCTATAATTCTCAATGAAGGGATGAGTCTTACTGATGAAACCCCACCACTTAGATCATTTTTCATAGAGAGGATTATTGGAGAAATGAAAAAAACAGATAATGTAGATGTAAAAGATGGTAAAATTGATGAGAATTCAGTTATTGATTGTATAATTAACAAGAATGGACCGTCAATTAGAGAAATAATAATTAAAAATTATAGAGAAAAAGAAAGACTAGATGAGATAATTAATACTGCCGCATGGTCACTCACAAGAATGTTAGAAAATTCAGTGAAATAATAAAATGGAAAAGATAATTGTTTTAGATTTTGGTTCCCAATATAGCCATTTAATCTGTAGAAGAATTAGAGAATTTTCAGTTTACGCAGAATTAGTTCCATATGATATATCTCCTGAAGAATTGAAGAAAATGGATCCAAAGGGAATTATTTTTTCAGGTGGACCTTCAAGTGTTTATAATGAAGATGCCCCAAAACCTGATGAAGAATTATTTAACTTTGATCTGCCTTTACTAGGAATCTGTTATGGTCATCAATTAATTGTAAATAAATTTGGAGGAAAAGTGAAACGTACTAACAAAGAATACGGTTCGTCTCTACTTTCCATGGATAAAAATTCAACATTATTGGATGGAATTGGAGAATCAATACGTGCATGGATGAGTCACGGTGATGAAGCTGAAGAAATCCCATCAAATTTTGAAGTTATTGGGCATACAGAAAATTCACATGCTGCTGCCATAGCAAATACAGAGAGAACCGTATTTGGTATTCAGTTTCATCCAGAAGTAGTACATACAGAAAGGGGGACAGATATTTTGAAAAATTTTGTGTTGAATGTATGTAAAGCTAAACAAGAATGGACCATGGAAGGATTTATCGAAAAAACAGTTAAAGGGATTTCAGAGATTGATGGAGATGTTCTATGTGGAGTTAGTGGAGGAATTGATTCAACGGTTGCTGCATTATTAATACACAAAGCAATAGGAAATAGACTAACTGGAGTTTTTGTAGATAATGGATTATTGCGACTAAATGAGTCTGAAGAAATTGAAAATATGTTCAAGAATAATTTTTCATTAAACTTCCACAAAATAGATGCAGGTGAAGAATTTATTTCAAAATTAAAAGGTGTGACTGACCCAGAACAAAAACGAAAGATTGTGGGAGAAGAATTCATTCGAGTATTCACTGATTTTACAAAACAAAAAGGCCCATTCAAATGGTTAGCTCAAGGTACACTATATCCCGATGTGATTGAAAGTGGTGTGTCAAAAGGTCCTGCAGCAGTCATAAAGTCTCATCATAATGTAGGAGGACTACCAGAATGGCTAAATCTCAAAATTTTAGAACCATTGAGAGAATTGTACAAAGATGAGGTAAGAAATGTTGCAAGAATCTTAGGTGTTCCAGAAAAACTGTTAAAGAGACATCCATTTCCAGGACCAGGATTGGCTGTAAGAATTATTGGAGATATCACCCAATCAAAATTGTCAATTTGCAGAAAAGCCAGTAAGATTGTTGAGGAAGAATTGTGGGAAGCAGGAATTTATGATAAAGTTTGGCAAGCTTATGCTGCAGTAGGTGATGATAAAGCAGTAGGAGTTGTTGGTGATGAAAGAAAATATGGAAGAATTGTAACGGTTCGAGTTGTAGATTCTATAGATGCAATGACAGCAGATTGGACAAGACTTCCAGATGGAGTTTTAGAAAAAATTAGTAATAGAATTACTAATGAGATTGATGAAGTAACATGGGTTTCATATGTGATCTCAAGTAAGCCGCCTGCAACTATTGAGCCTCAATAATTACAACAAACAAGCTCCAAAAACACCAGCTGAATCACCAAGTTCATTTTTCACAATAGGTGTATCAATGAAATCACTGAATACTTTTTCATATACAGCATCTTTACCTTCTTGATATAAGAAATCAATGTTTGAGACACCACCACCCAAAACGATCATATCAGGATCTAAGATATCAATAACATTCGCTAGAGCCAAACCAAAATTCTCAAGAAATGTCTTTTTCCAAGTATTGAAGTTTGGATTGTTTGCATTTTGAATAATTTCAGGTAAACGCTGATTCATATTCGATAATTCAAACCAATTTTTTTCTAATGCTGGACCGCTGATGTATGTTTCAACACAACCATTATGTCCACAATAACAACTATTTCCTTCACTATGAAGAGAATGATGTCCCCATTCGCCAGCAATATTTGTTCGCCCATGATAAATTTTGTTATCAATGATTATTCCACCCCCAACTCCAGTTCCCATAATCACACCAAACATGAGACTAGAATTTTTACCTGCACCAAGTGTTGCTTCAGCTAAGGCAAAACAATTGGCATCATTTTCAATTGATATATTTTGGTTCAGTATATTTTGCAAGTCATTTTTAAGATCATGCCCAATTAAACACTGCGTATTACTATTTTTAATCAAACCAGAATCAATAGATAATGCTCCTGGAGTACAGATTCCAATTGAAGGTTTTTCATTGGATTCATGACTTAAATCATAAATTAGATCTTTAACTGATTGTAAAATAGAATCATAGCCATTTTCTTGATTGGTTGGGATACGTTTTCTTTTTATTGTTTCAAAGTTTTCATCAATGAGTATTCCTTCAATTTTTGTTCCACCCAAGTCAACACCAACTTTATTCATGTAATGTAAGAAAATAGACAATAGATAAGTTCTCAGTGGATTTTATATCTAAAAATTAATTAGATCATTGCATGAAAAGTGGTTCTAAGAACAACCTACAAGAATTTTGTCGTCATAGCCAACCTTTACAGGAATTGTCATTTGTATGTAGGATTTTTTGTTGTTAAGAACCACTTTTTAGAAATTATCCCATTGGAGGCATGCCAGGGGGCATACCACCGCCAGAACCACCAGAAATTGCAATTACATCATCAATTCTTAGAATCATAGATGCAGCCTCGGTTGCGGATTTAATAATTTGTTCTTTAACTACAACTGGTTCAACAATGTTTTGTGATAACATGTCAGCAACTCTTCCTTCTTTTGCATTAATTCCAGTCCATTTTTTACCTTCACTCTGTTTTGCACGTAGTTTAACCATTGTATCAATTGGATCCATTCCAGCATTTTCAGCAATTGTTAATGGAATAATTTCTAATGCTTCAGCAAATTTGTTAATTGCCAATTGCTCTCTACCTTCAAATCTTTCTGACCAATCTTTCAAAAATGCAGCCAATAATGCTTCAGGTGCACCGCCACCTGCAACAATTTCAGGTTTTTCAATTACATCTTTTACTACCATTAATGAATCATGAATCGAACGGTCAACTTCATCAACAACTCTTTGTGAACCTCCACGAATCAGTAATGTTACAGATTGTGGATTCTTACATCCCTCAACAAATACCCATTTATCAGATTCAACTTTCTTTTGGTGAACTAAATTGGCTGCTCCTAGATCTTTTTCAGAAATATCGTCAATGTTTGAAGTAATACGTCCTCCAGTTGCTTTTGCAAGTTTAGTCATATCACTTTCTTTTACACGTCTTACTGCCAAGATTCCATGTTTGGACAAAAAGTGTTGTGCCATATCATCAATTCCTTTTTGACAGATTACAACATTTGCTCCTATGGAATGAATTTTGTCTACCATTGATTTGATCATTCTATTTTCTTCTTCAAGGAACATCTGCATTTGGGTAGGATCATTAATTCTAATTTCTGCACTCATCTCTGTTTTTTCAATTTCCATTGCTGTATTTAGTAAGGCAATTTTTGCATGTTGTATTTTTGTCGGCATACCAGAGTGAACTACTTCTTTGTCTAGAACAATTCCTTTAATCAATGCAGTATCTTGAATTGAACCTCCTGCTTTTTTCTCAACTTTGATATTTTCAAGATCAACAGTTGATGTCTTATCTTTCGTTTCGGTTATATTCATAACCGAATCAACTACAATTTTTGAAATAGAATCACTGTCTTCAGAAATTAATTTTGATTCCATACTAGTACTTGCAATTTTTAGCAAAGTTTCTCTATCATTGGAAGTAACTTTTTTAGAAATTTCAGACAGAATTTCTAGTGCTTTTTCAGATGCTGCTTGAAATCCTTCAATGATAACTGAGGAATGAACATCTTTTTTGAGTAATTCTTCTGCTTTAGATAATAATGTTCCAGCAAATATAACTGAAGAAGTAGTTCCATCTCCAACTTCAGTATCAATAGTTTTAGATATTTCCACCATCATTTTAGCTGCTGGGTGTTGTGCATCAATTTCTTTTAGAATTGTAGCACCATCATTTGTTATTGTGACATCACCTAGTGAATCAACTAACATTTTATCTAATCCACGAGGGCCTAAACTTGATTTGACAATGTCTGCAACAAGTTTGGCAGCCATGATATTGTTCTTTTGAGCGTCTTTACCTTTTTCTTGTAAAGCGCTTTCCTTTAGGACTAAAACTGGCCCATTTGGTGTTTGTTGGATTGAAGCCACAAAATTTTTTCATTAAATCCCCTTTTTATAATTTCGTTTGGATCGTGGGGATGAATTGTCTTGCTTTTACATCAACAATTCCATTATACAATATTCTTACATCAGGTAACGCGAGAAAAGGCAGGAATAGAGGAATTTGATGAGGTTTTTTGAATTTACAGCCAGCGTCGGTCAAAACATCATTAATTTTTGTAAAGTTTTTTGTTACTTTGTCTATTGAATCTGTAGAAATTATTCCTCCCATCTGAAATGGTAATGATGCAAGTGTCTTGCCATTTTTAACAACAACTATTCCGCCATGTGATTTAATCAGTTTATTTGCTGCATCTGCCATGTCCTTTTCATTTGAACCAATAACAATCATGTCATTTTCATGAAAACTCCAAGTAGATGCAAAGGCACCAATGTCAGCACCAAAATTTTCCAAGAATCCTACTGTGTGAGTTTTAGTTCCAAATGTTCTATCCAATGCAGCAACTTTCCATATATCTTTATCATAAGATGAAACAACATTGGAATTTTTTACATTTAGATTAGAATTAGCTTTTTTTGTAACAATTTCAGTTTTCATAGAAATTAAATTAATAGATTCGGTATTATTTTTAGATTTTATATAGAAATTTTTAGCTTCCAATTTAGGGAGCTTTACAGTTTTGGTAATCCAAGTTGGTATTTTAGGAGAATTTATTGTTGATAAAATTTTTCCGTTAGAAACGACAACTTTTCCACCTAGAATTACTTTGTTAATTTTTATCTTTTTGTAATCATCAAGAATTAAAATATCAGCAATTTTTCCAGGACCAATTCCTCCAAATTCATTTCCCATTTTATAATAGTCAAAACAGTTTTTTGATGCAATTGATATTGCATCAATTGGATTCATACCAAGTTTTATTGATTCTCTAACACAATGATCAATGTGCCCGATATTAGATATGTCAGAAGGATCCAATCCATCAGAACAAAACATCAATCTGTCTTTGTATGTTCCATGTGACAATACAAGAGGAACTATTTCTTTCAAATCTCTGCGAATTGAACCTTCTCGAATCATTATCCACATTCCAAGACGTAATCTTTCTAGAACTTGTTCAAAATTTATTGGTTCATGACAAGAAAAAATTCCAGAAGAGATGTAAGAATTTAATTTTTTACCGCTTGCCCCAGCAGTATGTCCATTAATTATACAATGATTTTCATGCATTTGTTTTAATGATTTTATAGTTTTAGCATCTCGTTTGGTAACTTTTATCCAAGAAAATACCTCGCCTAATCCTATAACAGATTGCAGACCAATTGCTTGTTTTTCTTCTTCAAGGCTGAGAGTTTTCCCATGACTAAATTTTCGGTCAACAGGTAATCCTCCAGGAATTGTATGAAAGAATCTCATCGGTAAATTTTGTGTCTGTCGTAAAAATTCCTTGAAACCTCTATAACCACCAACACTTACAATGTCAATTGAATCTGGAAAAAGTGAAGTTACACCACACAATAATGATTTTTTTACAAACTCAGCAGGTGTCAAGAAATGATCAATGTGTATATGAGGATCAACAAAACTTGGACAAACATGTTTATTCTTTACATCTAGAATTTTGGTTGTTGGACCACGAGTATGAGATGCATCTTCTCCAACGAATGCAATTCTATCATTTTTTATTGATATCTGGATTTTTTCTTGGATTTCATTTGTGTAGACGTTAATTAGAGAACAGTTTTCTAAGATTAGATCAGCATGGCTATCACCAATGGCAACTGAATTAATTTCTGACAATACTGAGGAAAATTTAGTATGCACAACAAAAGATAGCCTCAGATATTATTATACATTGAAGCGATGTTTAAATTACGGTCAGCGAGGCACAATACTATGAATTTGCCAAAAGAGACTAGATCATACTGCCCGAAATGTAAAAGCCACCAAAAAATGAAAGTCTCAATTTACAAAGCTGGAAAAAGGAGAGGTTCAGCTGCAGGAGAAAGAAGACATGCGTTAAGAAAAAAGGGATATGGTGGACAAAAATTCCCAAAACTTGCAAAACCTGCTAAAACAACTAAAAAAGTTACATTAATTGAAACATGTACTACATGTAAAAAGAAGATGATGAATAAAGGAATTAGAATTAGGAAATTTGAGTTGATTGCAGTATGAAAAAAGATCATGTTTTGGTTCCAGAACCTAGTAGTAAATTTAACAAAATAAAATGTCACGAATGTGAGGAAGAACAGATTGTTTATTCTCATAGTTCTACACAAGTAATTTGTAATTCATGTGGGAATATTTTATCAAAAGCAACAGGTTCTGTTGCTCAGATAAATGGCAAAGTTTTAGGAACTGCTGAGTAATTCTAAATCAGTTTTTGTATTTAGGTTTAGTCCAACTCTTTTATCATCTAAAATAAGACGAAATTCGGGGATTGGTTCCAAGTCGGTGATTTTTTTAGCATTAACAATGTTTATTCCTGTTTCAACAAGCAAAGAATCATCTGGATTATTTTCTATTTCACTATCTTTGATTGTACTTCCAATTGATGTACCAAGAGATTTTTGAAAAGAACCTGTTGTTACGACACTATTCCAAATCTCATCTGTGTGTGAGCGTTCTATAATTTTCTTTACAGCCTCACTATCTAACAATGGTAAATCTCCCGAGGTTACAAAAACAAAATCATCTAATTTTATTAGCATCTCATTCATGTCACTAACTAAATCACATCCTGAAGATGAAATTGTATTAATACCATATTCGTTTAAAATTTTTTCAGTTTTGGGTGAGTTAGGACTTGTAAGAGCAATAATTTTTTCAAAACAATTTGAGTTTTGTAATGCATCAACAACATGTAAGATGACAGGTTTCTTCTTATAGATCAAAAGTAATTTTTCTTCATCACTTTCCATTCTGGTTCCTTTTCCACCAGCCATTATGAGACCAATCATAATGATACAAAAATCAATAATGATGAGAGTCTTGTAATTTCATTACTTGCCCCCATTACATCACCAGTTATTCCACCAAAACTTCGAGTAGATAGACCAACCAAAAACATTGTAACAACAATTCCTACTGCGAAAACTATGAAACCATTCATCTCACCAATTATGATAAATGGGATAATCGTGATAATTCCAGCAACAAGGAGACGTTTTTTGTCTTTCATAGAATTCATGAAGGGAGAATTAGAGCCAATAGCCGCAGAATTTCCTAATCCAGCCATCAAAACCATTGAAAATTTTGCCATTATTTCACTGAGTAATATTATTTTGAAAAGTTCCATTCCACTACTAAGTGACAATGCAATGATTATACCAACTGCATACAATACTATTGAAAATATTCCAGCGGAACCTACAGAGAGATCTTTCATAGCTTTTCGCTTCTTTTCTTTGGAGCCTTTGGTCATCAAACCATCTGCAAAATCAGCAAGACCATCAGTGTGATGAATACCAGTGATTATTGCAAGAGATGCAACTAAAACTAAGGATACAACAAGAGGTTCAAGATAAAGAGATAGTCCATAACCTAAACTTCCAATAACAAGTCCAATTACAATTCCAACAATTGGAAAAAGATACATGTTTTTGGCAATAGATTCCAGATTAGAGTTTGCTGTTGGAATAATTGTCAAGAATGAAAATACAGATCCAATTTGTTTAAGCAATAAAAATCGACTCCATTAATGAAATTAGTAAGATAATAGGAATTGAAATAATTCCAAAGAAAAGTAATGAAGTTACTTTCATCAAAGTAATTGCATCTTTCACTTTTTTTAGAGTAATTTCTTGTTGGCCAGTTCCTAATGAATAATGCTGAACTTTTTCAAGTTTTGTTCCTAATGCACCTGCTAGTGCTGCCATTGGATAACCTGCATTTGGACTATCAGTTTTTTTTCCATCACGTTTAAAAATTTCATAACAACTTTTCCAATCATATCCTAACAACATTGCTCCAAAAATCATTGTAAGCCCAGTTAGCCTTGATGGTATGTAATTTAACACATTATCACAATTTGCACCAAACCAACCTAAATTTTTGAACATATCAGTTTTGTAACCAATCATTGAATCAATTGTATTGATTATACGGTAAATAAATGCGCCAGGAAGACCAAACAATGCAAAATAAAACAATGAACCAGTAATGCCATCAACTGTATTTTCACTTATACTTTCTAAAACCCCTGATAGAATATGGTTTTTATCTAAATTCTTTGTTTTACGTTTTGTAATCATAGCCAAATTTACTCTTGCTTTGTAAATATCATCGTTTTCTAATGCATTTACAACTGCTAGTGCATGTTTTTCCATTCCTTTGATTGCAAATGTAGTTTTAAACAAAATAGCACCAATTACAATAGTCACTAATATGTTAGTAAATTCATTTATTATTATTGAATCAATTTTTAGATTAAGAATTATTAATAGTGTTCCAACAATAACAGTTGAAATTAATACAATTAGTATACCGCCAAGTTTCTCTAAATGTGAATTTTTATTTTTAAATAATGGTACAAGGTTGCTAATGAATCCACCTATCCATGCAGTTGGGTGATAACGATTTTTTGGATCACCAAAAATCATATCTAATAATAAAGCAAAACCAAGTATCAGAATTGATTCAAAAATCATTTCAAAAGTTTCTCCACTTGAGGGATATTAAGACTTGACTTTACAACTTTGGCGATTTTATTAATTTCCTTATCCAATTTTTTCAAATTTGTCGAATTCCAATTGAGATTTTTGGATGAATTACCAATGGAATCTTCATCAGGAATTTCGAATTTGGTCATAGGTATTGTGCCAAGTATAGGTATACCAGTTATTTGTTTTAATTTTTTATAACCAGGTTTCAAAATTTCAATATCACCTCGAAATTTGTTTACCACAAATCCCTTAACAAGTTCAAGATATTTTTTTTCAATTAGATTCATTGTTCCAACAAGACTTGCAAACGCACCACCTCTTTCAATATCAGTAATTAATAAAACGGGCGAGTTTGTTTTTTTAGCAATTTTCATGTTAGTGATATCAAATTTCTGCAAATTAATTTCAGCAGGAGAACCTGCACCCTCAAGAAAAATCATGTCATGTGATTTTGATAATTCATTAAACGAATCTGTAGCAATCCTGAGACCAGTTTTTAGAACAAATTTTTCATAATAATTACTTGCATGCATATTTTTGAAAAATTTCCCATTTACAAAGACAGCACTACGATAGTTACCTAATGGTTTTAGTAAGATTGGATTTTGTAGAGGAGATATATGCGCTCTAGAGGCTACTGCCTGTATAGCCTGTGCTCTCGAAATTTCGAAATTTTTTCCAACGTATGAAAAATTTGACATATTTTGTGCTTTGAATGGGGAAACCTTGTATCCTAGATCAGAAAAAATTCTACAAAGGGCAGTAACAAGAATTGTTTTTCCAGCACCAGACGATGTGCCTTGTATCATTAAGGATTTTACCATCTTATTTCACCTAACGCTTTAACTAATAATTTATTTTGATATCTATTTTTTATAGCAATTCTAACATAGTTTTCGTTTAATCCACAAAATGTACTACAATCTCTAATTAGAATATTTTTTTTAAGAAGTTTTTTCTGCAGTAATTTTGAATTAATTTTTGTTTTAATTAAAATGAAATTTGTAGAAGAATGAAAACAAGATAGCCATTGAAATTTTGATAAGGAATTCATTAAAAATGAATTTTCTTTTTTGATATTTTTTCGTGATTTTTCTAAAAAATCTGAATAGCATAATGCAGCACTTGCAGCAGATTGTGCAACATAATTTACATTCCAGGGAATTTTTATTCTTTGTAAAATTTCAATAATTTTCTTACTTCCTAATCCATAACCAATACGTAACCCAGCAAGACCGAACGACTTTGTGAATGAGCGTAAAATAAATAAATTTTCGTATGATTTTATAGTCTTTACAAGTGAAGATTTTGAATCAGTTACAAGTTCAATAAAAGTCTCATCAAGAAATACCAATGTAGATTTTTTTTCTGCAGTTTTAACTATTTGTTGCATTAATTTTTTTGATAAAATTTCTCCAGTGGGATTATTTGGATTGCAAAAAAAGACAATTCCTTTTGTGGGTATCTTTGCTAGAAATTTTGATAGATCTTGATTAAAATTCAGTGATTTAAAATGAGTGATTTTTCCTCCAAAGAATTTTACCGCCTTTTCATATTCAGAAAATGTTGGGCAAGGAATCAAGACTTTGGTTTTTTTATTTACAAATGCACTACAGAAGTTATAGATTATTTCAGTAGCTCCATTACCAACTAGAATTTGTGATGTATTTAATCCAGTAAACCATTTCAGATTTGAACGTAATCTTGTGGATTCAGAATCAGGGTATACGTCAATTTGGTTTAGTTGTCTTTTTAGATATTTTTTTACTCCTGGATGACATCCTAAAGGATTTACACTTGAGCTAAAATCAATTATTTTTTCATCTGGATTTGTGATAGAGAATATACCACCATGAGAAGCAGGAAAGTGTGATTTTGCATTGGGATTGGGGGTAATTTTCAATATTTGGAATAAACTAATTCACTATAGTATTCTTTTGGTTTTTTTCTAAAGGAATATTAACTGAAAATTGCCAAATTGGATCTATGAAAAAAAGAGTAGCAATAATAGGAGTAACAGGCTCTGTTGGACAAGAATTTGTTCAATCATTAGATAATCATCCCTGGTTTGAGGTTACTCAGATTGCAGCATCAGAGCGTTCAGCTGGAAAAATGTATCTTGATGCAATAAGAGATGCAAGTGGAATAATTGCATGGGATGTTGGAGGTCAAATTCCAGAATATATCAAAAGTATGAAAGTTCGCACAGTTGATGAAATAAACATTCAAGAATTAGATTTAATATTTTCAGCAGTAGAATCTCAAGCTGCCAGAGACATAGAAACTAAATTTGCAAAGGATTTACCAGTAATTTCAACATCATCAGCATATAGATACGAAGAGGATGTACCAATTCTAATTCCAGGAGTTAATGACGAACAGGCTGAATTATTGGAAGTTCAGAAGAAAAATAGAAATTGGAAAGGATGGGTTGCACCACTTCCAAACTGTACTACCACAGGTTTAGCTATTACGCTAAAACCATTATTTGAAAAATATGGTGCAAAAAAAGTAATGATGACTTCAATGCAAGCAATATCTGGT
>Ga0310344_10001053_pt1 | contig 21343 bp, 23 predicted proteins | sample HC15DNA20200_MG_FD_203801 | JGI IMG/M metagenome (GOLD analysis project Ga0310344, IMG submission 203801) | Marine microbial communities from station ALOHA, North Pacific Subtropical Gyre - HC15-DNA-20-200_MG | ecosystem: Environmental > Aquatic > Marine > Oceanic | place: Pacific Ocean: North... | reverse complement strand
GGGGCACTGGCCCACACATGCCCCCACCATATGAAACTAATGAATAGTGAGGCATATAAGTTAGGTCTTATGTATTTTTCCAAATGTTTATTCGTGGGACACTTTTGGGACACTCAGGTTTAATTTTTTATGTTTAATTAGATTTCCTGTCATTGACAGGAGGCACACAGGGGTTAAGATTCTTTAAGGTTATCTAAGGCGTTGAGCAGGAAAGGGCTCTGTTCCCCCAGTAGCTCAGCGGGAGAGCACTACGTTGACATCGTAGGGGTCGCTGGTTCAATCCCAGCCGTGCCAACCATTCATTTTAATGGTTTAGGTAGCATTATGGCATGATTTTACATGTTATATTCCACCGAACTGAACCCCTTGACTTTATCTTATCGTAGCTCAAACGTTTGGACTTAATGAGAATTTTTATCTCGTCTTCCAATGCAAGTCTGAGATCTTCTGGTATAGAATCAATATCTAATTCAATAGTAACTGGAGGCTTAATTCTTGCCCTTTTTATTATATTTTTATTAGTTTTGACCGAAACTTGGTCTTTCTTAATTGTCTCTTTTTGACCGTAAATGGCATCCCACCCAGATCGATAAGCTGGTGTACGTACACTTGAAAAATAACCATAATGCACATCACTTGCCGAAACGGTTTCTTTTTGTGACTTTTCGGTTCCGGTTTCACTGCTTTTGGAAGGTTTGTCCTTAGTTTCTTTAGAGCTACCGCCAGTATCGGATTTTTTAGTATCTGCTGCTAACTTTTTATTCTTATCGGAATTAGCAGAAGAGGTCTCTTTTTTTTTGGTGGTTTGAGCTTTTTTATCACTGCTCGATTTACTCACGTTATTATCATCCTCATCTATAGTTCATAATTTTAGCTTTTTAGGCTGCAATCCTCTTTCAATAGTGCGCTATAGCATGTAGTAGCTATAAATTTAATGAGAGGAATGCAAGTAAAATTGTTTATAGATTACTTATTTAACGTTGCTTTAGTGTCTGCTGAATATTGAAGGATAAAAAATAATATAACTAGCTGTGTCCGGAACATGAATACTTTTAATGAAAATGAATTATGTTGTAAAAATGTTATGCTTTTATCAATGCATTGATAATCTGATTAATGGCCAGTATTAAAACACTTTTGATATTTGAAAAATTTTCTTATGACCTACCAATAAAAATTGTGTTCGTTTAATAATTCACAGATTGAATAGGATAGAATGGCAAAGAGAAATTCATCGGGTACTACTTTGGGCGAAGCGCTAATTGATATTCTTAAATCTTATGGCGTTAAGTATATTTTTGGTGTTCCAGGGGGTGGTTCAAGTCTGGAATTAATTGCGGCAGCTGAACAAGCAGGTTTGGGGTTTGTACTTTGCAAGGGAGAGACGTCGGCCGCATTGGCTGCGTCTGTGACGGGCCAACTAACAAGTTCCCCTGGGGTAGTGTTGACTGCAATTGGACCTGGAGCCGCAAGTGCCGTGAACGGTGTGGCTTATGCGCATTTAGAGAAAGCCCCACTAATTCTTATTAGCGATGCACGTGAAGCTAAGTCGGGGGCCTTCCCTCACCAAGTTTTTGATTTAAAATCACTTTTTGATCCTATTACTAAGGCGAGTAGGCAGATCAAACCGTCAGGCGGACCGAAAGATTTTTCAGATCTCGTGGCTCTTGCATTAGCTAAGCCATACGGCCCTATATTTGTAGAACTATCAGCTGAAGACGCTGTACGACCAATTTCAGATAGTGAAATATCGGATGTTTTGAGAGACGATGCTGGACTAATCGGACACTACCCGAATCTTGACTTTGATGATTTTGAAAGTACTAGAAAAAAGATTGTTGAGAGTAAATTTCCGGTAATTTTACTGGGAATGCACAGTTGTTCACTGGATATTAATAGTGAATTAAAAACGTTTGTAGAGGCGCTAGGTTGCCCATTTATGACCACCTATAAGGCGAAGGGGGTTATTTCAGATGACCACCCACAAATGTTAGGGCATTTTACCGGCGCTGAAAGTGAGCAAAATTTAATTAAAGAAGCAGATTTATTAATATGGATTGGAGTGGATCCAGTAGAATTAATACCTGTAGTTTGGAATCATACAGCACAAATTCTAGCCATTGGCTGCATTCTAGATCACTTCGCCCCAAAATCACCTATAACCGCTTGTCCAGAACCTACTTCTGAACACCTAAAGCTTATTACCCAATTAAGCGGTCGGTCTTTCTGGAAATTAAGCCAAATAAAGGCTCTCCGAGAGAAGTTATATAGGCGGTTACAATTAGCTGAAAGTCCGCACTTGAACGCAGAAAGCGTTGTAAAAATAATAATGCCTTTATCAGACGAAAATGCCACATTTACCGTAGATGCAGGAGCACATATGATTTCAGCTATGGCTCATATTAAGGTTAAACGTCCTAATGCAGTTATTAAATCAACTGGTCTCTCAACGATGGGTTTCGCATTGCCTGCCGCTATAGCTGTAGCATTAGTTGAGCCTCGTAGACAGGTTATAGCTTTAACCGGTGATGGCGGTTTAATGATGTGTTTATCCGAATTATCAACCGCAGTACAATTGGGGTGTAGCTTGACTGTAGTAGTGTTTAATGATGGCGCACTTTCTTTAATCGATATAAAACAGCAACGTCGCCAGCAAAAATCTATCGGTGTTCGATATCCAATTATTGATTTTGTAAATGTTGCTTCAGGTTTAGGTTGCAAGTCGTGGAGAGTCAGCGATTCCAATTCTCTGGTTAAAGTGATGACTAGTGCCTTAGTTCACAAAGGTGTGGCATTGGTTGATGTAGAAGTAAGTCCCGATGGATACTTAGAACAGCTAGCGGCTTTGAGAGGGTAAGCTAATCATAATTAGACAATACATAAAAATTATTCGTTAACAGCCTTTTTTATAACTTCTTCAATTTGAGATTTTGTGATTGGACCTTTGCGGATAAGCCTAGGTATACCCGATGTTAAGTCTAGTAGAGAAGATGCTGAACCTTGGCATTTTCCACCATCTAATACGCCATCAATACGATTATTCAGAGTTCGCATAACTTCTCCGGCTGTATTAGGTGGCGGATGACCGCTGAGATTAGCGCTTGGTGCTGTTATTGGGCCGGAAAAGCAATTTAATAAGCGCATAGCGACATGATTGCCAGGGGATCTCAATGAAATTGTTGAATTATATGGATTTAGAGATTGCGGTAAGGTGCAGTTAGGATGTCGGTTTAGAATTAAAGTCAAAGGTCCAGGCCAGAAAGTTTTTGTTAATTGGCGTGCATCGTCACAAAATTCAGCGTGTCGGGCACCTTCAGAACTGTCTTTAACGAGTATAATTAGAGGTTTATCTAGCGGTCGTGATTTCGCAGTAAAGACTTTTATGATAGCGCGACTGTTAGTGGCATCCGCGCCAAGCCCATAAAGAGTTTCAGTAGGAAAGGCTACAAGTTTACCTTGTTTCAACATATGAGACGCTAAAATAATATTTTCAAATGTAGCGTCTAGAAATTGCGTAGACTCGTTGGTTACGATCATTCTATTCCATGTGCAATAAAATGAGGGTTGTATAGTGTAGCTTTGCCATAGCTTAGTGCATTACCACTATCTGGCTGTCTAATGCCGCCTCCTGCAGCAGAGAGAATTGCATGGCCTGCCGCTACGTCCCATTCCATTGTCGTGCCAAAACGTGGATATAGGTCTGCAGCCCCTTTTGCCAATAGGGCAAATTTTAGTGCACTTCCTACACTAACCACACGCCCCCCCTTTTTTTGGGAAATAAATTCGTTAGTTTTTTTATCACGATGATTGCGACTGGCCACAATAATGGGTTCGTCTGCGGGCATCCTACGCGCTGATATTCCTATTTTAGGGCCATCACCGTCTATCATATAAGCGCCGTAGCCATCAGTGAAATAACATTCGTTGAGTGCCGGTGCTAAAAGTACTCCTAGTACTGGGACATTGGACTCAATCAACGCTATGTTAACAGTGAATTCATCAGTTCTAGTTATGAACTCTTTAGTTCCGTCAAGTGGGTCTACCAGCCAAAAGACATTTCCATGAATGTCTGGAGTCTTACCGTTACTCACTCTTTCTTCTGATATAATTGGTATTTCTGGCGTGCGACTTGCAAGACCCTTAAAAATTAGTGAGTCAGCTAGTTCATCAGCTTTGGTAACAGGGGAGGAATCGACTTTTTTCTTAATGATAATTTCTTTTTGATATAGCTGCATAATCTGATTGCCGGCATCTTTCGCTAATTTGCAGGCTACGTTCAGTAATATGTGGCGGTCAGAACGATTAATATTAACTATTTTCTTCATGTTTAATTAGGTTTATATATCCAAAAATATAATATTCGTGGCTAGCATTAGTCTTACTAGCACATGTTATCCTTATGTGATACCAACATGGTGAAGTTTTATTTTATACTATGGTTTTTATCTTACTTTAAGCGAGTGTGAACGGGTCTTCCATGTATAGTCAGTTGACTAACATTTGTAGCTGTGACAATCACGCACATTGATACAGCGAATATTGGATAATAGACTCTTGTGCTTTCGTTGGGCTTGAATACTCAAGTCATTAATTAATATGAATTGGAATGAGGAGAACATCTATGACTTTCCGGAAAAGTTTGGTTATTCTTGCAGCAGCACTTGTTTTAGTAGTCGGAAGTGACGCATTGGTGGCAGGCGACCTTAAAAAAGGAGCTAAAGTATTTAAAAAGTGCAAGGCTTGCCATACGTTGGAAGCTGGCGGAAAGCATAAGGTCGGCCCTAACTTGCACGGTCTTTTCGGTCGAGTCTCTGGCACAGCAGAAGGATTTAAATATTCTAAAGCTATGAAGAGCGCAGCAATTACGTGGGACGAAACTACAGTAGCAGAATATGTTGCAGATCCTAAGGGTTATATTCCTAAGAATAAGATGGCCTTCAGAGGCGTTAAAAAAGAGAAGCAACGTAATAATTTAATTGCTTATCTAAAACAAGCAACAGAATAGAGTATTTACGGTTTTTTGAAAAACGTAATAGATTTCTCATGACTGGTCAGATAGATGACTATATTGGAAAGGTGCCTGACTTCCCCAAACCAGGTATACTATTCTATGATATTTCTCCACTTTTAGCGACCCCGTATATATGGGAACAAGCCATTCAAGAACTCGCTAAACTAATTACTCCTTTTAACCCAAGTTTCCTTGCGGCGATCGATGCAAGAGGTTTTCTCGTTGCGTCACCACTGGCTTTAAAGGTTGGCTGTGGAATTATTATGATACGTAAAAAGGGAAAATTGCCTGGAACCACGGTCCAACAAGAGTATTCACTTGAATATGGTGAAGACTCTCTTGAAATGAGAGATGGTATTATTAAACCAGGTCAGTCGGTTTTTATTTTGGATGATCTTTTGGCAACAGGGGGAACTGCCGAAGCTGCTGTAAAGCTTATTAATGGCGTAGGGGCTCTTGTGGTTGGAGCGGCATTTCTTATCGAACTTGATGGACTTGGCGGAAGGGATCGACTGCGAAACATACCTTGCAAGTCGCTCGTTACCTATTCAGCCTAGTTTTTATAAAAATGCGTTTATATTTAAACGGGTATTATTTTGCACTATTTAAAATAAACACCTATCTATTTTATATTTAGCAACTCATGCCTACTGTTAATCGCCAGTTACAATTTACCGGAATAATTGTGGCTATTGGCTTGTCCTATATAATGAGTCAATTCTACAGGACATCTAATGGTGTTATAATTAAAGAGCTGGCCCAGGAATTTGGTCTTTCCCCGATTGCTCTCGGGACGCTTACAGGTATATTTTTTATTTCTTTCGCTCTGGCTCAGATTCCTCTAGGAATGCTATTTGATCGTTTTGGGGTTCGTTATACTCTTCCGATCATTTTGATTGCTGCGATTGCCGGAGCGCTAATTTTTGCCACAGCCAACGGTTTTTTCGGCCTTTTAGTTGGCCGTCTGATGATGGGCTTGGGTGTAAGTTGTGTGCTCGTTGGAGCAATGTTTCTTTTCGGTCGCTGGGTTTCTGCAGACCGCTATGCGACCTGGTTGGGAAGAATGATCGCTTTAGGTGGCATTGGTGTATTGCTTTCTACTTCGCCCTTGGGTGTCATCACTGAGACAATAGGTTGGCGTTATGCTTTTTTTTCCGCTGGCGCTATTACCGCGTTAGGAGCCGTTCTTATATATCTTTTGGTACGTGATACTCCTCCTGATTATGAAAAACAAAGTAATTCTCCAGAAGGTTTAAGAGATAGTGTTGGAGGAGTAATTGAAGTGTTTAGAACTAAAAATTTGCCGACCGTTATGATTATGGCGTTTGCTTCATATCCTGTACTAACAAGTATACTAGGGCTTTGGGGAGCTGCTTATATGACCGACGTTTACGATTATAATACGGTTCAAAGTGGCAATGTTTTATTGTTAATGGCTATAGGGTTGATAGTTGGTCATATTGTATTTGGCCCATTAGAAAGAGTTTTAGATTCCCGTAAGTGGTTGGTTTTTGGCGCTGCGACAACAGTTCTTATATGTTTTATCATCTTGTCTCTGATTTCTCACTTACCTGTACAAATTGTGATTACATTATTGGTTATAATTAGTTTTTTTAGTGCATATAACATTGTAATAGCAGGTCATGGACGGGCTTTATTTCCCGATCGTCTGGCTGGGCGTGGTATGGCAATGCTAGCAATTGCATTGATGGGGGGGCCAGCGATAGTGCAGTTTTTAACGGGTTTTATAATGGATGCCTTCCCGTCTGAAAACGGTGTAGCGCCAGTTGAGGCCTATAGAGCAGTTTTTGGATGTCTGGCAGGAATTATACTGATATCCGTTATTGCGTATTTAAGGATACCTGATGCTCGACCAAGCAAAGGGTTCTCTGTAGATCAAAAAGTTAGATAAATAAAAACGTAATTAAATTAGGAATCTTTTTCCGAACTCTCATTCCGTAATATAGATCGACTTATGTAAATCTCTAGGTTTGCAGTTTGGCGATAACAGCAACTGAATTTCAAGGTTGTGAGTTGGTTTTAACTGACAGGCTAGTCGTACGTTCTTTGGCGCATTTACACGTTTTAAAGTTTTTTGTTCTAAAGAAGATGGTCTTTCGACATTTTCTAATCCTCGCCCCAGCCTAATTTGGCAAGTTGCACAACGACCTTTCCCTCCACATAAGTTGGCATGTTGTATTTTTTTGAGCTTACTTGCTTCTAGCACCGTAATACCTGATTTAATTTTAACCACAAGGTCATCAGAATAGGTCAGGTATATTTGATGACTATGATAGTTTATCAACCATCTGAAACGATTTGCTGTGATTGTTAAAATCACTAATCCGCCAAATACTTTCCAAAATAAAATTTTCCAATTACTTACCCAGGCTACTGCTATGTCGTCAGGCCAATTGATGCCTTGGCTAGTATTTTCCATCCATAGCGCGCTTTTTCTAAGTATTTCAATTTCCTGTCCTGAAGAGATAAAGCCTCCTAGCCCCATTGCTGGTATTATTATAGCAAAGGTTAGACCAATCGGAGCAAAACGCCTGTAATGTGGTTTTAAACGCAGCCAGAAGTGTAGCCCGATACATCCATGCAACCATACGATCGCAATCAAGACCATCTGAAGCACACCTTTTTCCGGTGCATACACCCAAAGCACCAATATTTCGTACAGGTAATTATCATTAACTTGAAAGGCGACGTTTAATCCTCTGGTTCCGAGGATGTGTTCTACAAGCAAAAATGGTATAGCAAGACCTGAAAAAATTTGAAAATATTCTCTAGGTTTAAGACGAAATGTACGACGGATATAAAGGCTAATAAAAAAAAGAGTAATATGTGTAAGGAGGGCGCCATAAAGTAAAATCGTTCCTGGCCAACTTCGCCATACGGTCACAAATATGTCACGCCCAGAATTAAGGGTCTCTAGAGATGCGAGGCCACAAGAGTGATTAACTAAATGAGTTCCAATATAGATGAACAGTATTATACCAGAGCCTAGTCTCAAATTTGCTAACAAAGTATTTTGCATCTTCATATTTTTTCTAATTATAACGAAATTAATATCTTGTTTTCACTCTTTATAGACTATGGTTAGACGGTAATGGCTAATAAATATTAGCTTTCAAGCTTGCTATAGTTATATAGCTTGCCTAATCTTCTCGAAAATTAAAAATCTATGGAGACAGTAATGGCAAAGAAGGAAATCATTTGTGCGTTTGGAGTTGATGTTGACGCAGTCGCCGGTCAAATAGGTTCTTACGCTGGTGGAAATTCACCCTCTGATATCTCAAGGGGTGTATTTGCCGCTGAAGTTGGAACAGGTCGTATGCTAAGAATGTTTGATAAGTTGGGCCTGCAGACAAGTTGGTTTATCCCGGGTCACACTATTGAAACATTTCCTCGCGAAATGAAGGCCGTTGCAGACGCTGGTCACGAGATAGGTCTTCACGGTTATACTCATGAAAATCCTATTGCTATGACACCAGAACAGGAAGCAGACGTATTGGATAAGACACTAGACTTGGTAAAGAAACTTTCTGGAAAACGTCCCACAGGTTACGTAGCGCCTTGGTGGGAAATGAGTGCGGCGACACCTCATTTGCTGATGGAGCGCGGTATTAAATATGATCATAGTCAGATGCATAATGACTTTACCCCATATTGGATGCGAATAAATGAAAAGTGGGAACTCATAGATTACTCAAAGCCGGCAAAGAGTTGGATGAAGCCTATGAGCAAAGGGTCTACTTTCCCGATTGTTCAAATTCCAGGTAGTTGGTACTTGGATGATCTGCCACCCATGATGTTTATGAAGAATGTGCCAAATAGTGGTGGTTGGACTAATCCCCGGGATATTGAAGATTGGTGGCGAGATCAGTTTGATTGGGTTTATCGTGAGATGGATTATGCGGTTTTTACCTTTACTGTTCATCCAGATATATCAGGTCGACCCCAAACATTATTAATGCTCGAACGAATAATTGGCCATATAAACAGCCACTCTGGTATAAGGTGGGCAACATTTGATGAAATAGCCAACGATTTCATTAAACGCTCTCCTTTTAAAGGCAAACGGCCTAGGGTTGCTAAAAAGCGTACTAGAAAAAATAGATAGTAGGTTTGTTTTTATGTGTGCTTTATGCGGTATGCTAGTCGACGGCCCGCATTGGACAGAATCTGGCACCAATGCGGGTCGGTCTAATGAGTCAAAAAGTGAGCATGCTCGACTATTAGATCGGAGTGATCGTGTAAAAACTTTAAATACTGTGCTTCAACATTATGGTTGTGCAGCAAGAGATTGGTCAGGTAACCAATATGTTGTTCAAAATCTGAGCGGTGGTGCAAGTGAAATTATATTTAATCTTCCGCAGCTTTGGCAGGCAATGGAAAATATTTCTCGTAGAGTAGCGGATCCACTAGATGTTAACCTGATAGAATACCTAGAGGAGGGGGCAACTACTAGATAGTTTTGCCCAAAATTTAGTAATCGTTAATTATAGCACATTAACACCACTATTTGTTGTAACAGGTTTTTTGGGTAGTGGTAAAACTACACTTCTTAATAAAATGCTTCGCGAGCCAGAGCTCTCTGACACGGCAGTATTGGTCAATGAGTTTGGAGATGTAGGTCTTGATCATTTCTTAGTTGAAAAAATGGATGAGAACACTGTATTGCTTGAAAGTGGGTGTCTTTGTTGCACCATAAGGGAGGATCTCAAGGGGGCAATAATAGAGCTTAATAGTAAACGTGAGAGAGCCCAAATACCATATTATAAACGGATGATAATAGAAACTACTGGATTGGCTGATCCGTCACCTATTATTTTTACATTGAATTCGGACATTATAATTAAGCATCATTATAGGCTTGGTAGTATTATCACCACTGTTGATGCTGTTAACGGTCATTCACAGTTGAAAAGACATCCAGAGTCTGTGAAGCAAGCTACTGTAGCAGATAGGATAGTGGTTAGCAAAACCGACATTGCTAATGAAAAGGATGTGCGGCAGCTTAAAACAAAGCTTAAACTTCTGAACCCTACTTCTACAATGGTCGAAGCAGTGGACGGTGTTGTGGATGTGACAAACTTACTTAGTGACGATATTTATGATGTTAAAACAAAAAGTGATGATGTGGCTAGGTGGTTAGAGGCATTGAAATTCGAAGAATCTGATCATAATCATAGCGGAGATAAAAATCGTCACGACAAAAATATATATACCTTCACTTTAGTATTTGATAAGGCTCTTGATTGGACCGCTTTTGGGATTTGGTTGACAATGATATTGCACGCGCATGGCGAGAAGATGTTGCGCGTTAAAGGTATCCTTAACGTAAAAGGTGTTAATGTTCCTGTTGTAATTAATGGGGTGCAGCATGTAGTTCATCCACCAATTCATCTAAAGGAGTGGCCTGATGGTGATAAGAGGTCACGAATCGTTTTTATAGTTGATGGATTAGAGCAAGCATTAATTGAGCGTTCTCTTGCAGCCTTCAATAAGGTGGGAAAGGAAATAGTGTAAAGTCAAAATCGCAATTTACTTTTATTGAAGGCACTAAAATAATTAATTTCCCGAACTATTCTCTAGGCGTAGTTTCAAAGATAGTGCATGAGCGCTTAAGCCTTCAGTTTCTGCGAGCGTAATTGCGTGGGGTCCAATTTTTGATATTGAATTAGAAGTGCAGCGAGTAAATGTGGTTCTTTTCAGAAAGTCATAAACAGAAAGTCCGGATGAGAAGCGAGCGTTTCCAGAGGTCGGCAATACGTGGTTGGGTCCTGCGACATAATCGCCAATAGCTTCAGGCGTGTATCTTCCCAAAAAAACGGCTCCTACATGCTTAATATCATTAAAAATTATACTTGGTTCTGAGACCGCTAATTCAAGATGCTCTGGTGCGATTTTATTTATTAGATCCGGTATTTCATTAAAATCATTTACTAATAATATGGCTCCTTGATTATGCCAACTTTTACTAGCAATCGTTTTGCGAGGTAACGTTTTTAATAGTTTTTCGACACTCTTTTCAACAGAGTCTGCAAAATTCCGACAATCCGTTATGAGAATAGCGGTAGCAAATTCGTCATGTTCTGCTTGCGATAAAAGATCTGCAGCTATCCAATCAGCTCTGTTGTGTCTATCCGCCACAACAAGTATTTCAGATGGGCCTGCAATCATATCTATACCTACAATACCAGTCATTTGACGCTTTGCCTCAGTTACCCATCGGTTGCCTGGGCCTACTATTTTATCCACCGCTAATATAGTTTCAGTACCGTATGCTAAAGATGCAATCGCTTGAGCTCCACTAATTTGATAAACTTCCTTTAACCCTAATATATCTATGGCTGCAGCTACAGCAGGGTGTAGCCCCTTCTCGGAAGTAGATACTGCTATTGCTAATCTTTCTACACCAGCGACAATCGCAGGAATTGCATTCATAAGAAGGGAGCTTGGGTAAGCGGCAGTTCCTCCAGGTACATAAAGTCCCGCTGCAGATAATGGTTTCCAAAGTAGGCCAAGGTCAGTTCCAAACTCGTCAGAAAACTCTATGTCTTTTGGCATTTGCCTATTATGAAATTCAAAAATTCGTTTGGTAGCAAAATCGAGAGCCTCTCGAACTTCGACAGTGCATTTTGCTGCAAAGTTAGATACGTCAGTTGGTTTAATAATTAACTCGTCGGGTGTTAATTTTTTTCCATCATATTTGTGCATAAAGTTAATTAGTGCTGAATCTCCATTATCTTTTATCTCGCTAATAATTTTAGCCACTTGTTTAGAAAGAGCATCATTATCAGTAGTATTTTTTCTCAGCCCTTCAAAAGCTACCTTAAATCCATTTTCTTTACTATCCAGTCGCAGAACCATCGACCACCTCCTGAATACGTTGGATCCAAGCTTGCATTTGTTGAGCACGAGTTTTAAGTGCCGTTCTATTTACTATTAATCGTGCAGAAACGTCAGCTATATGTTCAACTTCAACAAGATCGTTAGCAGTTAATGTTGCTCCTGAATGAACTAGGTCTACTACGCGCTTACAAAGTCCAAGGCCAGGTGCTAGTTCCATGGCTCCATTAAGTTTTATACACTCCGCTTGAACCCCGCGTGATGCAAAGTGGCGCTGAGTTGTTTGTGGATATTTAGTAGCAACTCGAACGTGACTCCAACGAGAAGGGTCGTCATCCTCAGCTAGCTTTTTGGGCTCGGCTACGGCCATCCGACACTTACTAATTTTAAGATCTAGTGGTGCATATATTTCACGATAATCAAATTCTTCCAAAATATCGCTGCCCACTATACCGAATTGAGCTGCCCCAAATGCAACGAAAGTAGCCACATCAAAACTTCTGACTCGAATGATGTTTAGTTCAGAAATGTTGGTGGAAAAACGAAGTTTACGGCTAGAATCACTTGAAAATGCTTTTTCAGGTTCTATGCCAGCTTGTTGCAGCAGCGGGATTGCTTCGCTGAGAATGCGACCTTTAGGAAGGGCGAGTATAAGTTCTTGTTGATTTGTCATCTAGTTCGTTAATTCTATATATAGAATTTTCTTATAATTATTAGTTAAGCAACAGTGCTTTAGTTTTAAAAGGTTGTGGAAACAATATAGCGTAAGAAATATGAATTAGGGAATTATACCAAGCACTTTTAAGCACTAAAAAGGCAAGTATAGACTCTAAATAAAAAATTTTGTACATGGTATATGGCTTTTTACGGGTCAAAATATCCATATTTTAGAAAATCATTCCACTTTTATTTTATGTTAGCTAATTAAAGCTCTGTTAACTCCTAATTTAGGCCTCAGAAATGTCTACAGATAATGATCAACAAGATTGCGAAAAATTTTAGCTTATAGCTTTCATTAAGCTACGCAGTAGAAATACGCTCAATATTAGCGCCAAGCAAGGCCAGCTTTTTCTCGATCTTTTCATAACCTCTGTCCAGATGGTAAACTCGACTCACCTTTGTCGACCCTTTGGCGGCCAACCCAGCTAAGATAAGGCAAGAAGATGCTCTCAAATCCGTGGCCATGACCTGAGCACCTTTCAGTTCTTTGACTCCATTTACAATTGCATTTCCATCATATAGCTTAATATTAGCGCCCATACGAGCGAGTTCGGGAACATGCATAAACCGATTTTCGAATACTTTTTCTCGAAAAATGGCTGTTTTGTCTGCAAGACTCATTAATACCATGGTCTGAGCTTGCAAATCCGTTGGGAATCCAGGGTAAGGTTGAGTAATCACGTCTACGGATTTCAGGTATTTTGTACTTTCAACTCTAATTCCATGTTCAGTTTGCGTACATTCAACTCCCGCATTACCGAGGAGTTTCATTGGTGCTTCTAGATGCGCCAGTTGAGCACCCTTTAATTCAACAGATCCGCCAGTGATTGCAGAAGCAATTGCATAGGTGCCTGCCTCTATTCGATCAGCCATTACAGAATGAGTAGTTCCGTGAAGTTTCGTCTGTCCATAAATTTGCAAGCAGCTGGTACCAAGTCCCTTTATGTTGGCTCCCATGTTGCAAAGGCAACGAATTAGATCATTAATTTCGGGTTCACGAGCGGCGTTTTCTAAAGTCGTATTGCCGTCTGCTAATACTGCAGCCATTAGCAGGTTTTCAGTCGCTCCTACAGACGGTGTGTTTAGACGGTAGTGCGCACCTATTAGTCCGTTAGGTGCATTAGCGCGGATATACCCATCTTTAAGTTTAATTCTAGCGCCCAGACTTTCTAATCCTGACAGATGTATGTCAACAGGTCGGGAACCTATAGCGCATCCACCTGGTAAGGATACTATCGCTTCTCCAAACCGAGCTAATAGTGGCCCGAGAACCAGTATAGACGCACGCATTTTTCTTACTAGATCATAAGGGGCTTTTGTATGATTGACTGATCTTGCGCATAAAGTCATGCTACTAGTTTCATTTGAATCATTTGATTTCAGTATTGTCACCCCCAGTTCACTAAGTAGATCGGCAAGAGTATTTATGTCAGCTAGTTGAGGCACTCCCTTCAGTACGATAGGTTGGCTGGTAAGTAGGCATGCCGCCATAAGGGGCAGGGTGGCATTTTTAGCACCAGAAATTTGTACAGTTCCCTGAAGGGGAACTCCACCACGGATAAGAATAGTGTCCATATGATATGTGGTTTCTTTACGTTTACTAAGTTAAGTTAATGATATGCAGATGACCTAAGTTATATAGAGCTATCACTCTATTCCGTAGTTGCCCCATTTTACAATAAAATCAAAAGTTAATTAGTAAATACGTTTTTAAGTTTCTATCTTGGTATTCAACTTTTGAGATTTTTGAGTTTTACGTTTGCGCAAGTTTTCGCGCAAGGCAGCAGATAAACGCCTATATTTATCGTTCTGTTCCTTTTCTTCAACGATTTTGGCTGTAGGTTTATTTTTGGAATTTGCCATATGGCTCAATCGTATTTTTTTAAACTATTGGTATTACATTTTGGATATCAGGAATTGATCATACTTGGAACGACGGAATTGTTAAGGCAATTTAAATCAGATTTCAGAAAAAAAGAAGGAACAGCAATTTATAAACCATTACAACGAAAACAGGACTCTGGTAAAAAAACAAATTAGCAACTCAAACATAAATTTTTGGTCGACACTTAATTAGATGAATTTTAATGTTTTGTTTCAAGTGTCTTGCTCTTATGGTGTTTGCACTTTAATTTAAACTTAGGATTAGTGTGCCGCTGTAGCTCAGTGGTAGAGCGCGCCCTTGGTAATATGTTGCCTCTCTCAGGCGAAAGCTTGAGATGTCAACCCATCAAACTCGTGGAAGGCTAAGGGTTGTAACCTATGTTAATCGCGAGCCAAGCCCAATGATTATTGGGAAGGTGTAGAGACTTGACGGTGGGGGCCTAAGGAGCTTGAAGGCTCTATGGTCAAGAGAAAGTCCATTGGGGCAACACCCAAGAAGTTTGGGTGTGTCTGAAAAGACAAGCATCAAGAAGGGCGAGGTCGACTGTTCAATCCAGTCCAGCGGCACCAGCATCCAAGGGTGTTTGATAGATTTTACGAGCATTCTCAAAAAGGCTTAAAAGATAGGGGCAGCACAGTGAATTCCAAAACTGGATGAATCTATATGATTTTTTGGAACAACGTTAACAATTTAACGAGAGTTTATCGTGATGCGCTTCCTTATCACGATTTGTCTGCACAAATGACATCTCTAGAAATTAAAAGTAGTGTTCGTGATGTGTTGTCTAATTGTGAAGTGAATTGATCTAGAATGTTAAATACTGCTAAAAATTTAAATTAAGATAGCATCTTTCATCTAATTTTTATAAATACAAAAAGAATGGCTAAAAATTAATGGAAAAAGAACACGTTTTGGACCTAGACATTTGCGCTATAGCTAATTTCATGCGTTCGGGTAAAACTTCATCGGTAGCCCTGATGGATGAAATTAAGAGGCGTCATGCTGATTTTGGAAAAAGTCTTAACGCATATAAATATTGGGATGAAGAGCGTTTTTATAGTGAAGCTAAAGCACTTGACTTGTCCCTAAAATCAGGACGTGACAAAGGTTTGTTGATGGGAATCCCAATATCTTTAAAAGACTTGTATGGTGTGAAGGGGATGCCAATTTATGCAGGTTCGCCTGAGGAGTTGCCTAAATTATGGCGTGAGGAAGGCGCAGTTGCTACGTCGTTACTAGGGGCTGGTTCTATTGTAGTTGGCAAGACTCATACTGTGGAGTTTGCATATGGCGGTATTGGTACTAATTCCCACTGGGGTACCCCAGTAAATCCATGGGATCCAAATAATCATCGCGTTACAGGTGGATCAAGCTCTGGGGCTGGCGTAAGCTTGTGTCAGGGCTCGGCTTTGATAGCTATGGGAACTGACACTGGGGGATCTGTGCGGATACCTGCAAGTGTAACAGGAAATGTTGGATTAAAAATCACGATTAATCGCTGGTCAACATCTGGTATTGTGCCTTTAAGCAGTACCTTCGATACACCGGGGCCTCTGACGAGAACTGTAAGTGATTCTATTGTTGCTTTTGGAATTATTGATCCATCGTATACTAATCCTGTTGTTTTGCTCCGAAAATTAGAATCATTTTCGGTTTCTAATTTTAACGTTGCTATTTGTGACGAGTATTTCTGGGAGAATTGTGAACCAAGTGTTGTTGAAGTCGTCAATGATGCAATAACAGAGTTAAGTTCAAAAGGTTTAAAAATTTCCAAATTATCGCTGCCAGAGGCCGCTTTAGCCAGACACAGTTCTTTAAAAGGGGGTATATTTGGTGCAGAGGGTCAATCCTTTATAGAGGAGTATTATCCAGAACGTATGGATACATTAGATCCTAACGTCGCTGAACGTTTTACCGTAGGAAAAGAAATTACAGCTATTGATTATCTAAAAGCTATTCGGCGTATCTCTAAATTGGCGCGAGAAGCAAACGAGAAGATGTGTCATATTGATGCTATAGTTGCACCTACAATTCCTGTAGCTCCCCCAATCGTCGAACAGGTAAAGAAATCTAACTCCTATAAAAAATATCTTGGCCAAATGACCCAAAACACCCATCCTGCTAACTTATTGGAAATGTGCGCCATAACTATACCGGTCGGTCTTGATAGGTCTGGTATGCCTATAGGCCTTCAATTAATCGCAAGGGGAGGAAGTGAGGAGCGTTTATTGGCATTAGCATTCGCATGTGAAAAAGTTTTAGGTACGGCTCGAAATCGAATAGGAACTCCGCCTAGGTGCTCAAGGTAATGTGCTTCATTCACAAAGTTAAAGATTTTGCTTTAGATAACTTTCTGGCATTGCGTATATTTACCAAAGGATTTTTTCATTTTCTAAATATGCTATTATTTTCCAGTCTAGAAATTAAAATTAATAGGGTGGGCAGTGAAACCAAGACTTAAGGCTGAACTTCTTGTTCAAGCAGGTATTCGCTATTGCGAAAGCAAACTAGTGACCGCTATGTTGCGCCGGCGGGGTGATTCGGAGGCGGGCGCAATCTTTATTAAGATTGCGCGTTTAGACGGTACTTCCAGCCTTTTTACTCGGGTTACTTCCTTTATTGAAGATACGAAATGGCAATGTTGTAGTGGCGAAGGTTGGTTGCCAGATGAAAAGATTGAGGAACGTTTAGTTAAGGAAATAAACATTGATCCCGATATCTGGATTATTGAGATAGAAAACCCAAAGGGTGAAAACCTTTTCGAGAAAATATCATGAGTTACTTATATAAATGAGGTAAAAATGAAACTGTATACTGCGCCAACAAGCCCATTTGGGCGTAAATCGGTCATTGTTGCTCGTGAACACAGTATTAATATCGAGGAGGTGAATTGCAATCCGTTTAATTCTGACAAACTTTCTGACATAAACCCGTTACGGCTTGTTCCTGTTCTACAATTAGATGATGGGTCAGTTCTTTGCGATAGTTTTGTAATTTGTGAATATTTTGATTCTATTGGGAAGGGGCCAACATTATACCCAGATTTAGAACGATGGGCTTGGAGCAATAGAATGATAATGGGTCACGGATTGGGGGATGCAAGTGTTCAGTTGCAATTGCAAAAGGTTTTGCCAGCTGAAGAACAAAGTAAAACTATGATGAAGAGATATCAAGAAAGGATATCACGAACCCTTACGCTTCTTGAAAAGCAAGTTTTAGCTCTTTCTGAGGGTGAAGTTAGAATTGATAAGGTATGTGTTGTTATAGGCCTCGGCCATCTTGAATTCAGGCATGGAGGAAAGTGGCGAGTGGAAGCTCCAAAACTATCAGGTTGGTATGACGATATCATGAAGAGAGCTAGTTTTTCTCAGACAATGCCATCGGCATAAATAGCTTTGTTAAAAATATGTTCCTGATAGAACATCTATGAGACTTGGTGGCGGAAATCAAAGCACTGTTTAAAACAACCTATTCAATTTCAACAGCGATTTGGCCAACGTCTACAGCATCTTCCTCTGCTATATGGAGTTTAGATATAGTGCCTGAAATTTCTGCTTCGTGAGGTACTTCAGTTTTCATTACTTCCAGAATAAACAAGGTGTCACCTGCTGATACTTTGTCGCCTTCCTTTATAAGTACCTTCCAAACGTTTCCGGGAGCTTGCGTCATTACCTGTTCAGCCATAATTCAATTTTCCTTCTTATGATTCGATCGATTTTTCGTCGCAGATTTCATCCAGCTCAATACGTAAGCTCTGAGCTTCTTTAACCCCGACTTTGTTGAAACAGAGAAATTCATTTGGTTTCATTTGCCCCAATTTCCAAAAAGCCGCAGAGGGAACGGTGTATGGGCATATGAACCCTCCCATAGACGGTCCGTCATTTACCAGAATAATTGGTTTCTGGCCACAAAGATTAATTGCACCTAGAGGGTATCCCTGATCAATTATATTAGAGGGAAATTCACCGTTCTCTGAAGGTTTTTTGAAGGCTTTCTCTGTAAACGTCCAATCGGGGCCACTTAGTCGATATCCCGTTCTGTCACTGCGAGCTTCTAATAACCATTCAGTAGATAGAAAACGAGTATGACCGGCCGAGTCGATCCAGTCATCATTTGGACCAGCTACTGCTTCAATTTCCCATTTTTTATTTTTAGGAAAAACAGGTCGGCAAGATTGCTTGACTTTTCGTCCAGGATTTCCTGATCCGTGTTTGACTGGCAATACTTGCCCAACTTTAATAGCATTGCCGTCGATACCACCCACTCCTGCCTTATGAAAAGTTGATGCTGATCCAAGCCATTTTGGAGCATCTATTCCACCAGAGACAGCTAAATAGCAGCGGGCTCCCTCGACGGAAGGTCCCAATATAAGGGTTTGCCCAGCTTTTACTAATATGCTTTCCCACATGGGCACTATTTCGCCATCTAGCTTAGGCGTCATATTTGAACCGGTAACGGCAATCAAACCATCACGTTGAAACTTTACTGTAGGCCCCATAAATTGGGCTTCGAGGCCTGGGGCGCCAGAATCATTTCCAACTAAAATATTAGCAAGTCGAAAAGACCAGTTATCCATTGGGCCAGAAGGTGGAAATCCTTGGTTCCAATAACCTACTCGACCCGGAAAGTCTTGAATTGATGTTTCCAAACCAGACTTTACAATTTCTAACATTAATTCGACTCCTCAGAAACGAGACGTTTTATCTAGATTATTCATCCAGTTTTTATAATTTTTAACTGAGAACTTCTGATACTCGATAATATTGTACATGTAACTCCCTTCTTGGACTTTTCGTTCTGCATCGTCGTATACTTCTCTCGTTACTGGTTGGAACTTTATACGATCACCAGGTTGAAAGAGTACTATATCTCCTTCAAATGCATCAAAACGTTGTTCAGTATCCCAAATTGGAACTGGTGTTCGTCCAAATAGTTGGTAGCCCCCTGGGGTTGCTACTGGATAAATCGCTGACGCCGATCCACCCATACCTACTGTACCCTGTGGTGTCCAAGTTCGAGGTGGATTGTATTTGGGGCAGGTTATCATAGCTCGTGGATCTAACGGTTGTAAAAAAGGTAAACCTGGCCAAAACCCAAGTGATGCTACCCAGTATTCAGAGTTGGAATGGACTCTAACCAGTTGGTCTCGGTCTTTTAGGTTATTTAGCCGTGCGACAAAGTCAGGGTCATATTCTTTATCTGGGTTAAGTTTATCACGATAGTCGTCAATACACTCTTTAGTCCAAGGGTCTAAATATAAGGTTTCGAATGTAAACAACCGACTATTAAGCTCAATTTCATCGGTTGAACCTAGAGACTGGCATAATCTTTTCAATTCTTGAATCATATCGTTTAATGCAATTAGGCGTGGTTCGTAATGCACTAGGAGGGAAGCAAAACAAGGCGCTGATTCAACCAAACCTGTTGTATCTGAATCCTTTAGAGCTTTTGCTAATCCTTGCGCCATAAAATTAAGTTCAAGGTTCATTTCGTTACCAAATTCTACAGTTATATACCGATCGCCACCTGGCAGAAACTTAGGTTCTTCAAAAATCATTAATGGCCTCTCAAAATTCTTTTCACATTAGAATTTATTTTGAAAATAACTCTGTTTTATGCTGTTCAATAAATCCCGTGTGCGTATTGCCGTCCAAGAACTCCTGGTGGCGAATAACTCGTTTTAAAAAATTTATGTTTGTTACAATCCCCTCTATGTGAAATTCTTCTAGAGCTGTTAAAAGTTTTTCTATAGCGTTCTCGCGGCTATCAGAAAAAGAAATGAGTTTTGCTATCATTGGATCGTAAAAATACGTTATATTATCCCCCTTATTTACTCCTGTATCGATTCGTATCCCATTGCCTTCAGTTGGTGGTGCGAATTCTTCAAGCAATCCGGGTGACGGAAGGAAATTTTTGTCTGGATTTTCAGCATAAACGCGGCATTCGATTGCATGGCCGTTTTCTGTTATTGAGCTTTGTTGAAAATAATCTAAATCACCACGAGATAGTTTTAATTGAAGGGCGACTAAATCATACCCAGTTATCATTTCACTTACAGGGTGTTCAACTTGGATTCGGGTATTCATTTCCAGAAAATAGAAATCATGGTTTGGTGCCAGAATAAATTCGATCGTTCCTGCTCCGCTATAATGTTCCTGTTCTGTTAGTGCAATTGCTGCTTTGGCCATCTCCTTTTTTATTTCTGGAGGTAATGTTGCTGCCGGTGCTTCTTCAATAATTTTTTGATACCGTCTTTGTATTGAGCATTCGCGTTCAAAAAAATGAACTGCTCTACCGTCTCCAAAACCAAATACCTGGATCTCTATATGCCTTGGGGTTGGGATTAGTTTTTCGAGGTATATTGTTCCGTTTCCAAAAGCTTTCTCCGCCATACTCTGGGTAGCTTCGACTGAATTCTTAAGGTTTTCAGGTTTATCCACTCTCTTCATGCCGATACCGCCCCCACCAGCAGTTGCTTTAATGAGAAGAGGATAACCAATATCATCGCCAGCTATGTTTAAACCATCCATGTCATTGGGAGAAAATCTACGACTGCCTGGTACAATTTTAACTCCAGCTTTTTGCGCTAAGTTTCGAGCGCGTTCTTTATCGCCCATATCGGCAATAGTTTGTGGGTCTGGGCCAATCCATTTCATGCCAGAATTGATAATTTTTTCAGCGAATGCTTTATTTTCAGCCAGAAAACCATAACCTGGGTGGACAGCATCTGAATTGGTGGCTTTCGCAGCAGATAAAATTTTGTCAATTACCAGATAGCTTTCCTTTGCTGCAGATGGTCCTATTGGATAGGCTTCATCTGCCTCAAAAACGTGTTTAGATTTAATATCTGCTTCAGAGTGTACTGCAAC
>Ga0310344_10001052_pt1 | contig 21350 bp, 13 predicted proteins | sample HC15DNA20200_MG_FD_203801 | JGI IMG/M metagenome (GOLD analysis project Ga0310344, IMG submission 203801) | Marine microbial communities from station ALOHA, North Pacific Subtropical Gyre - HC15-DNA-20-200_MG | ecosystem: Environmental > Aquatic > Marine > Oceanic | place: Pacific Ocean: North... | reverse complement strand
GGTTGCCCGTCTCATTGAACTGCACGTCGGGCTTGGCAAATGGGAGTGGCTTGTTGTCGTCTCGAATTAGTAGCGGCTTGTACTCGAACAGGTCGTGTTGGGAGGGGCCTCCGTGCATGTGCAGGAATATGATTCGTTTCGCCTTGGGCGCGAAGTGCGGCGCCTTTACGGCCAGTGGATTGGCTTGGGCCGCAACGAGTTCTTCCTGCAGGAGGGAGGACAGTGCAAGCCCGCCGAATCCGCAGCCACAGGCCTTCAGCATGTCCCGCCGCGATACCGGCGGGGTCTGATAGTGGGGATACTTCATAGCGGTTCTCAGTCGATGTAGATGAACTCGCTGGCGCCCAGGATCACGTGGCACAGCCGGGTCCACGCGAACGGCTCTTCGTTACCAGACGGCGCAACTTTACGCATTTCGGCAAGGAACGCCAGGCTGTCGTCAATCTCTGTCTGGGACGCCTGTCGGCCGTAGGCGTAGACGAATGCGGTCGCGATACGCGCTTCTGAGCTCGCGGCGTTGTCGGCCAGGAGCCGCTCGGCGAACCGACCGGCCTGGGTCTCGACGAACTCGCTGTTCATCATCAGGAGCGCCTGCGATGGCACCACCGTCGCCGGGCGTGCCCCCACCGAGTCGCTTGCGTTCCCGAAGTCGAAGCCCGCGAAGATGTCATAGATCGCGTTCCGCACGACGGGCATGTAGACTGACCGACGCGGTGCGGCGTAGAAGTTGAACTGTCCGAAGGTGTTGCCCTCGCTGAAGACGTACCCGCGCGGGTTGTACTCTTCCACCCGGCCGCCCATGGTTAGGTCTAGGGTGCCCGCCAGTTGGAGGAGGCTGTCGCGAATCGGCTCCACTTCGAGCCGGCGCCGGTTCATCCGCCAATGCAGCTGGTTGCCCTCGTCGGCCGCCGCCTGGACCTCCCCGTAGTCCGTGCTGAGCCGATAGGTGCTCGAAAGCAGAATCTCGCGATGGAGCGCCTTGACGGACCAGCCCTGCTCGACGAACCGGCGGGCGAGCCAGTCCAGTAGCTCCGGGTGGGTGGGCGTCGAGCCGGTCGCCCCGAAATTGCTAGGGGTATCGACGAGCCCGCGGCCAAAGTGCCAGTGCCAGAGGCGATTGACCATGACCCGGGCCGTGAGCGGGTGCTCCGGATGGGTGATCCATTCCGCCAGCTGGAGCCGGCCGCTCTCGTTGGCTGGAATCGGTGGCGGTGGCACCAGATGGTCGGTGACCCGCAGGAATCCGCGCGGCTGTGGGGTGTCCGTCAGGTTAAGGTGGCTGCCTCGGATGTGGACCGGCAGGTCTACGATCTCGTCCTCCTGAACCGACATCGCGTAGAGAGGCCTGGGCGGCGACGCCACTTCGCGCTCTTCGACTACTGCCCGGAGCGCGTCCAGCTCGGTCATCACCTCTTCGGGGTAGAAGCGCTCTTCTTCGGTCTGCGGCAGACAGAGGATGCAGAGCCGACCGTTGTAGACCAGCCGCCGCAGCTCTTCCTGCTCTCGTGGTAGCCGGAAATCCCGGGGCGACAGCTCTTCTTCGTCTCTTAGCCCGAGTCGCTGGAGGTGTTCGCTCCAGGCGATGTCGATCACGCCGAAGAGGTTGGCGTAGCGCCAAGCGACCTCTTCGAGGCTACGGGGCGCCGGACCGCGCACCAGATTTCGTGTGAGCGGGGCGATGAGCACCTTCTCGGAAGCGATCAGCGACCGGAGATCTTCGGTCACCTTTTCATAGGTTGATGGGTCGGCGGCGGCGTAGGTGTCCCAGATCTCGAAGACCACACTTGGGTTCGCACCGTCGCCCTGTACCGGCGGACCCTCCCGATAGTCGAAGAACGCTCGCACCCACTTGGCGACGACCGCCACCTCGAGTCCATCACGTTCAGCGATCCGGTAGACCTCGTCCATGGCGACTCGGTTCGCCTCTTCGTCCTCGCCCCAGTAAGAGTACGCTTCCTCGGCGGCGAGCAGATACGTGGCGAGGGCCTCGCGCCGCGGTCGGCGGAGTTCCTCGTTCTGGGCATCGATGACGGTCGATACGGCTTCTTTCGCCTCTTCGACTAACTCCTGCGCCGCCTCGTAGGCGTCGACCGTGGCCTCGTCGGCCAACGGGCGTTCTACCCAGCGGCTGTCTTCGCCGCCCATCGTCTTGGTGGACCGCATGATGCCGGCCATCGCGTAGTAGTCGGCGGTGGGGATCGGATCGAACTTGTGGTCGTGACACCGCGCGCAGCCGATCGGTTCGGCCAAGAAGGCCCGTCCCACCACGTTTACTTGCTCATCGACGATGTCGATCAGCATCTTGTCGACGTCCTGCTCGGCCAGCACCTTGGCCCCCACCGTCAGGAAACCGGTCGCCCTCAGGTTCGCGAACCGTTCCTCGTCCGAGGCCGCCGGCAGCAGGTCCCCCGCGATCTGGGCCTTGACGAACTGGTGGTAAGGCAGGTCGTCGTTGAAAGCGGCGATCACCCAGTCGCGATAGAGGAACGCGTTTCGATGGGCGACGTTCTCGTCTAGCCCGTTCGAGTCAGCGTAGCGGGCCACGTCCAGCCAGTGCCGGCCCCAGCGTTCCCCGTAGCGGGGCGACGCTAGCAGCCGGTCAACCACACGCTCGTAGGCATCTGGTCTGGTGTCAGCCAAAAACCCGTCGATCGCAGCCGGGGTGGGGGGCAGGCCCGTCAGGTCAAAGGTAACGCGGCGCAGGAGTTGGCGCTTGCCGGCTGGGCCCACCGGGTCAAGGCCTTCCAATTCGAGGCGCGATAGGATGAACCGATCGATCGGTTTTCGCACCCAGGATTCGTTTCGCACGGGCGGGGGCGTCGGGCGACGCATCGCCTGGAACGCCCAGTGCTCTCGCCCGGGACCGAAGTCGTACTCGGCGCCGGCGTCCGAACGAGCGGCGACCACGGGCGTGTCCGAGACTCTGGGATCTGGGGCGCCGGCTGTGATCCATCTTTCGAAGTCGGCGACGATATCGTCGGGGAGTCGTCCGTCGGGCGGCATCTTGATGGGGCCCTCATACTGGAGGACCTCGATCAGGAGACTATCGCCAGGGGCGCCGGCGACCATGACAGCTCCGCTGTCACCACCGGCCTGCAGGCCCTCCGCGTCCACCAGCACCAGACCGCCCCGGACCCGCTCGGGGTCGGCGCCGTGGCACTGATAGCAGCGCTCGGCGAGGACCGGGCGGATCTTCGATTCGAAGTGCTCCAGATCGTCCGAGGTACTCGGCTGGGCGGCCGCGTCCGTGGAAGTCGAGAAAAGTAGAAGCGATGCAGCCAGCGTCGATCGAAAAAGGCGCATTCTGAGCGTCAACCCTACCTCAGTCGCGCCGTGTGACCAAGGTGGCGAAGGGGTGGCCAGACGCCATCAGGGAGGAGGAACGAGTCTTAGACCCTGGTCGTCCGTCGTCTGGGTCGAGTTAGACGCGGAGTTCGTACCGATACGGGAACAGGGCGAAGACGCAGGCCTCCCCTCGGCCGAGGTCACCATCAGCGCCGGCGTCGCAGTTTGCACGGTCGCGTCGTCAAGTGATGTGGCGCGGTGGACGCTCTCCTTCAGACTGGTAGCTGTGGATCCCTGTGCCCCTGGTGATAAGGATCACCACGTGCGAAGATGCCCACGCTAGGGAGGTTTCCATTCAACTCGGACGCTGTTCTCTTATCATCGGGTCGGTGATCGTGGCGGCGTCGGCTTCGGTCTCGGCGCAGTCGCCTGCCGACTTCGGCGGTGTCTTCTACGTGTCGCCAGTGGCCGCGCCCGACGGCGACGGGAGCCGGCAGGCGCCGTTCCGGACTCTGGCCGCGGCGCAGGCAGCGTCGGCGGCGGGCGACACGATCCACCTGCTGCACTCTGACCAGGTGCTCGACGGAGCGATCACGCTGAAGCCCGGTCAGAAGTTGCTTGGTCTTGCCTCCGACGGCACCCCGGCCACTGACCCGGTCGAGCGGGTGCGTCTGACCAGCACAGCCGAGTTGCCAGAGGGCACGGTGGTGACCCTGGGCGGAGACAACGAAATCGCCGGTGTCCACTTCGAAGAGATGGTGGGACACGCCATTGCTGGCCACGGGGTCGACTATTCCGGGACGTTCATCCATCACGCGACTTTCCAAGGCAACGCCGACGAGCACATCGCGGACGAGCGCGGGCAGGTCTACGCGGTGAGTTTCGATGCCAGCCTCGGTGTGCGCTATGACGTCCGTATCGAAGACAGTCTCTTTCGGGACGGAGAAGACCTGGGAGCGATCCGGGTGTTTCATTCGGGCGATAGTGAGGGTCGCTACCACTTTGCCCGCAATGAGTTCTTCAGCCTGGGCGGACGGCCCTACTTTGTCCGGACCCGTGAGACCAGCCGAGTCGAGACAGTGATCCTGGACTCGGTGGCCGATAGCATCGGGCGTGGCGACCGGAACTCGGACAGCATCATTCCGTATCTGATGGGGCGTTCCGAGCAGGTCATGCTGGTGCGCAACTACCGGTTCGACAACACCCAGCAGGTGGGCAACCGGTCGAGCACTGGGATTGAGGGCTATATCTTTGGTTCACCCCGGCAGGACGAAGCCAACTGGTGTGACGGATGCCGGTTAACGCTGGTCATCGAGGACAGCGTGCTGCGGAACGCCGTTACCGACCCGATCCAGTTCTCTAATTCTGGACGCAACTCGGTGCTGCGCTACGTCATTCGCGATACCAAGATTCTTGGGGGCACACCTCGTCAGGGTGGTGGCGGAATCTCGGTGAACCTGCAAGATGAGCCTGACAGCGGTGGCAGCACCACGCTACTTGTAGAGGGTACAGAAGTAGTCGGCACCGACGGGTTCGGGTTGAGCGTCAACAACAGCGGCGGAGGGGATGCGCTGACCGTGGACCTTGGTGGTGGGCCGCTCGGGAGTCGGGGCGGCAACCGGTTGCTGGACAACGGTCGTGGGCCGTTGCGGCTGGCTCCGGGGTGGACCATCCACGCCGGCGGGAACTGGTGGGGTGGCGACGAGCCGGTCGTCCTGGGGCCGGACGACCAGCCGTCGTCACACTCCGAGGTCCTCCTCGATCCGATCCTGAGCGAAGACCCCCTATAGGCAGGCGCTACTGCCCATCGAAGAGATACTGTACCGTCGCTTGGAGCCGATCCGCGGTGGCGACGTACTCGCTGTACTCGCTAGGCACACTGTAAGACGAGACCACTTCGTCCACCGAGCGGCCAGCGGCTTTTCCGGCTTCGGCTTTCGCCACGACGTCGTTGTAGAACCCGCCGTAGTCCACGAAGTCCTGCCAGGGTAAGGGCACCGGGTTGTGGCCTGGGATGACCCGGTCGACGCCGGAGATGCCGGCGGCCGCTTTGGTCAGGGTCTTGCCGAACTCGGTTGCGCTGCCGTTGCTGCTGGCGACGTCGAGATAAGGCAGCCCCTTGCGGGCCATCATGTCGCCCGTATGCATCACCCGCGCGTCGCGGAACACGACAAACGTGTCGCCGTCGGTGTGACCACGCCCGAAGTAGTACAAGTCGATGCTGTCGGCACCGCTGTGCACCGTCATCCGGTCGCTGAAGGTCTGGTCCGGTAGAAACCGCGCGTTCTCACCCTTGAAGGCGTCGCAGTTCTTGATCGAGCCGCCCTGGAAGCCGGTACCGTCGCCGCAGTCGTCGCTGCGAAGGTTGGCCGCCGTGTTCTCGTGGACGATGATGTTGACGCTCTCTGGAAACTCAGCGTTGGCACCGGTGTGGTCCCAGTGGGTGTGCGTATTGATGATTGTGGTGATTGGCTTGTCAGTGAGTGCGCGTACAACACTAAGGATGTCCGGGCCGTAGCCCTTGATCTTTGTGTCGACGAGGGTGACCCCGTCGCTGGCCACGAAGATGGCGGTGTTGCCGCCGCCACCCATGCCCTGTACAGATGGGGCATTGGCCAGCATAAACAGGTTGTCGTCGAGTTCCTGTACGGCCAAGGTCGCGCGATCCTGACGAGCCTCGTTGACGGCGACGGTCGTCACGACGCCGACAAGAATCAAAAGCGTCAGGCAGCTGCTGCGTGTCATCGTATCCTCTCCTGTTTTCATGAGGCTGTGCCCCAGACCCCAAGCCGTGTCGTGCGGTTGCGGCCACACTATACTGACGTTTTAGCCGCGAGACTACAGGTTAGGGGCGCCCGACGGAATGAACGCCACCGCGTGAACCTCGCCGCCGCGCACCCCTTCAATTTCCGCCAGGAGCGCCACGACGCATGTCCCTGAGGGCGGGAGCGCTGACAGGTCGACCAAAGTCTCCCGACCTATGACGTTTTCGCCATAAAAGTTGTAGGAAGACCTTACATTATCGGGATCCGATCGGGCCCAAGGAGCCGCGTCTGGAGGTATCATGATGTAGCTATGCGTCCGCGTTTGCTGCCGATTCTGCTGGCGGGGCTGGTGCCCTTGGTTGTCCCGCCCTCCGTGTGTGGGCAGGCCATGTCGGCCGAGTCGACACGCGCGGTCCTCGACCAGTACTGCGTTCGCTGTCACAACGAGCGCCGCCCGACGGCTGACGTCGTGCTCGATCGCGATCTGAGTAACGTGGCGGTTGATGCCGAGGTCTGGGAGCGCGTGCTGGTCAAGCTTCGGGCCCAGACGATGCCGCCGGGCGGCAATCCGCGCCCGAGTGAGGACGTCTATCGCGGCGTCTCGTCGTGGTTGGCCTCGGAAATCGATCGGGTGGCACTGGCGGATCCCGATCCTGGACGGGGCGAGACATTGCACCGATTGAACCGCGCGGAGTATCACGCTGCGGTTCGCGATCTTTTGTCCGTCGACGTTGATGTGGCGTTACTCCTGCCGGTCGACAACACCTACGAGCACGGTTTCGACAACAACGGCGACATGCTCTCGATCTCGCCGGACCTGGTGTCCCGCTATCTGTCTGCGGCTCGGAAGATCAGCCGGCTGGCCGTCGGTATTCCGCCGGTCGGTCCCACTGTCGACACCTACCGTGTGCATCCGGGACTGTTGCAGGACGACCGACAGCACGACGCTCTGTCATTCGGGTCTCGAGGTGGTTTGGCTATTCGACACTACTTTCCAGTGGACGGGGAGTACACGATCAGCATTGGGCTGCACCGGAACTTCTCCGACTACATCATCGGGTTCTCGGCGCCCCAGGTGATCGACGTGCGGGTCGACGGGGCGCTGGTAACGCGCTTTGATGTCGGCAACGCCGACGCCGTGGGACAGATGGCTCCCCTGAGCTTCTCCGGCAACATCGCTGGAGACCCAGACTGGGAGTACTACATGAACACCGGCGACGCCGGTCTCGAGGTGACTTTCTCGGCCCTGGCGGGGTCGCGCGTGGTGGGTGTGTCGTTTCTGCGTCAGCAGTCCGAGCACGAGGGCATCCTGCAGCCACGCAACCGCGGCTACGGGCGATTCGTCGACGAGCGGTACGACGAGAACGCCCTGCTCGAGCACGTGTCGATCGGCGGACCCTACACGGTGGAGGGACTGGGCGACACGCCTAGTCGTGGACGGATCTTCGTGTGTCAGCCTGACGCCGAAACGGCTGAGGCGGCGTGCGCGATCGAGATTCTCGAGCGGCTTGCGGCGCGGGCGTTTCGACGTCCGGTAGGCGAGTCCGAGATTGCGACGTTCATGACTTTCTTCGCCGAAGGCCGCCGCGACGGCACGTTTGACGATGGCATCCAGTTCGCGCTCGAGCGGATGCTGGTCGACCCAGAGTTCCTGTTCCGGATCGAGCGGGACCCGATCGATGTGGAGCCAGGCGATCGCTACGTGTTGAGCGATCTGGAGCTGGCCTCTAGGCTTTCGTTTTTCCTGTGGAGCAGCATTCCGGACCAGGAGTTGCTCGAAGTGGCGACCAGCGGCCGGCTGCGTGAGCCAGACGTCCTCGACGCTCAGACAAGCCGGTTGCTTGCCGATCCGCGCTCGCACGCGCTGGTGGACAATTTCGTTAGCCAGTGGCTCCGACTGCGCAACCTCGACTCACAGGAGCGCGAGTCAGCAGAGTATCCCGAGTTCGACGAGAACCTGCGCGAAGCGTTCCGCCGGGAAACGGAGCTGTTCGTCGGTACCAGTATCCGCGAAGATCGCAGTCTGCTGGAGCTGCTCGATGCCGGTTACACCTTTGTCAACGAGCGGCTGGCCCGGTTCTACGGTATCGAGGGTGTCTACGGCGATCGATTCCGACGGGTGGCGCTCGGCCCAGATCATCCGCGCCGCGGATTATTGGGGAAGGGTGGGTTACTGATGGTCACCTCCTATCCCAACCGTACCTCGCCGGTGCTGCGTGGCAAGTGGTTGCTCGAGAGCATTCTCGGGGCGCCGCCGCCTGAGCCTCCACCTAACGTGCCAGGCTTGCCGGATCGTGGCGAAGAAGGCGAGCCGGCTTCGGTCCGCGAGCGCCTCGAACGGCATCGTGCCAACCCCGCGTGCGTCTCCTGTCACGCTCCGATGGACCCGCTCGGTTTCGCGCTCGAGAACTTCGACGCGATCGGCGGGTGGCGGGACACGAGCGAGGCTGGGCAGCCGATTGACGCCTCGGCCACCATGCCGAGCGGGGTGGCCTTCGACGGGCCGGCTGGGCTACGGCGCGAACTGCTACGGAGGGGTGACGACTTTGCGGGAGCGGTGACCGAGAAGTTACTGGCCTATGCCCTTGGACGCGGTCTGGTGTATCAGGACCGTCCGAGCGTGCGACAGATTGCGCGGGATTCGGCGGCCGACGAGTATCGGTGGTCGTCCATCGTGCTGGGGATCGTCAAAAGCGCGCCGTTCCAGGAGCGGCGCGCCCGGGCCGACGGCGAGACACGAGTTGCGTCGGCGTCACCGGCGTCCAGGTAAGCGGGGACCCTGAACCGAGGGAGCCAAGTCGGATCATGATTATCACCAAGATGTCGCTGCCACGGCGCACCGTCTTACGCGGACTGGGTACCGCGCTCGCCTTGCCGCTGCTAGATGCCATGGTGCCCGCCGCCTCGGCCCTGGCACGCACGGCCGCCAAGCCGAGACGCCGATTTGGCGTGGTCTATGTGCCCAACGGTATCGCGATGGAGTACTGGACGCCGGCCGAAGTTGGTCGCGGTTTTCCCTTGACGCCGATCCTTCAGCCATTGGCGGAGTTCAAAGACCAGATGACGGTCGTCTCCGGCCTCAGAGGCTACTGGACCCCTGCGCACGCCGGTGCATCGACAACGTTCCTGACCGGCGCCGCCGGTGTGGCGGGTGAGACGGCACCGGTCGCTGACACCTCCATGGACCAGTTGCTGGCCCGCGAGTACGGGCAGGAGACTGAGCTGGCCTCGCTGCAGCTGGCCATCGACAGCCGGGCCAATGCCGGTCAGTGTAGCGGTGGGCATAGCTGCGTGTACACGAATACCATCTGCTGGCGGAGCCGGACGACGCCGTTGCCGATGGAGAACAACCCTCGCGTGGTGTTCGAGCAGATGTTCGGCGATAGTGGCAGTACCGACCCGGCTGTGCGGCAGGTCAGGATGGCGCGTGACCGCTCCATCCTCGACTCGGTTACCGACAAGGTTGCCACCCTGCAGCGGGAGTTGGGGCAGGACGACAGTCTGAAGATTGACGAGTATCTTGAGGGGGTCCGCGACATCGAGCGTCGGATTCAGCGTGCCGAGCAGCGACAGAACGTCGATCTTCCAGAGGTGGTGCAGCCTGAAGGCATCCCGTCGACGTTTGCCGACCACGTCCGGCTGATGTTCGACCTGCAGTTGCTGGCGCACCAGGTGGATCTGACCCGGGTCACCACGTTCATGCTTGGGCGGGAAGTCAGCTCGCGAACCTATACCGAGATCGGGGTGCCGGACGCACATCACCCGTTATCGCACCACGAATACAAGCCGGAAAAGATCGCGTTGATGTCGAAGGTCAACGCGTATCACGCCTCGCTGTTCGCGGAGTATCTGACCAAGCTGCGCGATACGCCGGACGGCGACGGATCGCTGCTAGACAACATGCTGTTGATGTACGGGTGCGGTATGTCGGACAGCAACGCGCACAGCCCACTCGACCTACCGGTGCTACTGTTAGGTGGCTGCGGGGGCCAGATTGAGGGCGACCGCCATCTGCACTACCCCGACGATCCCTTGATGCCGAACCTGCTGGTGACGCTGATGGAGAAGCTCGACGTTCCGGTCGATCGGGTGGGGGAGAGCGATGGGCGGCTTCGGCTCGATGGCCTGGCCGGCGTGTAGCGCTTGGCGCTAGCGGCTCGCGCCCAGTTCCTTCAACAGTTGCACCGACGCGTTGTCGTCATCGTCGCCTCTGGCCAGTGCCAGTGGCGTGCGGCCTTCGTCGTCCTCGGCCTCCAGGTTTGCCCCACGTGCCACCAGTAGACGGATTACCGACCCGTGCCGGCGTCTGGCGGCCGTATGCAGCGCCGTGGTGCCGCCGGTATCCGCCGCGGCTACGGGTACCCCGGCGTCGAGGGCGGCTTCCGCGGCCGCGCGCACGATCCGCTGTTGCGCGGCCGGATCAGCCACCACCCCGGGTTCGACCCGTTGCCTGGTAGCGACGGCGGCCAGAAGTGCTGTCGTGCCCGAGTCGGTCGTCATCGAGCCGTCGCCGCCGTGCTCCATGAGGGTCCGCATGATCTCCGGGCGGCCGAAGTGCGCGGCGAGCCAGAACGGTGTGGCGCCGACCACGCCGTGTTCGAGGACGAAGTCCGGGCTGTTGCGCCGGCCCGGGCTGCCGTGCTCGATGGGCGCGTCTGGGTTTGCGCCAGCGCCGAGCAACGAGCGCGCGAGGGCGCTATCGCCCCGAAGAATCGCCCCGTGAAGCGCGGTGTACCCGGCGTCTGACGCGTTCGGGTCGGCGCCCTCGGCGAGTAGGTAGTGCGCCAGCGCGCCGTGACCGCTCATGGCCGCGACTACTAGGGCGCTATTGCCCATCGGCGAGGCGTCGTTCACGTCGGCCCCGGCGGCTACGAGGTGGCTGGCAGTCTCCACGTCGCCGTGGCGCGCGGCAAAGAGCATCGCGGTGTTCCCACCCTGGCTGGTGTCGAAGACGCCCGTAGGTGCGAATCCGGCCGTCCGGGTGTGGATGCGACGGGGGCGTTCCGACGAACGAAGATGCATGTCGGCGCCTCGTGTCGCTAGGAGCTCCACCACTTCGGAATGGCGTTCGGCGATGGCCCACATTAGGGCCGTCTGCCCTCGAGTTGCCTCCTGGGCGTCGAGCTGGGCGCCAGCGTCGACCAGATGCCGGACCACGTCGCGGTTACCCGTGCGGGCGGCGGTCATTAGTATCGTTTCACCTGATGGCAACGCGGCGTTAGCGTCGGCGCCAGCCTCGAGCAGCAGTTCGGTCATGGCCGGGCTGCCGTTCATGCCGGCCAGCCAGAGCGGGGTGGCGCCAAACTCATTGGCGGCAGCGGCGGCCGCGCCAGCCTCCACGAGCGACGTCGCCATCGCTAGGTCGTCGTGGTGTGCGGCCCAGTGGAGTGCGGTGGCGCCATCGGCCTGCGGAGTATCCGGATCGGACCCGTCGGCGAGCAGGGTGGCGACCCTGTTGGCGTTGCCTTCTCTGGCGGCGTCGAGCAGGGGGCTCGTCTGGCTCCATGACAGGGTCGCCGTGGCGACCAGGTACACTCCCGTGAGGGCAAGCATTCGTCTTTGCACGCCATGAGGGTGTACCCCGAGGCGCCTTAGGTCAAGTCCTGGTGTCGGCGGGCTGCGGTCCAGCGCTGACGATACACGTCGGCGATAACCGCCAGGACGATCACGCCGCCGGTGACGAGCCGTTTGGTCGGGTCCTGCACGCCGATCTGGGTCAGTCCGGTCGCCAGCACGCCCATGATGACTACGCCGAGCGAGCTGTTCACGGCCGAGCCTTTGCCGCCCATCAGCCGGGTGCCGCCGATGACGGCGGCCGCGATCGCACTCAGTTCGAATCCGGTGCCGGCGTTGGGGTCTGCCGAGGCCAGCCGCGCGACCTGCATCACGCCGGCCACGGCGGCGAGCAGCCCCGACAGGGCGAAGATGGTCAGCTTGACGCGACGAGTGTCGACGCCGGCTAGTCGTACCGCCTCTTCGTTCGTGCCTATGGCGATCGCCTGTCGCCCGAGCACGGTGCGGGTCAGCACCACCTCGGCGAGGATCACCAGCGCGACGGCGGCAAGAAAGGGCGCCGAGAGCCCAAGCCACGACAGATCGGCCAGCCACTCGATGTCGGTGCCGATGTACTGGGTCCGCGACCCAGTCACCAGATAGGCGCCCCCGCGCGCCGCTTCCATCATCCCCAGGGTCACGATGAAGGAGGGGAGCGCCCACCGGACGACAATGGCGCCGTTGACCAGCCCGGCCAGTAGGCCCGTGGTCAATCCGGCTGCGATCGCTGCCGGCCAACTCCAACCGAGCTGGGTCATGGCCACGCCCAGCACCCCTTGGCTGACGGCCAGGACCGAGCCGACCGAGAGGTCGATTTCGCCAGCGACGAGGACGAGGGTCATCGCGACAGCGAGTGTGAGCGCCGTGGGGAGTTGGTTGGCGATGGTGGCCAGTGAGGCGCTCGTCAGGAACGCATCGCTCAGCAGACCGAAGCCGAGACTCAGCGTGACGAGCACGCCGACAAGGCTCAGTCCCTCACGCATGGTCAGCTCTGCCAGGAGACGGTGGCGCGCTTGGGGCGACATGGCTGCTGAAGGCGGCGGTCATGATTGCCTCCGGATCGAAGGTCGGGCCCTTGAAGGTGGCGACGAGGCGGCCCTTCGAGAGGACCGCAATCCGATCAGATAGGGTCGTCAGCTCTCGAAGGTCCGAGGAGACAAGCAGTACCGCGCTCCCGCTGTCGGCCAGCCCGGCGAGGAGCTGATGGATCTCGGCGCGCGCGCCGGCGTCGATGCCGCGGGTGGGCTCGTCGAAGATTAGGATCCGTGGTTCGCGGAGCAGCCAGCGGGCGATCAGGCTCTTTTGCTGATTGCCGCCGCTCAACCGGTCGATTGGCTGCTCGGCCGAGGTGCACTTCACGCGGAGTCGGTGGATCAGGGCGTCGACCGCGGTCTGCTCCGCCGTACGATCCATCCAGCCAAAGCGACGCGCGAGACGGCCCAGGCTGGCCAGGGCGACGTTTACGCGGACCGGGAGCGAACCTAGGAGACCCTGCCGATGGCGGTCTTCGCCCAGCATGGCGATGCCCCGCTTGACGGCCTGACGTGGAGACGCGAATCGCTGGCCGTCCTCGTCGTCATCGACACGAAGTTCTCCGCCGACCGCGGTGTCCGCGCCATAGACGGCCCGCATCGTCTCGCTCCGACCGGCCCCGACCAGTCCGGCGAAACCCAGCACCTCGCCCCAGTGCAGGTCGAAGCTGATGTTCTGGACAGCCGGTCCTGCCTCGAGACCGCGTACCCGGAGCGCTGGGCGGTCAGAGGATGGCGTGGTGCGGGTGACGGCCTCAGCCACGGTCCGACCCACCATCAGTCGGATGAGCTCTTCGGTCGACACCGCGTCGGTCGGCTTCGAGGCCACCTGTCGTCCATCGCGCAAGACTGTGACCCGATTGGCCAGGCGGCGGATTTCCTCGAGCCGATGTGAGATGTAGAGCAGGGCAGTACCCTGCGCCTGGAGTTCGCCCAGCATCTCGAACAGCCGCTCCGCTTCAGCATCGGTCAGCGCGGCGGTGGGTTCATCCAGCAGCAGGAGGCGGCACGGCCGATGGATCGCCGCAGCAATTTCTACCAGTTGGCGCTGGCCGATGCCCAGGCTGGCCATGGGCTGTCCCGGGGCGACCTGCTGAAGGCCCACGCGGTCGAGGAGAGGACGGCTCTCACGGGCGAGTGCTTCTCGATCGATCCAACCCCAGTGATGGGGCCACTGCTCAAGGAAGAGGCTCTCGGCGACGGTCAAGGTCTCGACCGCGACGAGCTCTTGGAGGACGGTACGGACACCGCGCGCCGTCGCTTCGGTGCGGTCCGTTGGGCGATACGGCGCGCCGTCCAGCGTCATGGCGCCCCCCGAGGCAGGGGTCAGGCCAGAGAGGATCTTGACCAGGGTGGTCTTGCCCGCGCCGTTCTCACCCACGAGAGCATGGCATTCGCCCGGCCTGAGATCGAGGTCGACGCCCTCGATCACTGGCACGTCGTAGCGCTTCTCAAGCCCCTTGGCGACGAGCAGTGCCCCGCCGTCGGTCATGGCATCGTGTCGGCCGTGATCAGCGTAACCTCAGTCTGGAGCTCGGCAGGGGCTTCACCACCGTCCAGGATGGCTAGGGCGTGTTCAATGCCGTTGACGGCAATCTGGTCCGCATGCTGGTCGACGGTCGCCAGCACCGAACCGTTTCGCACCAGCTCCTGGACGGCGGAGATATTGTCGAACCCGACAATGGCCACGTCCTCGGAACGTCCCGCTGCCCGCACCGCGGCAGCCGCGCCCAGAGCCATGTTGTCGTTGGCGCAGAGCAGTGCGGTCAGCTCCGGGTGGGCTAGGAGCAGGGCCGCGGCCACGCCATTGGCGCGGTCCATTTCCCAGTAACCCGACTGCGCGGCGACCACGGCCATGCCGGCCGCCTGCATCGCATCTTCGAATCCGAGGCGACGCTGGAGGGCGTTGTAGGCGCCGGGAGCGCCCTCGATGATGGCCACCTCGTCCCCTGGGTTTAGGGTGCCGGCGAGGACCTCGCCGGCCTGCCGAGCTCCACCTCGGTTGTCCGGACCTACGAACGGGATGTCGAGACCGCGTTCCGCCAGGGCGTCCTCGTCGAGCCGGTTGTCGATGTTGACTACCGTCACACCGGCCTCGACCGCGCGCGCGGCAGCCGAGACCAGGGCCTGCGAGTCGGCCGGGGCCAGCACCAGGGCATCCGCGCCACGGGCAACCATCTGTTCCATTAGGTCGATCTGCCTGGCGACATCGAGCTCGTCCTTGATGCCCTCGGCGATCAGCTCATACCGATCCGGGTTGGTCTGCTGGTGCGCGCGGGCACCGTCCTCCATCGTCAGGAAGAACTCATTCGCCAACGACTTCATGACCAGCGCCACGACCGGCCGGTCGTTCGATATGACAGGGGGATCGGCATTGTCAGAAGACGGCTGCGAGCTGGTACATCCGAGACTGAACAGCCCGAGCGCGGCAAGCGCCGGGAGGAAAACGTAACGGGACCGGTTCCATCGGCTCTGCACTTATCGAGGCTCCTCACCTGCGACCTGCTCCAGAGCCGGCACGACCGGCGCCTGGCGGGGAATCGAGATGCGCGTATCGGTGATTTCTCCACCATTGGCGACGATGTTCCGGTGGCCTACCTCCACCGTGGCCGCGATGATGTCGTCCCACTGGATGACCTCGGGGTAGATCTCCTCGATGGTCAGGCGTGTCCGGGTGGCGGAGGCGTTGCTGATCGGGAGATCCCGAAGCTCGTTCCAGGGGGCCGGGATGTTCGACATGCCCAGGATGGTGCCGATGATGCCGGCCGAGGTCGAGGGGTTGCAGTCACTGTCCAGACCGCACCGCATCGAGATGTTCATGGTCTTCCAGAAGTCGCCCTCGCCATAGAGGAGGCCGAGGTAGACGCACGCGCCGTTGGTGCGGACGTCCAGGCCCAGAAACTGTCCCCATTTGTCGAAGATGACCTCCCAGGCCGCTTCCCAGTCGTCCGGGTTTGTGTCGTGGGCCGCGATGACATCGTGGATCATCTCGGCGTACCCGCTCTCTGGAGGAATCACCGTCAGACTGTGTTCGACCAGTCGTCGGACATCACTCTCGAAGAAGGCTTCCCCGTACATGGCCGCGACCGCCATCCCGGCATACACGCCGTCTCCGTAGTTCATCAAGTGACCGGCGCGGTCCGCAAGGCCATTGCTTGCCTGTGGAAGTCCCGGGGAGATAAGGCCGAAGATGTCCGATTCAATCTGGAAGTCGATGGCGTTACCGAGCGAGCTGTAGTCGGGGTTGCCCGACCGCGGCGGCCAGACCTCTGCCTGGAAGTTCTCGAACGCGTTTTTGTTGGCGCCCCAGATCATGTTGGGGTCGAGGTAGTTCACCCACGCCTCGGCCATTTGCTGGTCGGTGACGTCGAGTCCATACTCCTGAAAGGAGTGGAGGAATAGGAACTCGATATACAGGTCGTCCTGCGAGGGCATCTGTTGTGGCGTGTAGGGCTCCCAGTTTTCTCGGTCGTTCTTGTACCGTCGCATGATGTCTAGCATCTCCTGGTACTGCTGGGCTTCGATATAGGGCTGGGCCTCCTCGTAGTAGAGCTCCGGCTTCAGGCGGTAGTAGCCGTCGAAATCGTGCGGGATGATCTCGCCTGGCCACAGAAACTCAGTAGGTGCGCCAAAGAGCACGCCGACGGCCTGGCCGATCCATCCTCCGGCTACCTTGTCCTCATAGACGTCGCGCGTCAGCGTCCGCATCTCTGGCGCTTGCGCTGCCTCGGCCGGCTGGGCTACCTGGCTGTCGACGCAGCTGACGCAGGTGGCCGCGATGAGAGTGGACAGCAGGAACACACGGGCGCGTCTGGGGCTGAGAAAGGTCATGTCACTCCGTTCGGGGTAGGTGGCGATGGAGTCGGGCCGCTGGCCCAGCAGAATCGACGATGTATACCACACTGGATGCGGTCGGAGCTTGGTTTCCGCCGGCCCACTGTGCGCCGCCGCGTCGCACGGATTAGCGCCGGGACCTGGCGCGTCGGCGGCCGGCCCTAGCGTTCTTGTCGACGTGAAGCTGCCTGGCTGTCTTGAGCACGCCGGCCAGGGTGGCAAAGATCCGGCCGTTCACCAGAAAGTTGGCGTCGCCCATGTGGGATTGGTCCTCGGGCCCTTCAGGGGGTGAGCGCCAAGCGTCGGAAATCATCGGTGGTGGCCATGAAGTCGATCATGGCGGCCCACGCGTTCGGCGTCCAGCCACGCCACCCGCGTGAGCCGCGCCGTAGAATGGAGCACTATGAGAACCTTGAGCATACGTCTGCTCTATGTGTTGGTATGCCTGATCGCGGCGGGTTGTGGCGGCTCTTCGCCAGCCGTTTCACTCGACGAGCTGGCTCATAAAGCCCTAGCGCAGATTGAGGGTGAACTGGTCGTGCCAGGGCTTGGCGAGGCGGTCGAAGTGGTGCGTGACCGCTGGGGCGTGCCCCACATCTACGCGGAGAACGACGACGATCTGTTTTTTGCCCAGGGGTATGTCATGGCCCAAGACCGCCTTTGGCAGATGGAGATGTGGCGCCGGTGGCACGAAGGGCGCCTGGCGGAGATCTTTGGCCCGCTAGCGCTCGACTACGACCGCAGGACCAGGCTGATGATGTATCGGGGTCCCTGGGACGACTCGGAGTGGTCCAGCTACCATCCCGATGCTGAGCGGCTGTTTACGGCGCATGCCTCCGGCGTCAACGCCTACATCGACCAGCATCGCGACAACCTGCCGGTCGAGTTCCAGCTCACCGGCATCGTGCCGGAGCCCTGGGCGGCGGAGACGGTGGTACTGCGGTGGGCCGCGCTCGCCGTGCCCAGTGTGAGGGGGCATGCCATTCAGGAGATGCGTCTGGCCCGCGACGTGGCGCGGTTGGGCGTCGAGGAGGCGAATCGTCTGGCCGGTCCTGATCCGTGGGACGACCTGGTGGTGCCCGAAGGTCTCGATGTCGGACTGATCACTGACAAGATCATCGAGGTGATGGAGACCGGCGACGGCGACCCGTTCTTACCCGGTCGTTTGCCGGCACTCGAGGTGGTGGAGGCGTATCGCGGACTCGCATCGGGAATCCCGGTGGCCCGCATGGTCGAGGGCCCGGCCGGCATCGAGGGGAGTAACAACTGGGTGATGAGCGGTGCGCGCAGTCCGACCGGTGTTCCGATCCTGGCCAACGACCCGCACCGTCGCATCGAGATGCCAGCCCTCCGCTACTTCGTGCATCTAGTGGCGCCCGGCTGGAACGTGATCGGGGGTGGGGAGCCGCCGTTCGCCGGAGTCGATGCGGGCAACAACGAAAGGATGGCCTGGGGCTTCACCTTCGCCGGCACCGACATGGTCGATGTCTACGTCGAGCAACTGCACCCGGAGGATCCAACCCTGGTGCGCTGGCAGGACGGCTGGGAGCCGCTACGCCTGCTCGAGGAGGAAATTCCGGTCAAGGGACGGGATCCGGAACGGGTGGTCCTGAAGTTCACTCGCCATGGGCCGGTGTTCTACGAGGATCTAGAGAACGGATTGGCGTATGCAGTGCGCTCGGTCGTGCAGCATCCGGGCACCGCCGCCTACAAGGGAAGCTTCCAGCTGGCTCAGGCAAAGGGCTGCGACGATTTCTTCGACCGGGCCATGCACTGGCTCGTGCCGACACACAGTCTCATCTGCGGTGATGTGGACGGTAACATCGCGCTCCAGGTGACCGGATTAACGCCGGACCGGGACGGCTGGAACGGCCGACTGCCGGTGCCGGGCGACGGGCGCTACGAATGGCGAGGATTTCGCACCGACCTCCCGCGGGAGTTCAACCCGGAGCGGGGCTACATCGTCACGGCAAACAACAACGTGCACCCGCCCGACTACGAAGGGCGTCCCGTTTTCTATCACTCCTGGCGCGGGGTGGAGACGTCACGCATTACCCGTTTGCACCAGCTGCTCGGGACCACCTCGGCGCTGACGGTCGACGACCATCGGCGCATTCAGCACGACGTGCTCCTGCTGAGGGCCGAGCGCGACCTCGTTGCGTTTCAGGGCTGGACGTCCGAGGATCCGGACGTTGAGTGGGCTAGGGCGGAGATTGCCGAGTGGGATGCTCGGTTGACGCGGGACAGCACAGCTGCTGCGCTCTACGTGCGGTGGAGAGATGAGGTCAATGCGGGGGGGCGCGACGCGGAATCACCCGAGGCGCGACGACGGTTCATCGAGGAGGGGCTGCGGGCCGCCGTGCTGCGGCTGACGCGAGAGCTTGGCCCCAACAGGTCGGGGTGGCGGCACGGCCGGGTGCATGCCAGCACGCTGCCGCATATGATGACGCCAGCCTTCGATCTTCCCACGGTGGAACGGCCGGGCGGTTTCGGGACCGTCAACGCCACCGGCGCCAACTTCAGGCGCATCATCGATCTCTCCAACCTGGACCGGTCAGTGGCCAGCAACGCCCCCGGACAGTCGGCTCAACCGGGCAGCCCGTTCTATGGCAATTTGGTCGACCATTTGGGAAACGGAGAGTACTTTCCGCTGCTCTACAGCCGCGAGGCGGTCGATGCGGAAATGGCGCACCGGCTTTGGCTCCGGCCTGAGTAGAGGGAGGGCTCTTTAGTTCGCTGACGGCACGTACCAGACCGGCGACGACCAGGCCCGTTCCTGCAGTGTCGGATGCAGATTCGGGTTTGGCGCGACGCCAGCCCGCACGGCATCCCAGGTCGACCATCGGCAGGTCGGATTCTCCAGTACGCGGACGTAGTAGAACGCGCGATGGTCCGGGTCGAAGGCTGGATCGCGCCAGACGGTCTTCAACTCGCCGGCACCTAGTCCGGGTGTGATCGAACAGTCAGTGAGATCTACCGAGGCGCCGTTGTCCGGACAGCGGTGGGTGGCTGGATTGACGTTTCCACCGTCGGCGCATGCCACATCGTAGACCTGCTCGTGATGAGCGCCATCGATCGTCCAGCCTTTGACGATCTGGAGGCGTTGGAGTGCCGCTGACGCGGGATCACGCGTCGCCCAGGCGATGAAGGTGGGGGCCGTGCCGTCGGCGCCCAATAGTTCGCCGCCCATGCTGACGCCTCTCGTATAGGCTTCCTCCAAGAGAGCGGTCTGTGTCAGCAGCGTGTCGTCGAATCCGTAACCTCCAAACAGGCGCACCGTTATCCGCGGGCCGGAGGTGGCGAACGTTTCCTTGCGCCTGAACGCCCGGTAGATGGCGTCCCGCGTGTTCTCCTCGGCCCATACCCCGGTGAGGCCGCTCGCGCTCCAGGTTTCGTAGCCGCCGGTTGCATACTCCCGTCCCTCGACCTCCTCGACCCGCAGCCGGCCCGCCTCTTCAACTAGTGCCGCGATGTCTGGGGTGAGCGGCACGGAGCCCCGGAGGTCTGGGCGGCCATCGAGAATGCCGACCTTGCCAAAGTAGGTTTCCTCATCGAGCGGAGCAGCTCCCGTGTGGTTGTCCGAGGCTCCGACGAACCCGAACTGATATGGATTGACGGTTCCCTGGTTGGCCAGTCTGAGCCCGTTCAACAGCGCCTCACGGGCGTAGGAGCCGCTCGGCTGGCTGGGGAGCGAGGTGCCGACCCGGTAGGGCATCAATTCGAAGTCTGCCCATTCGTCGTTGTCGGAAAGAAGCGGGTGAGTTTCGGAGGTGCCCTTGATCTGGGTCAGCTCGACCAGGGGTTCGTTCCGAATCCGTCGCGCGGCCGACCCATCGTCGAGCGGGTTGCCCGCCCAGTCCTCCAGCGTGAACATCTGGCCGTTCGAGCCGTTCGAGTTGTGGGGAATGGCCAACGCCTCGATGCCCTGGGCGCGCAACCGGTCCATCCAGTCCCACAGCCCTTCTGGATTCTGGCTGTGTAGCCGCGAGAACGGCAGCGCTGGTAGACGATCTGCGTCACGGAAGATGACGTTTCGGTGTAGGTTGCCGCGCTCGTCGGTCGACGAGGTGTACTCGTAGGCCACAAAGGTAGTGAAGCGTCCTGGCTGATTGTGCCGCCGTGCGGCGCCGACGATGTCTGCCCACGCGTTGCGGGCCACGTCATTCACCATTCCGATGTCGATGCTGCCATCCGCGACGCCAGTGCGCGTCTGCGGAATAAACCCGCGGAACGCGGACACGCGTTCCACAAGGCCGTCCGTCGTCCGGTTCTCCGGGGCGTTGAAAAAATGAAGGTCCTCGGCATGGGGGAGCTGGCCAAACGGTGTCGAAGGGTCCGCCGCCTGGGCCACTCCGCCGAGGAACTGGGCATGGTCCGTCACGGCATAGAAGTCGAGCGGGGTGCGCAACCGAACCTCGTATCCGGCTGGGTGTTCGATCGGTTCGCCTTGCGCGAAGCGATACGCATCGTCCGGGGTCGCCACCGTTCCGAACGCGAACGCATCGAACGAGTAGGTCGTGTGTACATGGAGATCGCCGAAGAAGGCGGTCCGAGTCGCATTTGCGGCGGCGTCGGCCACGATCACGCCAGGTGGCATCGCCAGCTCGGGCGGACGCGCGGGCGTCTCGTTTGTGGCGGGCGCCTGAGCGGGGGGCTCACGTGACGGGTTTTGGCCCGTGTCCCCACAAGCGCCGGCGGCGAGTAACACCAGCCACAGTCCCGCACCGTACCAGGGAGGCTCGTTCGTATGTCGGCTCATCGAGCTCTCATTCGGTAGATCGTAGGACAAAAAGAAACGCCGGTGGGAGCAAGCTCCCACCGGCGTAAGGGTCAGACGTGCGGCTGGTGTCTTACCAGCGAGCGGTGGTCGAGAGCCGGAGGA
>Ga0310344_10001051_pt1 | contig 21372 bp, 23 predicted proteins | sample HC15DNA20200_MG_FD_203801 | JGI IMG/M metagenome (GOLD analysis project Ga0310344, IMG submission 203801) | Marine microbial communities from station ALOHA, North Pacific Subtropical Gyre - HC15-DNA-20-200_MG | ecosystem: Environmental > Aquatic > Marine > Oceanic | place: Pacific Ocean: North... | reverse complement strand
GTCCCGCCTGGTGCGGGAGCGGTGCGACACCATTGCCCATATCCCGCTGGCTGGGGTGCTGGGCTCGCTGAACGTCTCGGCGGCTGCCGCCGTTGCCCTCTTCGAGGTGGCCCGCTGTCGCACCTGAGCTCGGCAGACGGCCGGACGGCCTAGGTCGCAGCGGGCCCGGGGCGTCTGTGCCCGCGGGCCCGCGACCTGTGACCGTGGTCAGGCTGTCGCGCCCGTCCTGCGGAACATGATGATGCTGGATAGCAGTAGCCAGATAGCGAACACCAGGAAGCCGATGAAGGAGATCGGGTGGGGGATCACGAGGATGAGAGCCGTCCCGTAGCCGATCCAGGCCAGCCACGAGGGAATGAGGCCCGTCTGCTTTGCTGAGGCGCTCACGCCGACCGTGATGAGGACCATGCCGAAAAGGAAGGGCACCCACAGGTACTGGAGCATGGCGCTGACCGCCACCACTGCAGCAGTGGGCATGTGCTCGGCAGCGTCGAGGAGGGCCAACCGGGAAGCGGCGTCCACGGCGATGCCGACGGCGATCAAAACGGTGCCTACGGCAACGGCGGGAGTCAGGAGGGTCACCCCTCGTTCCCGGAGGGCGTTGCTGGTCCAGAGCCCCCAGAGCAGCATGAGGATCCCCACGATGATCCCCACCCACATGGCGAACCAGGCCCCATCGCCCATGTCCACCCAGTGGGCGACGACCTGCTCGGTGGTCTTCTCGGATACATCCGGTGGATCGCCCTCGATGGCCATCATGACGATTATGCCGATGATCGAAACGGCCCCGAATAGGGCGCCGAAGCGTTCGATGAAGCGTTGCAAGGGGGACTCCTCCCGCCGGTGGCAGGGTCCGTTCCCCGCCGGAGCCGCGAGCATCGCACGGATCCGACTGGGTTGCGGGACCTCGAGCCCGAGGTCGGATTCGAACCGACGACCTGACGCTTACAAGGCGCCTGCTCTGACCAACTGAGCTACCCGGGCGGGATGGTGGGTCGGTCTGAAACCGACCCACTGTTTCGACTGAGGTTACTGAGGTCGCTCCAGCAGAGGTCGGGCAACCCCGCTGATCGGCCACAAATTGGCAGCCAGAGTCCAGCGCTGCGGACTGGGCACCCAGTCGCTAGGGCTGCTGCGAGCGCTACTGGTCACTTATAGCTTGCAGCTCCGACGCTCAGGACATCGACCAAGCCCACGGCTACTTCGTCGCCGGGAGGCTGGCATCAAAGGGGATTGCCCGACCCGGCAGCTGGGGGTACTTGAACAAGACCCTCGGTTGGACGATCATCAAGGCATGGCATTGACGCAGCGAGATCGGGACATCCTGGACTTCGAACGGTCCTGGTGGACGTCTACCTCACCCAAGGACGTCCAGATCCGAGAGCGGTTCGAACTCTCGACCACCCGCTACCACCAGGTCCTCAACGAGATGCTCGACACCGAGGAGGCCATGGCCTATGACCCGCTGGTCGTGCGGCGCCTCCACCGGCAACGGGATCGTCGCCGTCGGGCCCGTCTCGAGCCCAAGGTGATCGAGGAGGACGGCACCCGATGAACGCCCGCCGCCGCGGCGGGCTCGGGCCGAGCAATGCCGCAGCGGCCCCTCGGGCCTTTCTACTGATCGCCGTCGCCGTCGTCATCGGTCTGGTCCTGCTCTGGAAGGGTCTCGATTCCACCCCCGGCACTGTGGCTCCCGCCGAAGCCCCGGTTGTCGCCGAGAAGTCGACTGACGAGTCCCCTGTCGACCAGGGGAGCGACACTTCCGCCGATGAGACGTCGGCTGCCGCTGTAGACACCTCGTCTGACCAGCCAGCCACCACCGAAGCGCCCGCGCCGACCACCACCGAGGACCCCTTTCCGAAGCCCACCTATGCCCCCAACGAGGTGAAGGTGCTGGTAGCCAATGGCTCAGGCGTGTCGGGCGCCGCAGGCAAGGTCACTGACATGCTCACCCCGCTCGGCTGGGCTATGGAGTCCCCGGCCAACGCTGACAAGAGTTCGATCAGCGGGATTTACTACAAGACCGGCTACGCCCACAACGCCCGGCTCATCCAGGACCACTTTGGCGAGGACCCGAGCATCCTCTCGCAGTTCCCGTCCGGTGGTCTGGCGGTGCCCGATAGGTCTCTAGATCGGGTGGAGAACGCCCACATCGTCATCATCCTCGGGTCCGACCTGGCCATCCAGGGCGGCTGACCCTCTGGTCGGCCCGTCGGCCGGATGGGGGGTCCCGGGGTGTGCGTGGTTCTCAGATGAAGTTGGTCGCCGCCCCCGACAAATTCCGGGGTACAGCCACGGCCCGTGAGATGGCCGCGGCCATTGGACGGGCGGCTGCCACCGCTGGTGTCGATTGCATCGAAGTACCCATGGCCGATGGCGGGGAGGGCCTGCTCGACGTGCTGGGTGGCCCCGACCGTTCCACGGTGGTCACAGGCCCGTTAGGCGATCCCGTAGAGGCCGGCTGGCGTCTCGACCGAGGCACAGCAGTCATCGAGATGGCCCGGGTGGCCGGTCTGGAGTTGGCCGGCGGAGCCGACGGAAACCACCCCCTGGACGCCACCACCGCCGGGGTGGGTGAGCTGATTTTGAGCGCGGTGGAGTCCGGAGCCCGACGGGTCGTCGTCGGCATGGGGGGATCGGCCACCACCGACGGCGGTTTGGGGGCTATTGACGCCATGGGATCGCAGGCCCGGTACCGGGGCGTGGAGATCCTGGTTGCGTGCGACGTCCGGACCCGGTTCACCGACGCCGCCGAGGTGTTCGGTCCGCAGAAGGGGGCCACCGACGCCCATGTACGGCTATTGAACGGTCGCCTCGAGCGCCTAGTGCAGGTCTATGGCGAACGGTTCGACGTCGATGTCTCCGTATTGGATCGAGCCGGGGCGGCTGGTGGTCTGGCTGGTGGGCTGGCCGCCATGGGTGCCGAGCTGGTCGACGGCATCGACCTGGTGGCCGAGGAGCTCCGGCTCGACGAGCACGTGGCTGATGCTGACTTGGTGGTCACCGGCGAGGGTTGGCTAGACCCGACCTCATACGACGGCAAGGTCGTCGGGGGCGTGGGTGTCTACGCCGCTGCCGCTGGCGTGCCCCTGTTGGTGGTGGTCGGAGGTGCCGAACCCGCGGTGGTGGGCCGAGCCGGGGTGGTGTCACTTTCGGACCGGTTCGGGATGGACCGGGCTCTGAGCGAGCCGACGGCTCTGGTGGAACTGGTTGTGGGTGAGGTGCTCGACCGTCGATAGCGTTCCGGCCATGGCCGTTACCATTCGCATCCCCACCACCCTCCGTCCGTTGACCTCCGGCAAGCCCGAGGTCGACGTCGAGGCCGACACCGTCGGGGAGGCCCTAGCTGCCTTGGATGCCACCCACCCGGGGTTCACCGAGCGCATCACCGACGAGACCGGCGCCCTGCGCCGCTTCGTGAACGTGTTCGTGAGTGATGAGGACGTCCGCTTCCTCGACGGACTGGACACAGCGGTGCCCGAGGGTTGCACAGTGGCAATCGTCCCGGCTGTCGCCGGGGGATGCCCCGATCTCCGGTCGACCGCCGAAGTGGCCGACGATGGCCGGACCGGTCCCGCGCACGTTGGAAAATTGCCGATCTGCTGGTTGGATTAGCACTCGCAGTAAGAGAGTGCCAGCAGTCGCGCTTGTGCGTTGCTGGCCCAGTTGATCGACCGTAATACCTGACTGAGAGGCATCCACGATGGCGAAGATCATCACGTTCGACGAGACGGCCCGCCGCTCCCTCGAGAGAGGCATGAACCAGTTGGCTGACGCGGTGCGCGTCACCCTCGGCCCCAAGGGTCGCAATGTGGTCCTCGAGAAGAAGTGGGGTGCCCCCACCATCACCAACGACGGTGTCTCCATCGCCAAGGAGATCGACCTCGAGGACCCCTACGAGCGTATTGGAGCCGAACTGGTCAAGGAGGTCGCCAAGAAGACCGATGACGTCGCCGGTGACGGCACCACTACAGCCACCGTGCTGGCCTGGTCGATGGTCCGGGAGGGCCTACGAAACGTGGCTGCTGGCGCAAACCCGATGTCGATCAAAAAGGGCATTGAGGCCGCTGTAGCTGCCGCTGTGGAATCCATCCGGGACTCGTCCCAGGACGTGTCCAGCGACAAGGATCAGATCGCCAACGTGGCTGCCATCTCTGCAGCTGACGCCGAGATCGGCGCCATGATTTCCGAGGCCATCGACAAGGTGGGCAAGGACGGCGTCATCACCGTCGAGGAGGGCCAGACCTTCGGCATGGAGATGGACCTTGTCGAGGGCATGCGCTTTGACAAGGGCTACATCTCGCCATACTTCGTGACCGACCCCGATCGGATGGAGGCCGTCCTCGAGGACCCCTACCTCCTTTTGGTGGGTTCCAAGGTCACTGCTGTACGTGACCTGGTGCCGGCGCTCGAGAAGGTCATGCAGACCAATCGTCCGCTGCTCATCATCGCCGAGGACGTCGAGGGCGAGGCATTGGCCACCATCGTGGTCAACAAGATCCGTGGGACGTTCAACGCGGCGGCCGTCAAGGCCCCCGGCTTTGGTGACCGTCGTAAGGCGATGCTCCAGGACATGGCCATCCTCACCGGAGGCCAGGTCATTTCCGAGGAGGTCGGCCTGAAGGTCGACGCCGTCACGCTGGACATGCTCGGCCAGGCCCGCAAGATCGTGGTCTCCAAGGACGAGACCACCATCGTCGAAGGCGGTGGCGACGACGCTGACATCGTTGGCCGGATCGCCCAGATCAAAGGCGAGATCGACAACACCGACTCGGACTACGACCGCGAGAAGCTCCAGGAGCGCCTGGCCAAGTTGTCTGGAGGTGTGGCCGTCCTGAAGGTCGGCGCGGCCACCGAGGTCGAGCTCAAGGAGAAGAAGCACCGCATCGAGGACGCTGTGAGCACCACCAAGGCGGCCATCGAGGAGGGCGTCGTGGCTGGTGGCGGTGTGACGCTGCTTCGTGCACAGGCTGCTGCTGAGGGCGTGACCGAGGGACTGGAGGCCGACGAGGCCACCGGGGCCCGCATCGTGGCCAAGGCGCTCGAGGGCCCGCTGACCCAGATCGCCGTGAACGCCGGCCTCGAGGGTGGCGTCATCGTCGAAAAGGTCCGCAACCTCGAGGGCTCGGTCGGCCTTAACGCCGACACGGGGGACTACGAGGATCTGGTCGCCGCTGGCATCATCGATGCGGCCAAGGTGACCCGCTCGGCCCTGCAGAATGCAGGCTCAATTGCTGCGCTGTTCCTTACCACCGAGGCCGTCATTGCCGATGCTCCGGACGAAGGTGCGGCCGGTGGCGGCATGCCGGACATGGATTTCTAGAAACGGGGCCCACCGTTTCGAGTACGCGCGACGGGCGCCCCTCGGGGCGTCCGTTCCGCGTTTTCGGAGCGGAGCCTGTTCACTGGTAGGTATGAACCTCCTTGCCGGAGTCCGATCATGAGTCGGGGCCGTACCACCCGGGTCCTGACCCGCCGGGTCGACACCGACGGCAACCGCCGAGTTCCCGACGACCTGATTGTCGAAGAACCCATGTCCATCCGCCTCGACGGTGAACTGGTAGCCACCACCATGCGCACCCCTGGAGATGACTTCGAACTAGCCGTCGGGTTCTGCGTCACCGAGGGCGTACTGTCCGATACCCCGATCCACGCCATCCGCTACTGCGGACAGGGCCTGGCCATGGAGGCCGAGTTCAACGACGTCACCGTGGACACAGGTGGCCGGGCACCGACACCCACGCCCCGCCTCGGTCCGGCCTCCTCGTCGTGCGGGATCTGCGGGACCGTAGCCATCGACGAACTCCGCGAGCGCCTCCGCCCACTGGATGTCGAGCCGTTCGACGTCGAGGTCCTAGCTGCCATGTCGGATCGCGTCGATGGGCAGGCCCTCTTCTCGACCACCGGAGCGGTACACGCCGCGATGGCTTTCGACCGCACCGGTCAGCCGTTGGTGCTGCGAGAGGACATCGGTCGCCACAACGCGGTGGACAAGGTGGTTGGACGCCTGTACATGGACGAGCGCCTGCCAGCTAGCGACCTGGGCCTCTGGGTCAGTGGTCGGGCCTCCTTTGAGATGGCCCAGAAGGCGTGGGCTGCTGGCTTCGCCTGTCTGGTGGCTGTCAGCGGTCCATCAGCCCTGGCCGTTGAAACGGCTCGGACGGCCAACCTGCAGTTGGCGGGTTTCGCCCGCGGAGATCGGTTGAATCTCTATACCGGCGACTGACAGCGCATCAGGAGCCGCTCCGTAGACTCGCTGTGATGAGCGAACCCGTCTCCCCGTCCGACGGCCTGGTCGTCCTGCATCTGTTTCTGAAGGTCTGTGGCCATTCCGACGCCGGCGCCGTGCGGTCTACCGTGGATTCGGCTACCGCAGCCGGCGACCAGGTGGTTCCGGTGGCCATCCTCGGTCACAAGGCCGACTTAGCCGTCATGGCTCTGGGTACCGACCTGTGGCGGTTGCGCGACCTGCAGACCGGGCTGGTGGCAGCCGGTCTCGAGGTGGTCGACAGCTACCTAAGCCTCACCGAGGTGTCCGAGTACGCCCAGGGCGTGCCCGACGAGATGAAACGGGCCCGTTTAAATCCGGAACTCCCGCCTGAGGGCAAGCCGGCGTGGTGCTTCTACCCGATGTCCAAGACTCGTGAAGTGGGTGCCAACTGGTTCGAGTTGCCCTACGACGACCGCTATGAACTGATGATGGAGCACGGCACCTCAGGGCGGAAGTTCGCCGGCCGCATCCTCCAGGTGGTGACCGGTTCCACGGGCATCGACGACTTCGAGTGGGGGGTGACCCTGTTCGGCCAGCACCCCGACGACCTCAAGGACGTCGTCTACACGATGCGCTACGACCGGGCCTCGGCTCGGTACGGCGATTTCGGTACCTTCTACACCGGAATGGTCGACGAATTGGACGTCGTCCTGGCCCGGGTGGGCTGTACCTGATCGTGGCCCGCATCCCGGTGGAGCGGATCCCTAAGGAACCGGTTCCCGATGCCCTAGAGCAGATTCTCCTTGACATCAACCGGGTGGTCGTGGCCTTTTCCGGTGGCGCCGACTCCGCCCTGTTGGCCCACGCGGCCAACGCTGTACTGGGTCCGGAACGGGTCCACGTGGTCACCGCCGTGTCGCCCTCGTTGGCCGCCGATGAGCGGGCCGACGCCGAGGCGCTGGCCGGAGAGTTGGGTCTGCGCTGGTCGGCCGTGGAGACCGATGAGATGACCCACGCCGCCTACCGGGTCAACGACGCCGACCGTTGTGCCCACTGCAAGGACGCCCTGATGGATGTTCTGGTCCCCATCGCCGAAGCCGAGTCAGCCACCGTGGTGCTCGGCGTGAACGTCGACGACCTGGGTGATCACCGTCCCGGCCAGCGGGTGGCCATTGACCGGGGGGCACGCTTCCCGTTGGTGGAGGCCGGTCTGACCAAGGATGAGGTTCGGGCCTGTTCCCGACGGTTGGGCCTGCGCACTGCCGACAAGCCGGCCGCCGCCTGTCTAGCGTCTCGGGTGCCCTACGGGACTGAGGTCACCGTCGACGTGCTGTCCGGGGTGGAGCGGGCCGAGGCCGCCCTGCGGAGACTGGGGTTCGACGACCTGCGTATCCGTCACTACGACGACACGGCCCGTATCGAGGTACCCATCGACCGCTTGGCCGACGTGGTCGACCGACGGGGTGCGGTGGTGGCCGCGGTCATCGCCTCGGGCTACCGGTATGTGACCCTGGACCTCGAGGGCCTACGGTCCGGTAACCTCAACGCCGCCCTGGCCCCTGATGGAGCCTGATCCGGCCACCGGGCCAGCCGCCGATTCAGACGCCCGTCTAGCCGAGTTGGCCGAGGCGCTGATCGTCGGGGTGGTGGCCACCCTCCCCGGGTGGGTCGAACGGTGCGTGGCCGAGCGGTCGATGCCAGGGAGGGTGGTCCCTCCGGAAAAAGTCGTCGCGGCCGGGCGGGCAGCGGCCGATCAGGTGGGCGAGCGCCTACGGACGTTGTTGGCTGCCGATGTCGACGAGCAATGGACTGGGCCCCTGGCCGTGATCCGTGGTGCTGTCCGCTTTCCGACAGACCTGCTGCACGACGCTGGTGTTCGACCGGTGGAACGCGACGCCGACGCCCAGCGAATGTTCCCCGACGACCCCTACGACCTGACCCCCGCCGCGTTCGCCGATGTGAATCCCGCCTTGCAAGGCCCCGGCCTGGCCTGGGGTGCGGCCAAGGCCTTCGCTCACCGGCGTCGTCACCTCGGCGGAGACCTTGACGAGGACAACTCGTAACCAGAACAGTTCACGGTCCCGAAACACGCACGTGACGGTCGTGTGATCCCGTTGGGCGATCCTTTCGCTGACCACAGAGCGCCCGCAGTCTGCAGGCTTCAGGAAAGGACTCTCTCCGATGGATTCTGGTGACATTGCTTGGATGCTGACCAGCACAGCCCTCGTCGTGTTCATGGTGCCGGGATTGGCCCTGTTCTACGGCGGGATGGTGCGGTCCAAGAACGTGCTCAACATGCTGATGATGAACATGTACTGCATTGGCATCGTGCCCGTGGTGTGGGTATTGGTCTCGTACTCCATCGGCAACTCACCCGACGGTGATGGCTTCTTTGGTGGTGACTGGATCGGCAACTTCGACTTCGTCGGCCTGAAGGGGATGGCCGGAGACACAGAGGGCCTGGTGTTCGTGGCCTTCCTCATGACCTTCGCCTCGATCACCCCGGCGCTCATCTCCGGCGCGGTGGCCGATCGGCTCAAGTTCTCGGCGTGGATCCTGTTCGTGCCCGTCTGGTTGGTACTCGTCTACAGCCCCGTCACCTACTGGGTGTACAGCGGTTGGCAGCACGGCAACGGCGCTCTGGACTTCGCGGGTGGAACGGCCATCCACGTGAACGCCGGCGTGGCCGCTCTGGCCTTCGTGCTGGTCCTAGGGAAGCGGAAAGGATGGCCGACCGAGGCCATGCCGCCGCACGACATGCCGTTGGTGATGATCGGCACGGCAATTCTGTGGTTCGGCTGGTTCGGCTTCAACGCCGGCTCGGCCGGGGCTGCCAACGGACAGGCCGTGCAGGCCTTGCTCAACACCTTCCTTGCCGCCGCAGCCGGCATGGTCGGTTGGATGACTGCCGAAAAGCTCCGTGATGGGCAGGTCACCTCGTTGGGTGCCGCCTCGGGCGTGGTCGCCGCCCTAGTGGCCATTACCCCGGCTGCCGGCTACGTGGGTGGCCTAGCCGGGATCGTGTTCGGCCTCGTGGCTGGCATCGTCTGCTACCTGGCGCTCACCCTCAAGACCCGGTTCGGCTTCGACGACAGTCTCGACGTGGTGGGCATCCACGGAGTGGGCGGCATCCTCGGCGGTCTATTGCTTGGACTGTTCGCCGATGCCAGTGCCATTCCCGGTGGGGGATTCGACGACGGCCTGTTCTTCGGTGGAGGAATCGAACTGTTCCTGGACCAGGCGGTGGCCATCGGTTCAGTGGTCGTGTTTTCATTCAGTGTGACCTGGGTGATCGTCAAGGCGTTGGACGCCGTGGTCGGCCTCCGGGTCGACGAGGAGACCGAGTTAGCAGGCCTTGACCAGCGGGTTCACGCCGAGTCGGCCTACAACTAGAAGCCGAAGGGTTCGGTCGTGGCCGGACGGCCACGCGTTGGACGGCTCGGTCTCGTCACTACGGTTCGCGCCGTGCCTGCTTTCGATACCTCAGATCTGGAGGACGACCGGTCCCTCCGGGGCCCAGCGTTCTGCGCTGCGCTGACCCGTCGGTTCGACGAACACCTGGCCAGTGTCTTTGAAGCTGCCGAGGTGCCGGCCGGGGTGGCTTTGGTGGCCATCGGTGGATACGGACGGGGTGAGCAGTGTCCGGGCAGCGATCTAGATGTCGTCCTAGTACACGCTTCGGGCCTGGACGTGGCTGGCGTAGCCGAACGGATCTGGTACCCGCTGTGGGATGCCGGCCTGAAGCTCGGCCATCAGGTGGGCACGGTGGCCCAACTCCTGGAGGTCGGAGCCGAGCACCTCGAGACGGCCACCAGCCTCCTGGCTTCCCGGGAGGTGGCGGCCAGCTCGGACGAAGGGTCCGCTCTAGCCGCTGAACTGGCCACCGCGGCGCTAGCTCAGTGGCAGGATCGTTCCCGGCAGAATCTCGATCAACTTCAAGGAGTGGTTGCTGAGCGGCACGCCCGGTTCGGCGAGGTGGCGTTTTTGCTCGAACCTGACCTCAAGGAGGCACGAGGTGGCTTGCGTGACGTCCACAGCCTGCTCTGGGTGGAACAGGCCACAGCGCCCAACCTGCGGGAGTCCGAGGCCGCTGGGCTGGCTGCCGCCTTTGAGACGCTGTTGGCCGTGCGCGTCGAACTCCACCGCTTGACTGGCCAGCGCTCAGACAAGCTTCTGCTGGAACTCCAGGACGACGTGGCCGCCGCGCTTGGTATGGCCGATGCCGACGTCCTGATGGCCGAGGTGTCGTTTGCCGGACGGACCATCGCCTGGATCGGTGAGGGGTCGGCTCGTCAAACCCTTCGGGCTTCGCGTCGACGGGGGCCGATGAAGATGATCTCGAGCATCCGTCGTCAGGAGGTGGCGTCGGGTCTGGTGCTCGACGACGGTTGCCTGGAACTGACCGACGACGCCGACTTAGACGACCCGCTCCTCGTGCTTCGGTGTGCGGTGGCAGCAGCCCGCCACGAGGCGTACCTGCAGCGAAGCTCTCTGGAGCGCCTCGCCGACCGTGCCGCGCCCCTGCCCGTGCCGTGGCCCACCGAGGCCCGTGACCTGTTCGTGGAGCTGCTGGCCGCAGGCTCGGCCGCCGTGCCCGTCATCGAGGACCTCGACCACGTCGGGCTGTTTGTGCTGATGGTGCCGGAGTGGGAGCCGTGTAGGTCCCGTCCGCAGCGCAACGCGTACCACCGGTTCACTGTCGACCGGCATTTGATGGAGGCCGCGGCCGAGGCGTCGCGCCTGGTTGACCGGGTGGACCGACCCGACCTGTTGTTGGTGGGTGCCTTGTTCCACGACATTGGCAAGGGGTATCCGGGCGACCACACCGAGGTGGGTGTAGACCTGCTGGCCGGTATCGCCACCCGCATGGGCTTCGACGGTAAGGACGTCGACATGCTGGTGGCCATGGTCGAACACCATTTGCTGTTACCTGACGTGGCTACACGCCGGGACCTCGATGACGACGGCACCATCCGCCAGGTGGCTGACGCTGTGGGCGGCACGGTGTTGCTCGGCTTGCTCGGGGCATTGACCGAGGCCGACTCGATTGCCACCGGCCCGTCAGCTTGGAGCAATTGGAAGGCCGGCTTGGTACGGGAGTTGGTGGAGCGCACCTCGCACGTGCTCGGTGGTGGCGACGTGGGCGAGGTGGTCGGAGGCTCGTTTCCCAATGCCGACCAGCAGGCTCTCCTCGATGACGGCACGTTCCTAGTGCGTGGTGAGGGACGGGAGCTCACGGTGGTGGCAACCGACCGCCCGGGAACCTTCGCCAGGGTGGCTGGGGTCCTGGCCCTCAACGGTGCCGACGTGCTCGGCGCCTCGGCCCACTCCGAGCACGGGCGGGCCCTGTCGGTGTTCCGGGTCGGCTCGGTCCTGGGCGGCGAGCCTGACTGGCCTCGCATCGCTGAACAGGTTGACAAGGCCCTGGCCGGTCGCCTGGCCCTGACCGCCCGTCTGGGCGACCGGTCCCGGACCTATCGACCCATCCGTCTGGCTGCTCGTCCTGCACGGCCAACGGTGACTGTTGACAACCTCTCCTCGGCCACGGCCACCGTGTTGGAGGTGACATGCCCCGACGGGGTGGGCGTGCTTTACCGAATCACTCGGGCCTTCGCCGAGTTGGATCTCGATATCGTCCGGGCTCGCGTCCAGACCCTCGGTTCGGACGTGATCGACGCCTTTTACGTCCGGGATTCTTCGGGCGCCAAGATCACCGACCCTGAACATCTCGCCGAGGTCGAACTGTCGATATTGCGCTGGGTGGCCGTTGACTTCTGACCGGTGGCGTAGCCCGCCTACGGTGGGTCTGTGACCTCCGAAGGCAAGCGACCACCGAATCAGGCCGACTTGTTGCGATGGGCCGAAGCCCTGGCGGCGTCGGCCCGAACTGGCATGGGCTTCACCGAGTCGCTCTACGAGCGGGAGCGTTATGAGGAGATTCTCCACGTGGCCGCCGAAATCCGGTCCCGGGCCGATGCCCTGTCGGGAAGCGCGGTGGACTCCGCAGACCTGGTCCAGGAGTGGTTTGACACCGTGGGCCGAGGCGTCAAGGGCTACGTCACCCCCAAGGTGACCGTCGGTGCGGTAGTCGGCAACGACGCCGGCGAGATGCTGCTGGTGCAGCGGTCAGGATCCGGGGTGTGGCTGTATCCGACTGGGTGGGCCGACGTCGGCTATTCGCCGGCCGAGGTGGTGGTCAAGGAGGTCCTCGAGGAGACGGGCATCCACTGTGAGGTGGTGCGCCCGATAGCCATCCTTGACGGGCTACGTCTGGGTATTACTGGCATACCGCTCTACTCACTGGTCTTCCACTGTCGGATGACCGGTGGTGAACTGGCGGCCCACCCTCTGGAGTGTCTCGACGTGGGCTTCTTCGCCGAGGGATCGCTGCCCGAGGGTCATGCCCTACCCGTCGAGTGGGTGGACGAGTCGTTCGCCGCCATCCGGGGCGAGGAAGTGGATATTTGGTTCGACCATCCGCGAGAGCCCATGTGGGAGGGGTCTCCGGAGGAGGGCGACGGGGGCTAGTTCCCCTGTTGGTTCCTGAGGAAGTCCTCGACCTCGGCCACTAGGCGGTCTGGGTCGTCGGCTGTCCCCTCGTCGAAGTCGGTCTCCAGTTGCGCCACGTAGTCGATCGTCTCGTCGTCCTCGGACACCAGTTCTGTGACCTGGCGTTCGTAGTCGTCGGCCAGGATCTGCAGGTCGGTTCGAGGTACATCCACCTCAAATATCCGACAGAGGCGGTCCACAAGTGCGAGTGCCGCCTTGGGGGACGGGGCGTTGGAAACGTAGGAGGGCACGCTGGCCCAGAATGATGCCGTCATCACACCGCGCTCCCGCAGGCCGGAGGCCAGCACGCCCACGATGCCCGTCGGCCCCTCGTAGGTCGATGGCGACAGGTCTAGGCGTTCGGCCAGGTGTGCGTCGTCGGTGCCGCCGTAAACCTGGGTGGGGCGGGTGTGGGGGACGTCGGTCAGCAGGGCCCCCAGCGTGCAGACCATCGCGGCGTCCAGCACCTCGGCGGTATGGGCGACATGGTCCACAAAGGTCCGCCACCGTAGCTGGGGTTCGTGGCCGACGACGCAGACCAGATCGTGGTCGGCATCGGGCACGCGGGCTACGTGGATCGACGTGGATGGCCAGATGATCTGACGCTTGTCGTCCTCGTCGAGACGGACGCTGGGGCGGGCCACTGTGAAGTCGAAGAAGTCCTCAGCTTCGATAGTGGCAACGTGCACGGCCTCGTAGTGGTCCCGGATGTAGCGGGCGGCCGTGGAGCTGGCTTCGCCGGCGTCATTCCAGCCCTCGAAGGCGGCGAGCAGGACTGGAGATCGCAGATCCACGGGCATTGCGTCGACGTGCCAGAACAGGTGCGGTGCGGGGTCGGCGGGCATTGGGTCGAAGGGTAACGAGACACGGTTCGCCGCGCGCCCGGACTCACCGTCCCCCTCCCGCCCGTGGTGATCGGGGTCGGAGTTCTAGGATCGGTGGCCATGACCGGTGAGCGGCAGGCGATTGAGGTGCATGAGGCCACTGAGGTGAACGACTCGCTGGTGGCCGCCATGGCCCGGCTAATTCCGCAATTGTCGAACTCCAACCCTCCGCCGGATGTTGACGCTTTGGAGGCCATTGTCTCCTCGGACGCCTCGGTTCTGCTGTTAGCCGTGGATCCTGTGGTCGCCGGTGAGGAGGCGATCCTGGGGAGCATGACGTTGGTCGTGTTCCGTATCCCGACTGGCCTGCGGGCATGGATCGAGGACGTGGTCGTTGACGAGGCGGCACGGGGTCGCGGGGTCGGCGAGACGCTCAACCGGGCGGCTATCGAGTGGGCACGCGGGGAGGGCGCCACCACCGTGGACCTGACGTCGCGCCCGTCGCGGGAGGCCGCCAACCGGCTTTACCAGCGGCTTGGCTTCCAAGAACGATCAACTAACGTCTATCGCCTCGTTCTCTGACTGGCTGATACGTTCCGCCATATGACAGACACGACGGTCACCGAGGCTTCGAGTGAGGTTGCGGCCCGGAAGGTGTTCGGGCTGGTCGAAACCGAATTCCGGGATCTTTCGCAGTGGATGTAGGAGAACCCCGAGCCGGCATACGAGGTGTTCAAGGCGTCGGAACGCCTGAACTCGTTTCTGGGGGTAACGGCTTCGAGGTGATCTATCCCCGTCACGGGCTGGACACGGGCGTCGAGGCCACGGCGAGAACGTCGGGTCCACGGGTGGTCGTCTGTTGCGAGTACGACGCCCTGTCTGAGGTGGGGCACGCCTGCGGTGACACCGTCAACCACCAGCCTCAGTTCGCTACACGCACCGTGGTGCCGGGCAGCAAGTCGGCGCCGCGTGACGGGGCGCTTGGGGTGGCTTACACCGTTATCGACACGGCCGAGCACGACATCTGGGACAGACTCAGGGCCTGAACCGTTGATGGGATCTGAGGTGCAGCGGGCGGTGTTGCAGTTCCCCCTTGACGGTGAGCGGGTGTGGCTCTCGTTCGACTCGCCGCGCCGGACCATCTTTGCTAACGAGTTGAGCGATGTACCGGCGGTGATGAAGGCCGCCGAGCGGGCCGCTGCCGATGGCAGCTGGGTGGTTGGCATGGTCTCCTACGACGCCGGTCCGGCCTTCGACGGCGCCGTCCGGGCAGCCCGCCTGCCACGGTGTCCACTCGTCTCCTTCGGAGTGTTCGACGCTCCGAAGCCCGCTGGCGGCGGGCCGGGTGGCCGGCCGTCGGCCACTGGCGGCTACCACGTAGGCCCCTGGACACCCAACCGCTCTAGGCCCGCCTACCTGACGTCGATACGGACCGTGCAGGAGCTCATTGCCGCCGGCGAGACATACCAGGTCAACTACACGATCCGGCTCCGGTCGTCCTTCAGCGGAGACCCGCTGGGGCTGTTTGGAGACCTGATCCGAGCCCAGCGGGCCGACCATGGGGCGTATCTAGACCTGGGCGACCGGGCGGTCTGCTCGGCATCGCCCGAACTGTTTGTCCGGAAGGAGGGACGTCGCCTCACCTCGCGCCCGATGAAGGGCACGATCGGCCGCCACGCGGATCCCGAATTCGACCGGCTGGCAGCGGCCCACCTGGCGCGTTCCGAGAAAGACCTGGCCGAGAACACGATGATCGTGGACATGGTGCGCAACGATCTCGGCCGGATTGCCGAGTACGGCACGGTCAGAGTTCCTGCCTTGCACACGGTGGAGACCTATCCCACACTCCACACGATGACCTCGACCGTCGTGGCCGACTCCGACGCCGGATTGGCCGAGGTGTTCGGGGCGCTGTTTCCTGCAGCCTCCATAACCGGCGCGCCGAAGGTACGTACCAGCGAGATCATCGAGGCGTTGGAAGGTGACGGTCGCGGCATCTACACCGGAGCCATCGGCGCTCTGGCGCCGGACGGAACGATGGAGTTCAACATCGCCATCCGGACCGTATGGATCGACCGGGAACTCGGCACTGCCGAGTACGGAGTCGGTGGCGGCATCGTCCGGGACTCAAATCCAGATGAGGAGTGGACCGAGGTGGAGCACAAGAGCCGGGTGCTGGGACGGGCCAGATCCGACTTCCGACTTCTCGAGACGATGGCCTGGACGCCGGAAGGAGGGGTTGCCCTCCGGAGGCGGCACATGGATCGCATGGCCGCCTCGGCCGATCACTTCGGGTTCGAGTTCGATGTCGAGGGGGTCGACCGACTACTTGACCGCGTGGATGCCGACGCACCCCGATGCCTTCGACTCTTGGGTGCTCCCGACGGAGGGGTGGAACTCCAGGTCGCTGAAGCCCCGGAGCCGACGACCGGGGCGTGGGACATTCCGATTGACGCGGAACCGGTGCCCAGTGGCCACGAGTTCCTGTTCCACAAGACGACCGTGCGCGAGGTTTATGACGACGCTCGTGCCCGCTTTCCCGGAGCGCCGGACGTGCTGCTCTGGAACGAGGTTGGCGAGCTCACCGAGACGACCATGGGCAATCTGGTCGTGCGGTTGGACGGCCGGCTCGTCACCCCACCCGTCACGTGTGGTCTGCTCCCGGGCACGTTTCGTGCCCAGCTTCTGGCCGACGGTGAGGTGGTCGAGCAGGTGATCCAGCGTTCCGATCTGGATCGGGCAGACGGGGTCTGGATGGTCAATTCCGTCCGGGGCTGGGTACCGGTCAGTCCCGTCTACGCCGGGTCTCTTCGATGAGCACCGGTATGACCTGGTGCAGGCCGCCGATCACCGCATGGCCGGCATCGGCGGCATCGGCGGCATGGTGGTCGCCAGCATCACCTAGTCGACGCCGTTGTTCTTGGGTCTCGGTTTCCCGTCGGACTTCCCGAGGTGGGGTCGGCTGCTGTACGGCGAGGACTTCATCAACCTGACCCCGGTACGGGGGTCGTCGGACCGGGTGTGCTTGTCTCGCTCACCGTGATCAGCGTTAACTTCATCGGCGACGGCCTGTGGGAAGCACAGACCTCAAGCTCAGCAGCCGTTGAGCCGGGCCGCCGGACCATCCGGGGCTCGTATCGACGGCTGAACTGGACCAGACTGGGACCATGACCGTTCTCAATGCCCCGGCTGTTCTTGGCGAACTGGACGAGGCCCAGATCCGGGTCGATCTGGCTGCTGCCTTCCGGATCGCTGCCCGGATGGACCTGCACGAGTCGGTTAGCAATCACTTCAGCGCGGCGGTCTCGGCCGACGGGAAGAAGTTCCTCTGCAACCCGAAGTGGCGGCACTTCAGCCTGGTGCGGGCCAGCGAGCTCGTCTTGCTGGATGCCGACGATCCGTCGACCATGGAGCGTCCCGACGCGCCGGATCCCTCGGCCTGGTGCATCCACGGTGCCATCCACCAGCGCATTCCCACGGCCCGGGCTGTGCTGCACTGCCACCCCCCGTACGCCACAGCGCTGGCTGGGCTCGCTGATCCCACTCTTCCGCCCATCGACCAGGCCACCGCTCGCTTCTGGGGTCGCATGGTCTACGACATGGAGATCTCCGGCCCGCCCGACGATCCGGCCGAGGGGGCCCGGGTGGCCGGGGCGCTGGTGGGCCATGCGGCGATGATGATGGGCAACCATGGCGTGACGGTGGTCGGCGAGTCAGTGGCCCACGCCTTCGAGGAGCTGTACTACCTGGAGCGGGCGTGCCGGAGCGTCGTTCTGGCCCTCGGTACCGGCCGGCCGCTCCGCCCCATGGACGATGACCTGGCTGCCTCGGTGTCGCGCATGTGGGCCCGGTATACCGACCAGGGTGTGGCCCACTTCGCCGAGCAGAAGACGCTGCTCGACCGCGACGACCCGTCGTATCGGGACTGAGTCGTGGCTGAGGTGTCCGACAATCGTGCAGCGGGCGACCAGGCCGAACGACGGGCAGCCAACCGGGCGTTGCTCGAGCATGTCGTCTCGCTGTTCGGGACCGATCGAGCGGGCGAACTGGCCGGGTGTTACACCTCGGACTGGATCCTCGAGCTCCCGTTCGCCGACCCGCCGGTGCGGCTCGACGGCGCTTGCGAAATCGGCGCCTATCTGGCGTCGCGACTGGGCACCTTCGTGTTCACCCTCTCGCTGACGGCCGTGCACGAGTGCTTGGATCCCGATTTGCTTGTAGTCGAATACGAGTCCGATGGCCACGTGACGCACACCGGCAGGCCCTATCGAAACACTTACATCGCCCTCTGGCGGTTCCGTGATGGGAAGGTCTCTGGCGTCAAGGAGTTCCCCAACCCGATGGTGGCCGCTGAGGCTCTCCTCCCGGTGGTAGCCGGAAACCCTGACGACTTCGACGCCGGGGACGGACTGCCCGACGACGAGGAGGGGTAGCCGGGGTGGTTAGGCCGTCGCTGCACCGGCCGCTGTTTCCGGTGGGCTGGTTCGCCGTGGCCGTAGTCGACGAGCTCCCCGTGGGCGCCCTCGTGCCGCTGGCAGTGTTCGGTCAGGATCTGGCTGTAGGACGGACGCCGGGCGGTCAGGCGCTGGTCACCCATTCGGTCTGCCCGCATCTGGGTGCCGACCTGGCCGCTGGCGGACAGATCGACGATGACGGGGTGGTGTGCCCTCTGCACGGTTGGTGCTTCGACCACGGTGGGGCATGCACGTCGGCCGCGGACGGCCTTATCCCGGAGACGGCCCGGTTGAGGGTGTGGCCCACCAAGGTGGTCGGCGGCACCGTTTGGGCGTTCAACGGTCGTGATGGTGAGCCACCGGCCTCGCTGCCGCTCGTTCTCGATGCTGCCGCAGATGCCGGCGCTGAGATCCGATATCAAGCCACTCCTGAGACCGGCTATCAACTGGAGACCCGTCTGGGGCATCCCGAGGACGTACTGGTCGGAATCCTGGCCAGCGCCGGGGCGATCGACGGTGAGCCTTCCGCTGACGACCCCGGCACGTGGCTGGGAACTGGGCCAGACGGGTCGCAGGCGAGAGTGCACGGTCCGGGCATGCTGGTCGTTCGGCTGCCTGATGGCGCGGACGAAGCGGTGTATGTGACCCCGGTAGACGGGTTCTCGGTGATGGTCCGGACGACCAGCGACAAGCAGTGCCCGGACTTGGGGCCCACCCGAGCTGACCTTTCAACTTTCCGAGCCTGGTACCGACGGTTCGATCACTCGGCGACACCTGTCTCGTCACCGGCTCGGTCCGGCCGCGCCGCTCGCCACCGGGCAAGGGCTGCTGGCACTGGGGAGACCCCGGCCAGCTGAGCTCAGCCGGAGCGGCCGACGAACCCTTCGAATCCGTAGGGCTTGTAGGGCCCAATGCACAGTTGCTCGAGCACACCGATGCCCACCCGGTCGCCCAGGGTGGCCCGCATCAGGTGCTGGCAGTGCTGGTTCTCAAACGCCTGGTCGTCGACAGTGTCCATGTCCCACTTCTCCGAAGCCATGGCCAACTCACCCTTCCAGGCACCGTGGCCCCATTCGGGGTGGTGGTAGCCAATGCCCTTCATTCGGAAGGTGAAGATCCGTTCCAGATGGAACTCGTGGCGTGAGCCGTCGTCCACCGCAGTGAACGAGAGGTCGGCACTATGGGCCAGTCGGCTGCCAGCGTCGAACTGCAGGCGGTGCTCATGGGCCCGCATGTGGCGGGCCGCTGGGTCCTCGATACCTGGTAGATCGTCCAGCGCGTCGTAGGTGGGCATGAGGGCCCCCACCGAGGAGAGGGGCCGTCCAAGGGAGTCCTCAAACAGTTGGTAGTGGACGCAGAGGTCGTCGAAGTTCAGTGGTGCCCAGAGGAAGAAAAGGCTGGATCGGTCGGGCGGTGCCGGTGCACCCCGGCGGTCGCCGCCGTCCAGCGGGCGGATTCCCCACGAGCGATCCTTGGTACCGCGAGTGGTGGCCGGGTCGAATTCGATGCGGTGGCCGTCGAATTGGATCCAGCCCGTCCACCGACCCATCTGGGTGAAGCGGGTGGTGTCCATGCTGCGGCGGATGGCGCCACCCCAGTGGTGCCGGGGTTCCTCCACGTTGCCGGTCCGCCCCTCGTAGGTCAGGTCACAGGCCACACCGGTTTCGTTGTCGTCGAGCACCACCCGGCATGAGCGCATCGGCTCGAGGATCTCCAGTCGGAATGGACCCACGACCTGGTCAGCCGGGTCGCCCTTGGCTCGACAAGATGCGTGAAAGGCGTGCTGCACCCCGTCCACGAGGAGGCTGATGCCGCAGTCCCGGATGCCCAGGTGCGGGTACAGGGCAGTGCCGATCCCGAAGTACAGGTCTCCTGCCGTGGAGTAGCCGTTGAACCAGTAGCGCTCGTAAACGTCCTTGTCGCTGGACGCCGGCGTGGCGAGCGGCTCGGGCGTCTGGTGGATGGGGTAGTCGTCGAACCTGCTCAGCACGGGTGGAGCGTCTCTTTCACCAGGTGGGCTTTGGTCCACCACGCTCACCGGGCCAACGCGACCCGCCAATGGTGTCGGCGTACGGCCAGAAGGCCACCGGATCCAGCGGTCCGGCGTTGGTGATCGACCGGTCCTTGTGACGTGAGGTCACCAGGCGGGCCCCGACCAGTTCCTCCATGGGAAGCAATTCGTTGTATGGGTCCCATGGGCTGTCCCGCAGAACCAGGTCGGCGTCCAGAGTCTCGACATGCACCGGTTCACTGACCTGATGGACCTGCACCACGTGCGGTGGGAAGTCCCACTCGCCCTCAGTACCACCGATGGCCCGGGAGTACTTGGTCCACCACTCGTCGTGGATGACGTCAGACCCGTCAACGGTTTCCTCGCCGGAGACAGTGCCCCGGAACTCCAGGAACGTGTACCCCTGGTGGGTGCACGCAGCTTCGATGCGGTCACCGAGCCGGAAGTAGCGGGTGGTGCACGGGAACTTAGGTTGGCCGTTGGTTTCGGCGCTGATGAAGATCGCCGACTCCTGGTCGATGCCGATGCCGAAGGAGTATTGGCCCTCGATGCCGTTCCACGTGGCGTTGACCTTGGTCGACACGCCGTACTCAGGCTCATTGCGCACGGGTACGCAGTAGATCCCGAGGTACACGTTCGGACTGCCGGTCGGCTCAATGCCCGGAGGTAGGAGTGGGGTGATCCGGTTGGGATCCGTCCGGTAGACGATGTTCAACTTCGGGTGGGCGGCTATCTCGGCCGGTCGTGCTGTGGGCGTGGCGGTGTCAGTCATGACGCCAGCCTGTCCCATTCTGGGCCGGTGGGACCAATCGGTCCCAGTCAGGTCAGTCGCGTTGGTGGCGGGCCTGCTTCTCGGCCAGGCGCTCGGCGACCTTCATGTCGTTGCGTTCCACGGCGGTCTTGGCCGCCAGCATCACGAACTGCACGATGGTGAAGATGATTGATAGCGCTACCAGCACCGGCCACCCGATGATCAGACCGACCACAAGGGCGGCCAAGCCGATGACGGTGGAGACGATCACGAGATGGACCCTACGGGAGTGTGCCCTTTCGAGGGTGGCCCAGCTCAGAAGTCGCCCGCGGCGGAGCGGAGCGAACGGAGGCTCCGTTCCACGGTGCTGAGGTGGGTCCCGGCCATTCCCTCGAGGCCGTAGGCCTTGGCGGCCAGGGCCTTAGCGGCATCGGTTACCAGGGACCTTCCGGCGGGGGTGATCTCGGCCAACGTGGCCCGTCGGTCAGTGGGGTGGGGGACTCGGGCCACCAACCCATCAGCCTCCAGGCGGTCGATGGTGTTGGTGACGCTCGTCGGGTGCACCTGGAGGC
>Ga0310344_10001050_pt1 | contig 21398 bp, 23 predicted proteins | sample HC15DNA20200_MG_FD_203801 | JGI IMG/M metagenome (GOLD analysis project Ga0310344, IMG submission 203801) | Marine microbial communities from station ALOHA, North Pacific Subtropical Gyre - HC15-DNA-20-200_MG | ecosystem: Environmental > Aquatic > Marine > Oceanic | place: Pacific Ocean: North... | reverse complement strand
TTTGAATTAGACGTCACACATTATAGAAAAGACAACCAGGAACAATACAGCAGGATTGAGAAAATTATAATTTCTAAAATTGATAATCCTGAGAATCCTGAGTATCGTGAGACTAGTCAAGAAGAACTAGAACAAGCATTGAAGGGAAAATTTGTCTCTTGTAATGTTCAATATAGAGATGATAAAACTGACGCATTAATTTGCAACGTATTTGTTCAGAAACCCCCTGAAGGTTTTTGATAATTATTTAGAAAACTTTCCTAACTCTGCAAGCATTGCTGATAATTGAATCTCTGGATTAGAACCCATCAAAATTCTATAATCATATTTTGCTATAATCTGTGATAATTCTTCCATGTTATCATATTTTGCAGAAAACAATGCCTGATTGATATATTTTAGAAAATCTGACTCGGACATTCCATAAACTTTGATTAATTCAATCATTTTATTTCTAGAATCCTGAATTTTGCCAGAAACAGCTAATTTCAAAACATCTTCTACATCATTTGTTTTTGTTAATCCTGCAGCAGCTTTTACACTATCTTGAGTAATATCTCCTGTACTAGCAGTAGTTTGTAAAAGATTTATCGCATGTCTAAGATCACCTCCCGCATATTCTGCAATCTCTTTCAGACCTTTTTCATCGCCTTTCCCTTTTTCTTTTTTGAGTAAAGATTTTAGATGAGAAATTATCTCTTTCTCGTCAATTTGAGAAAACTTGAAAACTGCACATCTACTTTGGATTGGGTTGATAATCTTTGAGATATTGTTTGCAATCAGAATAAATCGGCAAAATTTTGCGGTATCTTCAATAATTCTTCTAAGTGCTGTTTGTGCATCAGAAGTCATCTCATCTGCTTCGTCTAAAATTATTATCTTAAATGGAATCTCTGTATCTAAGCCAGCAAACCTAGAGAATTTTTTAACTCGTTCCCTTACCATGTTTATTCCTCTCTCATCTGATGCGTTTAGCTCTAATGTGTAATCTTTCCATCTGTCTCCCAAAATCTCCTGGGATATACATAATGCCATGGTAGTTTTTCCAACTCCAGCAGAACCTGAAAAAAGTAAATGTGGTATTTCCTCTTGATTTTTCAGTAATGCTGATAGGCTACCCTTGATGTCTTTTTGATTCACCACTTCAGAGATTTTTTTTGGCCTATACTTCTCTACCCACATAATATCTGAAATTGTCATAGTTGCAACCTGCATTTTCTTATTAATAAATGCCTAGAAGGATCAAATGATCAAAGCTGTTTGTTGAGAAAATTGATCGATCGCTGTCCATAAATCCCTGAAATGTGTGTGATCAATATTGGAATTGGATGATGTAATTAAGGTACACTCGATAGGATATGGTCTAGAAGATGTTAAAGTCGAATTCAAACATGACTTGAAAATGGATGTATCTGGAATACAGATAGAAGGAAAAGAAAATGAGATAATGAATATACCTAGATGGGTTGCTAATATTCTAGAATCTGAAAAACATGTAATTGTTCATGAACAAGACATGGTTACAGAACTAAAACAAGCAAAAGTCAAAGAAGATGTAGCCGATGAAGATTCTCTTGCCACTTTAGATAAGCATTTTTACATCAAACTAAATGCATACATGCAAAAACTTGAGAATAAAGATGAGTTTGACAAAGTACAAAGTATGTTAAATCAACTTATTAGAATTAGACAAGGTAAAATAGTCCGATTAGCTGATTCTTCAAAACTAACTTCTGACCTTTCGTCAAAGCTTAGCGTAGAAGAAGAGGTATATTATAATCAGATACATAATGCTAGTCTTGCATTTAAAGAAAAGATATTAGGTGAAAAGAAATGACACTTGAAACACAAACTCCATCTGCACTTTCTGGTTATGTCAAAGACTTTTTGATTCAATTCAAAGATGAAAAAGGAAATTTCCGATATGTAGATCAGATTGATAGTATGATGCCAACTAATTCAAAATTCATTAATGTTGATTATAACGATCTGGTTACACATCCTGATATTGAATCTGTTTTTAACGAAAATCCAGATTCAATTCTAGAGGCATTCTCAAGAGCAATCAAAGAAATTCTGCAAGAACGTTTTCCAAAATATGCAAAAAAGATTGAACATGAAATTAGGGCAAGAATTGCCAATTATCCTGTACAAAGAAGTCTACGTCAAATCAATGCAGAAGTAATTGGTAAGATGACTAGTGTATCTGGTATGGTTTTACGTGCATCAGAAGTAAAACCTCTTGCAAAAGAATTAGTTTTTGTTTGTCCTGAAGGACATCAAACTGGTCAACTACTTGGGCATAATATGACATTACCTCCACCTGCACAATGTGAAAATCCAAAATGTAATCATCGTGAATTAGATCCCGAGCCTCAGTCTAGCCGTTTCATTGACGTTCAGTTTGTACGTCTACAAGAATTACCTGAAGATCTCCCACCTGGACAATTACCACATTATCTAGATGTAACTGTAAAACAAGATTTAGTCGATAATGCAAGACCTGGTGATAGAGTAATTCTTACTGGGATAGTTCGAATTGAACAAGAAAAAATGAGTGGTGTTTCAAAATCAGAAAGCCCTCTTTACAGATTAAGATTAGATGGAAACAATGTTGAATTTCTAGGTAGCAAAATGGATAAAAAATCTAGAAGAATTCAAAGAGAAGAAATTTCACCTGAAGAAGAAAAAATGATAAAATCATTATCAAAAAGTCCTGATTTGTATCAACAATTGATTGATTCGTATGCACCACATATCACAGGTCATGAAATTATCAAAGAATCAATTTTATTACTTATGGCAGGTTCTACACAAAGGGAATTAGAAGACGGCAGTAAGATTCGAGGTGATATTAACATATTCCTTGTTGGTGATCCTGGTACTGCAAAAAGTGAGATGTTAAAGTTCTGTGTTAGAATTGCTCCTAGAGGTTTGTATACTTCTGGTAGAGGTTCAACTGCTGCTGGATTAACTGCGGCAGTTGTAAGAGATACCAACGGAGTATTCATGCTGGAAGCAGGTGCAACTGTTCTTGGTGATCAAGGGTTAGTATGTATTGACGAATTTGATAAAATGAAAGCTGAAGACAGAAGTGCATTGCACGAAGTTATGGAACAACAAACTGCAAGTATTTCGAAAGGAGGAATTGTTGCTACGTTAAATGCAAGAACATCTATTCTTGCAGCTGCCAACCCAATGTATGGAAAATATGATCCTTTCAAAAATATTACCGAAAATGTTAATCTACCTGTTCCACTTCTTACTAGGTTTGACTTGATCTTTGTAGTACGTGATAAACCATCAAAAGAAAGAGATGCCAAAATTGCTCAGCATATTATCAATCTTCATACTCCACAAGGAATTGATAAAAAATCATTAATTGATTCTGAAACACTGACAAAATATCTATCATATACAAAAAGAATTCACCCAACACTTACGAAGGAAGCTGAACAAAAAATTCTTGATTACTATATGAAAATGAGAAAAGTAGAGGCTGAAGAGATGATCACAGTTACGCCTAGACAACTTGAGGGTTTGATTAGATTAGCAACTGCACGAGCACGATTACTATTGAAAAACCAAGTAGATGGTGATGATGCCCAGCGTGCAATTGATCTATTACAAAGTATGTTTGAGGATGCTGGAATTGATGTGAATACTGGTAAAGTTGATCTTGGTGTACTTCAGGGAAAACCACGTAGTGAAATATCAAAAATGCAATTATTCATGGAAGTAATGAAATTACTTGAAGGAGAGCATAAAACACCTGTTGAAGAAAATCAATTAGTAGAAGAACTAGCAAAGACTGAGAAATTTACTGAAGACGAAGCTAAAAGCTTTATCAAAAAGATGGCTGGAGCCTCATCTATTTATGAGTCAAAACCTGGTCATTATAATAGAGTATGAAAATAAGTACACTAAATCTAGAAACTCCAACAATTGAATTCTTAAAATCTGAAGGATATGAAAAATTATACGAACCACAACAATTTTCAGTTGAAGCAGGTATTTTGGATGGAAATAGCGTATTGGTATCTGCACCTACTGCAAGTGGTAAAACACTCATTGCAATGCTTGCAATGCTTGCACATCTTCCAAAAAATAAATCAAAGATAGTGTATCTTAGCCCTTTACGAGCATTAGCTGCTGAAAAATTTGCAGAATTTAAAAAATTAGAAAAAATCAATCTTGGTAGAAAAATTAAAGTTGCAATTTCTACTGGTGATTTTGATTCTGTAGAGGATAAATTAGAAAATTCTGACATACTAATCCTAACAAATGAAAAAATGGATTCATTGATGAGATTTGGCCAATCATGGATTAGTGAAATTGGTCTAGTCATTGTAGATGAGATTCATTTAATTGGTGATGAAGGTCGTGGTCCTACTTTGGAGATGGTTTTAACTAGATTGAAAGCTGGTTTGACTGGAAAAAGACCACAAATTATAGCATTAAGTGCAACAATTACAAACTCTGATGAACTTGCAAACTGGTTGGATTGTGAACATGTCCAAAGTAATTGGAGACCAGTGCCTCTATCTGAAGCAGTGTATGATGATTTTTCTGTAACAAATCAGAATAGAGAAACTTATGATGTTAGTTTTGATTATGTAGGCTCATCTACTATTGGATTGGGTCTGGATTCTGTCAAGAATGGTGGTCAAAGCCTGTTATTTGCAAATACTCGAACTAGTGCTGCAAAACTTGCAGTTGATTCAGGTCTTCCAATAGAGAAAATATTATCAAAAAAAGAATTAGATGAACTATCAAAAATATCAAAAAAAATATTATCTAACAATGAACATACTCAATTAGTAAAAAAACTTGCATTTGTTGTAAAACAAGGTGTTGCGTTTCATCATGCTGGTCTTAATCAAAACTGCCGAGAAATTATAGAGAATGAATTTAGAGATGGAAAAATCAAATTACTATCTGCAACTCCAACATTAGCTGCTGGTGTAAATCTTCCTGCACGTAGAGTTGTTATATCCAGTATACTTCGCTACAATGTAAAATATGGTGGAAATATACCAATTAGTGTATTAGAGTACAAACAACTTTGCGGAAGAGCTGGTAGACCACAATATGATGATGAAGGTGAATCAATCATTATTGGAAAAAATAATCAAGAATTACTTTTGGAAAAATATGTTGATGGTGAACCTGAACCAATTGAATCTAAAATAATTAGTCCTAGTTCATTACGTATCCATTTACTTAGTTTAATTGTAACATCTCCTTCAATCACTGAAAAAATGATAACTGAATTTTTTTCACAAACCTTAGGTGGAACACAAGTTGATGATGATATTATTGAATTACATTTAGAAAATGCTAAAACCTTTCTACTCGATGAAGAATTTATTTCTGAAAAAAATGGTGAATTCTTAGCAACAAGATTTGGTCAAAAAGTTTCTCGTCTATACATAGATCCGCTTACTGCACGTGATTTCCGAAATGCAATTGAATATGATATTACAAAAGGCGGAGATCATACATTTGGATTTTTACATCTAATTACAACTTGTGAAGAGTTTTACCCAATTTTTGATCTTAGACAGAAAGATTTGGAAAAGGCTAGTATAGTAATTGAAAATAATCGTCAAACTCTGATACGATTAATTGAAGAAGAAGATTGTTCTAGAAGCTTACTTGCTTTGGATCTATGGACAAACGAAGGTACAGAAATCCATCTTTCAGAACAACTTGGAATTGAATCTGGAGATATGCACAGAATGACCGAGACGGCAGATTGGCTTGTATATTCACTGAGAGAATTATCTCGTGAATTTAGGCGTGAAGATTTGGTAAAAGAATTAGATATTTTGCGTAAGAGGATAAACTACGGAATCAAGCATGAATTGATTGATCTAGTCAGAATTAGGAATGTAGGTAGAGTTCGTGCAAGGATTTTATTCAAAAATGGCTATAAAAATAGAACTACACTCAAAAAAGTACCACTTGAGAAATTAGCAGAAATAGATAAAATCGGTATGACTATTGCAAAAAGTATCAAGTCTCAAGTAGAAAAGGTCAGATAATTGGAAGAACTAATAATACCAGCAATAATTGCAATAGCAATCGCATTTTTTTCCGTTTATGGATTAACTCCTATTATAATACGTGTTTTAGAAAAACGCAACATTACTGTTATTGATGTAAATAAAAAAGAAAAAACAATGGTTGCTAGACCTGGTGGACTATCAATCATTGTTGGAATTGAATCATCATTAATTATTATATACATTTTTTACCCTATGTCTGAAATTCTTGCAGTTATACTGACAACATTTTTTGCATTTTTGGTTGGTATTATTGATGATAAAAAAACAATGGGAGGTTGGTTTAAACCGCTTGCACTTGCATTTTGTGCAGCACCAATATTATTACTTGGTGCATATGATTCAAATTTGGACTTTCCATTATTTGGATCTGTTAAAATCCCATTACTCTATATGGCTCTAGTTGTGTTTATGATCCCCATAATGGGTAACACAATCAATTCAATTGATGTGTTAAATGGAGTTGCAAGTGGATTTGTTACTATTGCAAGTTTTGCATTATCAATATGTTTATTCATATTACAAAATTATGAAGTAGGGATAGCATGTTTATGTTTAGCATTTACATCATTAGCATTTTACAAATATCATAAATTCCCAAGCAAAGTATTTCCTGGAGATTCTGGAGCAATAACTTTTGGTGCTACATATGGTGGAATTGCAATTATTGGTGGAGTAGAAGTTATTGCAGCAATTGCAATTCTTCCAGCAATAATTAATTCATTTCTATTTCTTTCTAGTGTTAAAAAAATTGTTGAGCATAGAGAAATCAAAAATCCTGTAACACATACAGATGACTGGAAACTTAAATCTACTAATGAAATTCGTGCTCCAATCACATTAGTTAGATTACTAATTGCTAAGAAACCTCTATCAGAAAAACAGATTGGGACTGAAATTTTCAAACTTGCAATATTTTCTGGAATTCTTGCAATAATTACTGCATTTATGATGGGAGTTTCTCTATAATGTCCCTTACAATATTCTCTTTCATATTTGCAATGTGGATTTTAATTATAATTGGTGGTGGCCTCATGGTATTATTTATTGGACCATTAACATTTTCAGGGGAGGGTGACTTGAATCCAATAATTAATTCTGGTGTTAAGGTGTTGATTGCCATGATTCTGATATTTATCTGGGTATTTTCATTACTGAAAATTAAGAATTGGATATTTAGAAAAATTGCAAATTCTTAGAATCATCTCTGATTCATTAGATGATCTACGACTAATCTAACTCCAAATCCAGTTGCACCGTGTGCATTGTAAGATTTATTTTTTGTAGATGGTTGAATCCACGCAGTTCCTGCAATATCAAAATGTACCCATGGAACATTTCCAACTGCATTTGCTAGAAATGCAGCAGCGGTGATTGTACCTGCTGCTCTACCCATTCCGATATTTCTTATGTCTGCAACTTTTGATTTCACCATATCCATATAATCATCATTTATTGGCAATTCCCAAACTTCCTCTGAAGTATTTGATGATGATTTTTTAATTTTTGAACTTAATTTTGAATTATTGCTAACAATTGCAGCAACATTAGTTCCTAATGCAACAATACATGCGCCTGTTAATGTTGCAAAATCCATAACAGAAGATGGTTGATAATGTTTAATTCCATATGCAAGACCATCTGCTAAGATTAATCTTCCTTCAGCATCTGTATTTAGAATTTCAGCAGTTTTTCCATTAAATAATTTGATAATGTCACCAGGTCGGTATGCTTCACCTCCTGGCATATTTTCAACTGATGGAATAATTGCAACAACATTGATTGGTAATTTTAATTCAGAAATTGCTTTCATAATTCCTAGTACAGTACATCCTCCACACTTGTCAAATTTCATCTCATCCATTTTCTCTCCTGGTTTCAGAGAGATTCCTCCAGTGTCAAAAGTTACTGCCTTACCAACTAACAAAATTGGTTTTTGTCCCTTCTTTCCATTTCTATACTCTAAAATTATGAATCTAGGTTCATTTTTGCTACCTTGTCCTACTGCCGTAACACCACCTAATCCTTTTGATTTAATTTCCTTTTTTGTAAACACCGTGCATTTAATTTTATTTTTATTTGCAATTTTCTTTGCAATCATACCTAATTTTTCTGGCGGACATTCATTTGGTGGAAGATTTGCAATATCTCTAGTAAATCTCACTGCATCAGAAATTATCATAGAGGTTTTTACAATCTTTTGTGCATTTTTCTCAGATGTTAATAGTGTTAAATCAGGTTCCTTAGATTTATTCTTCTCTTTCTTAAACAAATCAAAATCATATAGAGAAAGATTTGCACCTTCAGTTATAGATGATATTAGAGTTTCATTTTTTATTGTAGTTTTATCTGGAATTATAATTGAAAATTCTTTGATACCTAATTCATGAATTTTCTTTGTAACATTTCCTGCAACATCTCTAATTATATCTGATGTTATTTTATTTTTCTTTCCTAATCCTGCTATCAAAATTTTTTCTGCAGGTATTTCTTTATGTGAATGTATTATGGCAATTTTATTTTTCTTGCCTTTAATCTCTTTGGTTGATTGTAATACTGCTTCATCAAGTTTCTTTTGGAGCTTTCCTATTCCTATCGGCGTAGTATTATCCTCAAAACAGAATGCGCATAAAACTGCAGTTCTTTTTTTTACTGGAGAACTTGATTCTGCTCTAATTCGCATATACTTTTCTTAAAAATACTTTTTTTATAGATTGCTCATTGCGATTCTTTTACTATGGGTAAGTAAACTCGCCGAGCGGAAGAAAACTGCTAATGAGTCCTTACATCCTATATCACATGAATCTTGGACTTTTATTTCGTTCAACTCTTGCCCACGAATTCTGAATATTGCTGATAATAGTGGAATGATCGCAGCACGTCCCCCATATGCTGAATTTTTATCAATGTACCAAAACATCTCTAATGCATCTTCTCCAAGTATTTCATCTCTGAATTTCTTTCCAAATTCTGTATAATGACCGATCATACGTAATCTTCCTTTAGCAAAAAAATTCATCAATTTTGCAAATTTAATACAAACATAACATTTGTCATCATAAATCATGAGTGGTAATGAATCATGAATTTCCATATTCATGATAAGATCTTTGAAGATTAAAATTTTCGGAAATAGCTATTTATGTAATTCTGGCTATTTTTTCTTGAGGAAGATCATGTGTAAAATTAAAAATGTCAGATTGGTCAAGAAATTACAATGGGCCTGAATTACTATCAAATTAAAAAAAATGTTCTAAAAGCAAGAAAGTTAGTTATTCGTGGCACTTCAGCAGCTGGTTCTGGTCATCCAGGAGGTTCATTTTCAATGGCTGAGATAATGGGATGCTTATTCTACAATCATTTGAAATATGATCCAAAAAATCCTGAATGGGAAGAACGTGATAAACTAATTTTATCAAAAGGCCATGCTTCACCTGGTTTATTCTCCAATATGGCAGTTGCCGGATATTTTGATGAATCGCAATTAGACAGTCTAAGACAATTTGGAAGTAAATTACAAGGACATCCTGATCTAAAATGTCCTGGTGTTGAATTTTGTGGAGGTTCCTTAGGTATTGGTTTATCATATTCAATTGGAAATGCTTTAGCTGCAAAAATTGATGGAAAAGATACTCATATCTTTACTGTAATGGGTGATGGTGAAAGTGATGAAGGTCAAGTTTGGGAAGCTGCAATGACTGCTGCAAAATACAACGTTGATAATTTAACATTAATTCTAGATAGAAATTTTATACAACAAGATTCTTACACTGAAAAAATTATGCCACTTGACGAAAGACTGGATGGTGATAATCTTTCTGAAATGTGGAAAGATGCAAGTCGTTGGAAAACTGGTGATAAATGGCGTTCTTTTGGTTGGAATGTAATTGAAGTTGATGGTCATAGAATTGAACAAGTCTCTGACGCAATTAATCGAGCTAAATCTGTTAAAGGTATGCCAACCATAATAATTGCTAGAACGATAAAAGGAAAAGCCGTTGAGCATATGGAAGATAATCCACAGTGGCATGGAAAAGCACCAAATCCTCAACTTGTTCCAATAATTAATGAAGAATTAGATTCACAATTCATGATTGCTCCTTCAATTATTGCAGGTGATATGGCAAATCTAGAAAATGAAGTTAAACGTTGTGATGATGGACGAGCTGATTACATTCATCTAGATGTAATGGATGGTCAATTTGTACCTAATACTACATTTGATCATACAAAAATTAAACAATTACGACCCATAACTGTCATTCCCTTTGATACTCACTTAATGATTAACGAACCTGTAAAACAAATTCAAAATTATATTGATGCAGGAAGTGATATTGTAACAGTTCATGCTGAAGTTTGTGACGAATCAAGTTTTGGCGAGATTCATGATTCACTCATATCTAACAAAGTTGGTGTTGGATTAGCAATTAATCCTGATACAACTATGCCTGAATGGAGTAAAAAATTCATCTCTACACTTGATCAAATTATAGTAATGTCTGTAGTACCTGGAAAATCAGGTCAAAAATATATCGAAACTACTCATGAAAAAACAAAAAATCTAATAGAGAATTTGAAAGAAAATGGTTTTACTGGATATGTTGAAGCAGATGGTGGAGTAACACTTGATAATATTGGAGAATGTTTTGCAGACGGTGCACGTGCATTCGTTGGAGGTAGTGCAATAATTGGACAATCTGATGTTAGATTAGTAATTAGAGAGTTTAGAAACCAAGTTTTACGAAGTAGAAGAAAGCTATTGATTCAAAAAGCAAATGAACTTGGTGGTGCAGAATTAGTAAACAAATGGATTGACTTACATGTTGTAGGAAAGAAAAAAGATGAATTAATTCAAATTGCAACGGAGTTAGGGTATCAATGAGTGAAGAATTTGGTGATATGCGAACTGCATATGGAAAAGCTTTAGTTGAACTAGGCGAACAAGACAAAAATGTTGTTGTTCTAGGTGCTGATACTACTGATTCACTTAAAACTTCTGGTTTTGGAAAACAATTTCCCGATAGATTTTTTAATGTTGGTATAGCTGAAGCAAATTTGGTATCTATTGCCGCAGGTTTGGCTTATTCTGGAAAAACATCTTTTGCAAGTACATATGCAATATTTCTTCCTGGTAGATGTGTAGATCAAATAAGAAATGCAATCGCATATCCTTCACGAGAACAAAAAAAGGGTCTTAATGTAAAACTTGTAACATCACATGGTGGATTATCTGTTGGTGCAGATGGTGGTTCTCACCAAACAATTGAAGATATCGCAATAATGCGTGTTATGCCAAACATGAAAGTTCTAATTCCAGCTGATGCTGTAGCCGTATCAAAATTAACTTGGAGTATTGCTCAGACATATGGTCCTTTTTACATGAGAATGGCAAGATCTAAAGTTCCTATAGTTCATTCACAATCACAAGAATTTGAAATTGGAAAAGGAATTACATTGAGAGATGGAAGTGATTGTACAATAGCTGCTACTGGCATAACAGTAAAAATGGCATTAGATGCAGCAGAAAAACTTCAGCAAGATGGAATTTCTTGTAGAGTGATTGATTGTTTTTCAATAAAGCCAATTGACAAAGTTATGTTGGAAAAAGCTGCACGTGAAACTGGTGGTATTGTAACCTGCGAAGAACATAATATCATGGGTGGATTTGGATCTGCTGTATCTGAAGTTATATCCGAATTGTATCCTGTACCTATACGTAGAATAGGAGCACAAGACATGTTTGGTGAATCCGCTCGTGATAATGAAATTCCACAATTATTAGAAAAACATGGAATAACATCAATTAATATAGAAAAAAATGTCAAGGATATCCGGAGTAAACAATAATGAAAATATTTCTTGATACTGCAAATCTTGAAGATATTAGAAAATATAATGACATGGGTTTGTTAGATGGAATCACAACAAATCCTACTTTATTGGCAAAAGAAGGAGGAGACCCTCATGCAGCAATGGAAGAAATTACTAAAATAATCAAGGGGGATGTTAGTTTGGAAGTAGTTAGTACCGATTATGAAGGAATGATACAAGAAGGAAAAAAACTTCGAGAGTATGGAGACCATGTTGTTGTAAAATGTCCAATGACTGGAGATGGTCTCAAAGCTTGCAAAAACCTTTCCGAACAAGGAATACCAGTAAATGTAACACTAATCTTTTCATCCAATCAAGCAGTTCTTGCAGCTAAAGCAGGTGCAAAATATGTCAGTCCCTTTATTGGCAGATTAGATGATATTGGTCATACTGGAATGGATTTGATTAGAGAGATTAAACAAATCTTCTCAAACTATGATTTTAAAACACAAATTCTTGTGGCTAGTGTTAGACATCCACAACATGTTGTAGATGCAGCAAAAGTTGGAGCTGATGTTGTAACATTGCCTGCTGCAGTATTAGGCAAAATGCTTGGTCACTCTTTAACTGATAAAGGACTGAAAGCATTTCTATCTGATTGGGAAAAATTACAATCTGAGTTATCAACCAAAGAATAGTCTTTTTGATAATAATTGACTGGTTTATTTAACAATCCTCGACGACGTCTTAGAAAGCTTGTTAAGCAAAAAAAATTTGATGAAGCTCTGGAATATGGTCACGGAATTGAGAAAAAATTTGAACATGATCCAGACATCGCATTCATTATTGGAACGATCTATTTTATCAAGGGTAATTCAGAAAAAACAATTGAGTATATGGATCGTGCTTTAGAAATTGGTGAATATGATCTTGATGCTTTAGCAATAAAGGCAAGTGTGTATATTAATCTCAAAAATAAAGAAAAAGTAATCCAATGTTGCAACAAGATAAAAGAGCTAGATCCTAAGAATAAAGCTCTGATTGAAATTGAAGAAGAATTAAAGAAAATTTAAGAATAATAAATAGAATTGGAAAATCTACGCATCGTAGATCATTAATTCTTTCTCTTCTAATGTAGAGTGTAGGTTATGTACAGATCTATACACATCTGCCTCTTTTTTGGCACCCGTGCATACAAGTTTTCCTGATGCAAATAGAAGAATTACTGTTTTTGGGTCAAGCATTCTATGAATCAAACCTGGGAATTGCTCAGGTTCATACATACTTCTTGGTAATTTTCTTGCTGCTTGCTCTAAGTGGATCTTTCCACCTAGATTTATTGCTGCAACAATATTTTGAACAGTAATGACTGCATCCTTCTTAATTTTAATGCCTCCTTTACGTAATTGTTTTACAACAGTTTGAACAGCTTTAACTGCCATCTCTTCGGATTTTGCACCGGTACATACCATTTTACCAGTTCTAAAGATTAGTGTAGCAGTTCTTGGACTTTCTAATCTGAAAACTAAACCTGGAAATTGATCTGGATGGTATTCAGTGTCAGGAAATTTCTTGGTAATGTCATTTAGATCTACTTTTTGATCAACTGACGCTGAAGCTACAACATTTTCTACACTAACAATTGGTTTTGTCTGTGGCATTTTTACTCTTTTAAATACTCCCTTTATATATACATGGGTCTGATTTTAGTCTCATATTTCAATTAATGATGGTTTATCCACATGTATCGATATTCTTCTTCAAAAAGATCTATTTTGATATCATTGTTTTTAATTTCATTCGGATGAAATTCAAAGAAATTCAGTTTGCCAGAATATTCAATTGGAATTTTTAATTTTTTTGGTTTTTCTAAAATAAAACCATATTTGTTTTGTGTATAATCTATTTTTGCATGATGTTTTTTTCTATCTGCAGAAAGTTCTTTTTCTGAATTGTATTTTTTCACATCTACTAGATTCACTTTTCCAATGATTGCACCTATTGTCAGTGATTTTGGATCTAATTTCATTCTTTTACAATCTTCTAAAAGCATATTTCTTGCAGCGTGAACTAAAAATTCACCACGAAATTTTGTATTCCATTTTCTTAATTCTATTGTTTTTTTCCCTTCAACTATTAATTCAGCAAATGGCTGACAAATAGAAAGGCATTTCATAAATTTTCATTATTTAAAATGTCTTTATAAACATCAAAATTGGGATGCTTGTTCAATAATCTGTGAGAGATCTTTAGTTTTACTTTCAGGAAGACCAGTAATTCCTCCAGTTAGACTATCAGTTTGAATGCCTTTTTCTGCCAAAACGTTAGCAGCCATTAATGAGGTTCTTCCTGCCATACACACCATTAATGATTTTCCTTTAGATTCTTGTAATGCCTGATCAATCTCCTCTGGAACTTGTTGACCTGACAATAATTCTTGTGCAGTTCTGGCATTTGGGACCACAATCTTACTTTTATCAATACCAAGAGATTTTGCAAGTAATTCAATTCCTTCTTCACGTGGAGTATATTGTGTGTGAACCCAAATCACTTTGTCATAGTCATTTGCATTGGTTGCAACTTCTTGTTGACTAACTTGTGTTGGTGTAATAGTATTTCCAATTTTTTCAAAATTCTTTCTATATTTATCAATTCCATCACAAATCATTACAACATAATTTCCTCCATTTTTATATATCATTTGTAAAGCTGCATAAAGTTCAAGAGCACTGCTTTCACCCATATCATGTCCTTTTTCTACCATAAATTTCAAAAGTGGTTTTGCTTGTTCAAAATCTATTTGATGTTTTCCAGCATACTGCTCAGGATTATAGTATTTTAAACCATCAGCATTACCTACAGTTCTAATACCTGCAACATCTTGTTGGTCTGGAGGAAATATGACATGAACGCCTTTTTTGCTGTACTGTTCATCAAAATATTTACTAAGACCACCAGATGTTCCTCCAGTTCCAAATGTACATACAATATTGTAATTCTCTAATGATTCACCATTCTCATGTAATTGTTGATCAATTTCAACACCTGTTACAGTTCTATGTGCATCTACATTCAAATCATTATCATATTGTTCAGGACAGAATAAATTGTAAATTTTTGCAAGAAATTTTGCTAGATTGATAATGTCTTTTTTAGCTAAAAGTGTCTCAATATCTGAAATATTCTTATCAAAGGTTTCAGGTTCAAATCCTAGCTCAATCATTTGTGAACGAACGTTTGCAGCAGTTGCTTTTGCAACCAAAGCATCTTGTTTATCTTCCATTCCTGGAGCCGGACAAATATCCATATCTAAATCCATAATTCGAATATTTCCATTTCTTAATTCTTTGAAAACACCCTCCTGAAGTTTTCTTGAAACAAGTGCAATTGCAGTTACATCAATCTTTGATAATATTCCCAATGCAATTCCAAAATTTCCTGAGGTTGCTTCAATTACTTTCGTTCCTGAACTAATCTTACCTGTGGTTATTGCATCATGAATTATGTTAACAGCTGGTCTTACTTTGATTGAACCAGTTAGTAATGTGTTATCAAATTTTCCATAAAGTTTGAAATTTTTTTCACTTAAATCTACATCATATACTGTTTTTGCACATTCTTTGAGATCTGCAGTAAGATCTACCAAAGGTGTTGCATTGACTATCTCTATTTTGCCATCTTTTTCTTCTCTATGTGGAACTTTATTCCAAATTTCCTGTTGAAATTTTTCCATCAATGCGTTATCCAACATATGATTGCATAATTTAGGTTCAATTTAGAACTTTTGCAGTTAGCTCAGAGTAATTAGGTAAGAGTAATTTTCGAGAAGTATTTTAACCAAAAGGAATAATGTATACTATGAAAATATCAGCACCTTTAGTCAAAGCGCTAAACAACCAAATTGCTATGGAAGCCAACGCTGTAAATTCATATCTTGCAGCTGCATCTTGGTGTGAAATTACGGGTTATGATGGTTCTGCATCATTTTTCTATACTCAAGCGGAAGAAGAACATCAACATATGCTGAAAATTGTAAACTTCCTTAATGGTCAAGGAGTTGGTGCAGTAATACCTGGAACACACCAACCATCAAAAACTTTCAAATCATTAGAATCTATCTGTAAAACTGCACTAAAAAATGAGCAAGCTGTTACAAAATCTATCAACAAGATGGTAGATATTGCGCAAAAGGACAAAGATCATAACACATTCACGTTTCTACAATTCTTTGTAAATGAACAAATTGAAGAAGAACAACAATTTGAAACGATACTTCAAAAATTCAATCTTTTAGGTCGCGACAAACTGGCAATATATGAAATTGATAAATTACTTGGTGGAATGGCAAATTCTTCACCAAGTGATGCTCAAAATTAGTTAGAATTCTTCCAATCTAATTGTTTTTTATCATATTCATCTCTTGAATACATTTCTTTAGCAGGAACTCCTCCTACTACTGTGTTTGGAGGAATATCTTTTGTTACAACTGCACCCATCGCCACTACACTGTTCTCTCCAATAGTTACTCCTGCCTTGATAACAGCTCTACTACCAATTATCACATTATCTTTTATTGTAACACCAATTAATTTCTCACTTGGTGGGAATGGATCATTTGTTAGTGATACTGATGGTCCAATGAAAACATTATTTCCAATTCTTGATAGTGGTGGAATGTAAACTAGACCTTCAATCATTGTGTTAGTTCCAATCTTTACATTATAATCTACATGTGCAAGAGAACCAATCTTTGTGTTATCACCAATTTCTGTATCATCACCAACATAAGCAAAATGCCATATCTTTGTATTTTTTCCAACCTTCGCTTTCTCAGAAATGAAATTTTCCACCAATTTTATCACAAATGCCAGGGTTTTCCCTCAATAATTATTTTTTCTGGAAGTGATTCTTTATTTCTTTTAAGAAATTCATCTTCTTGTTTTTTATCTCTTAATTCATCTGGAAGCATAACAGGAATCTCTTCAATTATAAGAAAATGTCTCTTACATGAAGTACAGTAAATTGCTCCTTCATGAATCTCCTCATTTTTCGATTTTATTTCAATTAGCTCTAGTGGGTGATGTTTACACATAGGACATGCTAAGATTTCTAATAGTTTTCTCTTCATTTTATATCCAGATAAATTGGAATTCCTTTTTGACTAGATAAAAGAGCTGCTTCGGCAATTCTTGTGACATTTACTGCATGTTCTGGTTTTACTGTTAACTCATTTTTGTTTTCAATCGCATCTAGGAAATTTCTACTTTCTAATGACAACGGCTCTTCTTTTTTGCTATTTAGGGTCTCAGTTCCCTTGTCAGTTTCAACTCGTATCTCTTGTGTAATAAAATCTGAAAAAATTCTTCCATCTGTACATACTGCATTAAAATTTCTCACTCTGGTTGGGGTAATCCAGTTTGAAGAAATTGTAGCTATTCTATTATCTTTGAATCCTAGCATTATTGTTGCAAAATCTTCATGTTCATGATTAATCTGACCAGACTTAGCAAATACCACATTTGGTGTTTCATCAAAAAGCCACATTGCAGTATCTATATCATGAACACTTGTATCATAAATTATTCCAACATCTTTGATGTGTAATGGCATTCTATGTTCACGGTAAAATTCTAATCTAATCAAATCTCCAAATTTCTTTGATTTCAGATAATCTTTTACATATGCAACTGCTGGATTAAATCTCTCAATGTATCCACATGTTAAAATAACTTTATTCCGTTTAGCCTCTTCAACTAATTTATCACCATCATCTGAAAGATATGTCATTGGTTTTTCTACAAAAACATGTTTTTTCCTTTTGATTAATTCCAATGCTAACTCATAATGAGTTGATGTTGGTGTGCAAACAAATGCAGCATCAAACTCCTCATTATCAAATAATTCATCTGTCGTCTTATAGTAATTGACATTGTATTTCTCACCAAATTCCTTTGCTCTTTCATAGTTCATATCACAAATTGCTGATAACACTCCAAATTCTGATAGAATTCTACAATGGTTTTTTCCCCATCCACCTGTTCCAATTTGAATAACTTTCATTTTTAATACACGTTTGTTAACCATTTAGAAAATTTTTTGTTATTATTCATTACTATCTCACTGTATGTATTCATAACTTGTTTTGTTACATCACCAACTTTTGCATTACCAATTTTCTTTTTTTCTATTTTAATTACAGGTGTAATCTCTGCGGCAGTTCCAGTTAGAAATACTTCATCTGCCCCAAGTAATTCATCTTTTGAAATCTCTTTTATTTTTGATTTAATTTTCATATTTTTTGAAAATTCTAAAATTGATTTTCTTGTTATACCATCTAATGCAGATGATGAGAGTGGTGGTGTGATGAGTGTATTCTTTTTTACAATGAAGATATTTTCTCCAGGTGCTTCACTAACTTTGTTATTTTTATCCAACAAAATTGCCTCATCAAATTTTCTTTTTTTTGCATCTTGTGTGGCTAAAATTGAATTTAGATAATTTCCACCCATTTTTGCTTGTGTTGGTGTAGAGCTATCATTAAATTTCCTCCATTTTGAAATACAAGATGTAATCCCATTTTTATTAAATAAATCTCCAAATGGAAAACAAAAGACAACTGTATGTGTTGGTGCCTTTTTTGTTACATGCAGATTAATCCCATATTGTCCAACAAAATAAAATGGTCTGATATAGCATGAAGTTTTAATTTTATTTTTTTTACATAGATTAATTACGGCATTTTTAATCTCTCTATTTGAAAATCTTAATGAAATGTCGTAATATTTTCCTGAATTTCTAAATCGTGTAATATGATCATCTAATCTGAAAATGTTTAATTTTTCCCCATTCCAATATGCTCTTATTCCTTCAAAAATTGATGTACCATAATGAATTGCATGAGTAGTTACAGGAATCTTGGCATTACTATGTTTAACAAATTTTCCATCGAACCAAATTAATTTAGATATAGAACTCACAAAAAATTCTAGAATTTTGTCTATTTATTTTATAACTAATTGTAACCTTCTCTTGGGAATTTCATACCTAGCACTCTCATTGTTTTATCTTCTGAGGAGGCAAATCCTTCTACAATCTTCCAATTTTTATTAATGATTTTGGCAACTGTCTCTGGAACGTATTTTTCCCAGTCATTTTTCTCACCTGATGCTGCTTCATACATCTCATTTTTTACTGATGTGGCAGACAATTCTTTTCTTTGACCGATTTTTGGTTTTAATCTGTAAAGTTTAAGCATCAATCCTTCTGCTTTGTCTCCTGTGTATGTGTAATAATCTCCTTTAATTTCACTGAGAATTTCTTTTCGTAATTCCCATGAACCTTTTGAAACCAATGGTGGAAAATATTTTTTGAAAGGTGCATGAAATGTATAACTTGATGAAACTTTGATTGAATCTCCAAATACTGATTCTAACATTTCTTTTCTAATTTCAAATGAAAATGGAAAACTCTTGCTGTTTATCTCATTATTATCGATTAGAAATCTAACTGGCATTACTACCACATCATCATCTTTTATCAGATCTTTGATAATCTCTGAATGCGCATTTGTAACTGGATTCAAATGTGCCAAGTAAATCGCAATTGTCATAATAGTCTGATATAGTTCTTATATTTCAATAATTGAGTTTTTTTGTAAAAAATCAGATTATCCATATGATTCAAACTTGACTTCATAACTTCCATCTTCACGTTTATTTCTCTCTGTTACGAAATCTTTGCTCTGTAGGTAATCCATTGTTCCATCGATGGTTCCTTGCCATCCACAAATGTAAAACATTGTGTTATCTTTAGTAATTTTCTCTCCAACTAATTCTTCTAATGGTGATGTTTCTCCCATTTTAGATCTTAGGAAGTGTTCTACTCTTCCAGTCTGTCCAGTCCATGCTCGATTAAACCATTCTTGTGGCCTACTGATTGCAGCCCTATATTTGAAATTCCATTTATCTGCGCCTCTATCAACACTCTCGTCTTCTAAATCAGTAAGGAGTTGTTTGTAACTGAGTTCGTCAACATAACTTGCCCCATGTAAAACTATGATCTCTCTTTTATCTCCAATATCATGAAGATGTTGTGCATAACTAACAAATGGCGCCAAGCCAGTTCCGCCTCCTATACACACAATTCTTCTTGTATCTGGATCTCCATTTGGCAATTCATCATTAATTGTCAAGTGTCCGGTTGGTTTAATCCAACTAACCTGGTCTCCCTCTTTTGCGTTGAATAATTCAGTCGTTAATCTTCCTGGAAATGGTTTTCTTACCCATCTTATTACAAATTCAAAATATTTTTTATTTTCTGGGTGAGATGCGATTGAATATGCACGTCTAACAACTTTGTTATCTTCAGATTTTACAGGCATACCAATTGTTAAAAATTGCCCTGCTTTGAAATCTGGAACCGCTTCGTCTTCAGGAACAAGACGAAAAATTCCTAGATCTTCTTTTAGTAATTGCGTATAAGTTAATGTTGCTTTGTGTTCATTAACCATAATAAAGACCAGATTAGTTTCCTTATAAGTTCGGCTGTAATTAGCTGTAACTATTTCTGAATAAAATAGAATTAAGTTAAATGTTGGTATTTTTTTAAGAAAACGAATCGTTTAGATTCACTACTGGGCCGGTAGTTCAGACTGGTAGAATACGCGCATGGCATGCGTGGGGTCAAGGGTTCAAATCCCTTTCGGTCCATCATTTAATTAAAAAACCTTAAAATTTTTTCAAAGTCTGGATCATCATATTTACGTATACTTTCATTCTCCTTTTCTGAAATATTTTCACCGATTCTTGATAATGCGTAAGATGCACTTTTTACAGCTTCAATGTTTGAATCAAAAACTCCATCATGTAATTCTTTTGTACACTGTTTTGCTTCAAGATGTCCTAGTGCGCCGTATGCGCAAGTTCTTACTAATCCACTTGGATCATTTGTTAATGTTTGAATCTCTTGAATTGCTCTTTTTTCATTCCTATTTGCTAAAACTAACGTTACATATGCTCTGACATTCTTACTTTCATGCTTTATACCACAAACTAAACTTTCAAAAATATCATTTTCATTGAGAAATAATGAACTGAATACTTCACCTCTAATCTCAATTCTATCATCATCAAATAATACTATCATTTCTTGAATAATTTCTGGATCGTTGATTTGGGTTAACTTTGATAAAATATGTTGCTTTGAATCTTCATTTTTGAGAGATTTTAGAATTTCTTCTCGATTCATTCTGTCTTAGATTTAAATTATCCTCGTAATATTTTACTCGCATGTCGACCGAACAAAGAGACACTGTATTCATTGGTAAGAAACCAATTATGGCCTACGTAACTTCAACGTTGATTCAATTGGCCAACTTACCTTCTGTCAATATCAAAGCTCGAGGAATGAGTATCGGTAGAGCCGTAGATGTTGCACAAATAATTTCAAGAAAGACCGAAAACTCCGGATATACCATTGGAAATATATCCATAGGCTCTGAAAGTTTAGAGTCACAAG
>Ga0310344_10001048_pt1 | contig 21410 bp, 10 predicted proteins | sample HC15DNA20200_MG_FD_203801 | JGI IMG/M metagenome (GOLD analysis project Ga0310344, IMG submission 203801) | Marine microbial communities from station ALOHA, North Pacific Subtropical Gyre - HC15-DNA-20-200_MG | ecosystem: Environmental > Aquatic > Marine > Oceanic | place: Pacific Ocean: North... | reverse complement strand
GGCGGCGGCGTACCCAGCAGGACTTCCATCACCCACTTTCCTCGAAGAACTGGAGACGTACGATTTGCGAATGAAGTCAGGACTAACACGCTTCCCTGACCCAAGAGCCCACGGCGTTGTGTGTCCAAATAATCAACCCGTCGGAAATGATTGCCTGATACACCTGGAATTCCATAGTGTCTCGCAAGACGTTCATTAACAAACGTGTAGTCCGCCTTGAATAGCTCTAGAAAACTCTTGTCTTCTTGGACGAGGTTGTAAAAGAAGAGTTCGGTCTCACGCCGCATAGCATCGGCAAGATTCTCATCAAAGTTTGGATAGAAGTTAGGGTCTGGACGAACCTTGTAGAGATCTTGCAGTCTCAGCCATAATCCTGCGAAACGAGTACCCAAAGCCTCAGAACGCGGATCTGCGAGCATTCTGCGAGACTGCTTCTCAAGCTCCTTACCCGAGAGCTTACCTCTGGCAGCAACATCCAGTAATTCAGCATCTGGTGGCATGCCCCATAGGAAGAAAGAAAGCCGAGAAGCGAGATCTACATCTGACAGTCTATATGCTTCACCCGGATCCTTATTCCCAGGCTGTCTTTCTAGCCGGAATACGAAATGCGGGCTAGCAAGTATGGCCTCAAGAGCCCTTCTGACCCCACTCTCAAAACCTCCACGCGCTGAACCAGCAACATAGAAATTCATAAGACCTGATATGTCACTATCTAATAGAGGACGCCTATAGGCCTCACTTCCTAACCTAGACACAATCTCCCTAGCGCACTCTAACTCCTCACTCGGCAAAGTGGGTCGGCATGAAAAGATCTTGGACCGAGTAGGAGTATCTGACATTCCCGTTGTGTTATAGGGCCCACTAATAATCAGATCCCTCAAATGCGGCAGTGATGTGATCCCATTACCACCTGAACCTCCACCTGCCAATGACCATTCATGCGGACGTAGAAGATCTTCATATGGCCCATCACCCCGGCGAATAAATGCAGCTGAGACTTTATGTTGTCCTGCTGGAAGCATAATTGGCTCAGTCCTAATCCCTTCTCCGCCACGACCATCTGCTCCAGCCCCAGACCGGGTGTAGTGAAGGAGAGCAACCCGCTCCCCATCTACAGATATATCGATATCCTCAAGCCTAGCATTCCGTCCACCAGCGAAGGTGATCGCGAAAACATACTCTGCATCCGCCGGAAAAACGTGGTCGATTACAGTGCCACCACGGGTTCCATACGGAGCCCCCTCCACATGGTCCCACGGGTGCTGGGAAATATACTCCGGAAGCTTATAAGCATGGTCTACAGCTGGAGCATTGCGATTACCCATAGCCCACCGGCTAATCTCACTTGCTGCGTTGAGATAGGACTCCAGTAGGGTCGCAGAGAGTGACTGAACATCAGCAATATTATCAAAATTCGCACTCATTTGATCATTCTGAAGCCACTCGCTAGCATCTACCTTCAGAAGCAGAAGATCGTTTATGGCCCGCTCATACTCGGCTCGATTCAGACGCTGGAAGGTTCGGCCCCCAGGGTTAGGGGCTCTTGCTGCCGCATCGTCAATAAGTTCCTCTAGCTGCTCCACAACGGTTTGAAGCGTATCACCACCAGGTCTCCTTACACCGACTGGTGGCATCATTCCAGCTCGGAGCTTACGGATCATCCGTTCTGCAATTTCAGGGTTCTGATCAGCTTTATCGGCGTCGAAACCGACTAGAGAGAGATTTCCGCTTAGGCGACGCTCATTATGACACCGCACGCAGGTCGCCTGGATTACATCATTTGATGACACCGCCCGACCACTTATGTGAGGATGTTCCACCAGCCGGGAAGTACTATAAACACTGGCTTTATCCCGTACTGGACCTACTTCACTCGGAGCTCCTGAGAGCACGAGCATCATACCCAGCGCAGCAGTGGAAAACAGAATATTTTTCATTGTAGGGTAGATCTCCCCAAATAAGCCTATTTACACGCTACCTAGTGGGTTGCGGCTGGGCAAGGACTATATCGTTTCCATAGCAAGGTGTTGCGCCCAACCACAATAAAACCGAAACTGCTCTGTAGGCATGACCGTATAAACAAATCTAGTAGCTAACTGAGCAGCTCCACACAGGAGGTAACAGATGGCCCCAAGGCGTTCTTTCTCACGACGACAATTCATGGGTGGAGCAGCAACAGCGCTAGGGTACCTGGGATTAAAACCAGGCGCAGAGCTCTTAGCTGCTGAGGCGGATGAGACAGTAAGGTTTCCTTTAGCTCGTACGCTGGATGATCCCTATGACTCTCTAGCAAAACTAAGCTCAAATGAAAACCCGTGGGGACCTTCTAAGAGTGTGTTAGAAGCCATGAACGGCGCTTGGAAATATGCAAACAGGTACGGTTATCCTGATGGCGACATCCGGTCAGCAATCGCGGATCATCACGGCGTCAGCACGGACCATATCCTTATGGGTGCTGGCTCGGGTGAACTCCTGAAGGTCGTCGGGCTCACCTTCATGGGTCCCGGAAAGAAGGTTGTCGGTGTCGAACCCACATATAGCACGGTTTACAGACATGCTACTGACCTTCGAGCCGATGCAATCACACTGCCTCTAATGGAAGACTACCGGCAGAACATCCCGGAGATGATCCGTACTATTAAGGTTAATCACCGTAACATCGGCTTTGTTTTCCTCTGTAATCCAAATAATCCGACTGGTATAACGGTCTCAGCATCAGAGGTAAGGCAGTTGCTGGACAACATCCCTGAGGACGTGCCTGTGCTGGTTGATGAGGCATACCATCACTTTGTCCAAGATCCTTCCTATGCTGAGTCACTCCCATATGTGCTAGAAGGACGTAACGTGATCATCACGCGCACATTCTCAAAGATTTACGGTATCGCTGCGATGAGACTCGGATATGCCATTGCAAAACCAGAGCTCATTGAGCGCATGCGTCCCTACAGCACTGGCTCTGTGAATGCTCTAGTAAAATGGGGTGGAGCAGCAGCCTTGAAGGACAAAGAAGCCGAAAAATGGGTTCTCAATAAAACAGTCGAACTTAGGGAAAAAATGATTTCTGGTGTCAAGTCGATGGGATTCGACGTTCTCCCGTCCGATACCAACTTCTTTATGATGCATACAGTTCGACCATCGTCCGAATTCAGATCTGCCTTCCGTGAGAGAGGAGTTGCTGTGGGTCGCGACTTCCCGCCAATGCTTGACTGGCTGAGAGTCTCGGTTGGTAACGAGGAAGAGAATGAGCGGTTTATGCACGCATTAAAGGAGATCGCTTAGCCTGAAACCGAGAAGACGGCGGACTAGAAGGGAAATTATGGGGACGACTCAAAGCACGTCCCAACAGAACGTCTGGAGCGGAATAGCTCCGGGCGTTCTGTTGCTATTGCTCATAGCTGTTCCGTTCGGGAAGCGAGACCTGACCGCACAGGAACCAGTTGCCTGGGGAGAGGAACTAGTTTTCCACACATTTTCCATCGCTGCAGTTGATCCCAGAACTGGCGAATCCGGAGTTGCCGTTACAACACGCGTCCCCTGTGTAGGAAATGGAGTACCCTGGGTGCGCGCTGGAGTTGGCGCTGTAGCAACGCAGGCCTCTACACGAACGGCCTATGGGAATGAGTTGCTTGATATGCTTGAAGAGGGCCTTACCCCTCGGGATGCTCTCGACCGAGCTATGGCCGGTGACGCAGAGTCCGAACGTCGACAAGTAGGCGTTGTGGCACTAGATGGAACATCTGCTCAACATACCGGAACTGGTCCTGGCTATTGGGCTGGCCATAAATCAGGACTCAACTATGCTGCTCAGGGCAATGTGCTCGTTGGACCGGAAGTGGTCGATGCTGTTGCGGCCTCGTTCGAAAAGACTGAAGGCTCGGAACGGCACTTGGCCGACCGGCTAATCGAGGCACTAGGTGCAGGGCAAAAAGTAGGCGGCGATCGTAGAATGGGGCGCCTGCAGTCGGCTGCAGTAATCGTAGCTGACCCAAGAGAAGGGCGCTCCCGACGTGCCGACGGGCTCACAGCAAATATCAATGTCTGTGAGCACCTCACTCCGGTGGCGGAACTGCGGCGGGTGTACAACACGATCTCAGGAACCTTGGGCTACCGAATACTCCAACAGCACACAGGTAACGATGTATGGCAGGTGAAACTGATCATGCATGCACTCGACTACTACCGCTCAGGCACCGAAAACCTAGAACAAGAGAGCAACTGGAGACTCTACGATAGTGAGATCATCTCTGCAGTAGACGAATTCCGTTCGGACCAAGGACTATCAGTTCCGAACTCGGGTAGTAGCCCTCCTGGATTAGTTGATGCAGACACAGTCAAGCGCATGTGGATTGAGTTAGAATCCGCAGGTAAGGCGGCTGAACTCCGACGAGTCATTAGAGAATTGACAGCAGTCAGGAGATAGATCGCAGCACCCAGCTGTTGAAAGGTGCTAGTCAGCTACGCAGATGATTCGAGCCAGACCGTCGTCAACCCAAGGTTGATCGCGAGGTGCTCTCCGTGGGTGTTAGGGGCCGCCCCATGCCAATGCTCCTCATCTGGATCGATCATAACGAGATCGCCCACTCCTAAGGCTAGTTCATGGCCAGAGCGATCAATTACAGAACACGTGCCACTCAGCCCGAGAAGCAGTTGGAAATCATCGTGACGATGCCAGTTCGTGCGACCGCCTGGGTCAAAGTACACTCGGTAAAGACGTATTGGCATATCGTCGCCGGGACCCAATAAACGCTGAAATGTACCCGACAAAACAAAGTTATCCGGGTCCACCGGACTTGCAGGCCTACTCGAAGATTCGATTAGTCTCATATGCTTTTTGTAAGATTAGACAGTGCAGCTACTCCTCTCTTGACGCCAGGACGTCCTTCGGCACTAGAGATCCTAGGTAGCACGATGAGCGCCATCACTGCCGCAGTCATAGTTCCCAAAATCACAGCCATGCCAAAACGTCTCGTTGGTGGGAATGTTGATAGAACAAAAATCCCAAATCCTGCGCTAATTATTAAACTAGCACGCAGCACAGGCACCCTGATTTGACTGAGCGCCCGGTCCCAAGGTAAAGATTCTCCTGAGGCATCCAATGTACGGACCCGGACGACAAGATGGATCATCGAATCAACACCCATCGCGAGAGCGATGTTAGCAGCTGGAGATGTGATGATATCTACCGCAATCCCGAGGTGCCCGAAAACACCGAGTACGACAACTGGAACAGCCGCCAGACAAATCCACATCCGAGAGGTCGTAACGATAGAACGGGATACGATGAACCCGATCATGAGGAATAGGGCCAGTAGGCCACCAATGCCAATTTTCAGACTTGACCTTATTAGATCGCCAAGCTGCGATTGGAGATCGTAGAGGCCTCCGATCGCAACCGGCTCAAGTCCTGCATCAACTACATCAGCTCGTAATCGAGCCATGATTTCGCTACGGGACGGCTCTTTAATAGTTTCACGCATTCGTAAGAAATAGTGGCCCTCATCCCGAGCGGCAGTCACATATCCCAGCCCAACACTACCTAGCTGCGGTGATGATGCCATGTTAAGTAGAAGCTCCAGGCTCAGAAATCCTGCAAATGGCAGAGTCTGTGCATGCTCTAGTAGGACCGTTGGGGAGAGCACGACACCAACCGCAGGATCTTCTTCAAGCAAACTCTGCAGTACCTGCATCTTTTCGAATACCGGATCCGAGTCAAGGCGCGCTCCTTCGACATCTCGAACCACTATGTCCAGAGTACTGCTTCCGCCATCCGCATCAACCTGTTCGAGACCATCACGGAGAGGATCACCTTCGGCGAAATAGGTAAGCAAACCAGGATCAGTATCGATTCGCACAAGACCCGTGCCGAGCAACAGTACCATGAATCCTACTACTACTGCAGCAAGTATCGGTCTCGGAGCAGGAGTCACGATATTGGGGAAATTTGCCACCTTTGATCTACGAACCTCAGCCCAACGCCCAAGAAATATAGGATAAGCAGAGTACGCGGTGACCATAGCTGTTAGGGTACCAATGATACCTGCGACCCCAAGCTCCCGGAGAGGCTGAGCCGATGCAATCAAGAGAGAGGCGAAGCCTAGTAGCGTAGTCGTCATACTCCAAAACGAAGCTTCACGTGTGTCGCGAATTGCATTTTGAACAATAAGGGCTCGGTCAGTTTGATCTTCAGCGACACGCAACCAATTCGCGGTCATGAAGACAACGTGCGAGAGTGTAAGAACGAAGACGATTGTCACCAGGTTGGCCGTTAGCAGACCGATTGAAAGACCAATTGCCTGGGTTATAACCAGTGTCGTGCTAACAGAGATAAAACAAGTCGCTAAAGTGCCCACCACGATAGCGAGATCACGGTAAATGATCCCTATCAGCAAGCCAAAAACTAAAACGGCTGCAAGGCTGAAGATGATTAGGTCACTTAATAGATTCCGCCTGATTAGCTCCACAATCACTGGCACGCCGGACATTACGATGCCGAGTTCTGGTCCTCGGTATGCTGCTATAACCCCCTCGATCCCAAGAGTAAGGACTTCTGGATCTGTGTCGTCCACTGATAACACAACGTTGGTAGCAGCAGCATCTGGTGTAAGCAGAATCCTACCGAATAGAGGGCTACCTTCAGGGTTGTCGGTTGTGATACTGTATCCGCCAACCACTCCTTTAATCTCTAGCAGTTCATGTGTGAGTGCTCTGATCCGGTCCTTATAGGCTTCTTCCGTACCCTGTAGACGCGCCACCCGCAAAATGATCTGCGGACTCGACGGGTATGTTTCATTTATCCATTGAGAAACCTGAAGTTGAGGATCATTCTCAGAGAAGAAAAAGTCTCCTTCGACTCGCGGACTGAGCGAGTCTCTTAAGAACCAAATCGCTCCAATTCCGATGATCGCCACAAGAAGTACGATCCACGGAGAGGTACGATGGGTCCAGAGTCGCGGTAACACTCTAGCAGGTCCAACTTCGAAGTGAGGTCAACATCTATCCTATGAATCCATTTGTCCCAGACTACTAATCAAGCTGATCACTTCAACTTGCGCACGTAAATAGTCTATTGTCAGGCTCTACTTGTGAAACTGGGTAGTACTCTAGTATCTAGAGCACTACTTGATACAGATCACTTAGCACACGAACGTTGTCCGCTAAGTTCATCACCCCGGAGGTCCTTGTGCTGCGTCGTCCCTACTCCTCGGTTGGAATTGCACTGGCCGTGCTTTTCCTAGCCAACACCCTGCTTCTCCCTGCCCAGACCCTATTCGACGGTTATCCAAGCGCTCGAATGGGAGGAAATTATATGCACAATTTTTATTTTCCTCCGGCACCAAGTTCGACCCCATGGTACCCGAGTTGGTCACCAGACGGAAAAGCCGTCGCAGTCGCAATGCAAGGATCTATTTGGAGTATAGAGATAGCCTCTGGATTGGCGACCGAGCTGGTTTCGGGACCTAAATACTACTCTTCGCCTAACTATTCTCCCGACGGACGGTGGCTCGTCTATACTGCGGATGACCATGGGCGTTCGATTCAACTAGAGGTCTTAAATATAGAGACTGGCGAAACAGCCACTCTGACAAACAACGCACAGATTTATACCGACCCTCGCTTTAGTCCGGACGGATCTCGAATAGCATATGTATCGACCGAACCTTCCGGCTACTTCAATGTGTATATTCGAGCCTTTTCACAGGGGCACTTTAGTGGTGATGCAATAGCAGTCACTAGTGACAACAATTACGGCCGCGATCGGCTGTATTTTGGGCCTGATGACATCCACATCTCACCAGCCTGGTTCCCTGATGGAGAGAACCTTTTACTCGTATCAAATCGTGATGTACCTCTTGGGAGCGGCAATGTCTTCAGAGTCCCAGCTAGAGAAGGTGGCTTTGATGAACGTAGCACAGTGCTGGTTGAGCAAACTCTATACCGGACACAGCCGGATATCTCCATTGATGGAAAACGCTTCATCTTCTCCTCAACTAGAGGCACCGCTGATCAATTCAATAATCTCTACGTGCAACCCACCGTAGGTGGAGAGCCATACAAAATGACGTTTTTCAGTCATGACGCTTTTCACCCAAGATGGTCGCCGGACGGTGAATGGATCGCTTACATCGATAACCGCGAAGGTCTTCCGCAACTAAAGCTCCTAGAAGTCTATGGAGGAAAAGTTGTCGATGTGGAGATAACTGGCCGACACTGGAAAAACCCAACGGGCACGCTACGTGTGACGACTGTGGGCGCAAATGGACAAGCGACTGGAACCCGGGTACATGTTGAGGCATCTGACGGCAAATTCTATGCACCAACTGATGCATATGCCCGCATAGCACAAAGAGCAGGCTTCTGGTTCTTTCACCATACCGGAACATCAGTGCTCGAGTTGCCAACCGGTGATGTTTCTCTCCTCGCAGTCAAGGGTTTCGAAAACCAGCCTGATGCTAGAACGGTTCAAATTAATGCTGGAGAAGTGACCGAGGTCACACTTGAGCTGGAGAAAGTCATCGACATGGAGGAAAGGGGCTGGTTCAGTGGCTCAACCCACGTACATGCGAACTATGGCGGAAACCTACATAACTCTCTCGAGAACCTCATGATGATGTCCGAAGCGGAAGATCAGGACATCGTCCTGGAGCAGATAGCGAACAAAGACAACCGTATCCTAGACTACCAGTACTTTGTACCAGGAGGCCAAGCACACCCGCTCTCGACTCCACAGCGTGTGCTCGTCGTGGGCCAAGAATACCGACCACCCTTCTACGGACACGTGTTCCTATTCGGGATGCGCGACCATCTAATCTCTCCCTTCACTACGGGCTACGAAGGCACTGGCATTGAGAGTCTCTATCCGTCAAACACAGATATGTTTCTCAAAGCGAAATCACAGGGCGCCTACACTGGCTACGTCCACTCACAGTGGCCCAGCGGCGACCCTCTTGAAGGAAACTTGGGGGGTGCGAAGGGCTTCATGGTCGATGCCGCCCTGGCCACAACAGATGCAGTAGAGTGGTCAACGTCACAAACTGGATTCGCCCCGGTCTATGCTGCGTGGAATAATGGGCTCAAAGTCGCTCTCGTGGGTGGCGAAGACTCGATCAGTAATCTTCATACCACGGCGATTGTGGGTTCCGTGCGAACATATGTGAAGATCCCGGGCAACAAACTCTCAATGCACGGATGGCTCCAAGCGATGAAGAACGGACACGCATTCATGTCCAACGGCCCACTCGTGGAATTGGAAGTAGATGGACAGATACCAGGAGAGACCGTTGAGCTTTCGAGTGGTGATGAAGTGACAGTCACAGTGGAAGCAACTTCTCTCACTCCTCTCGAGGGTGCGGAACTCATCTTCAATGGTGAGGTTGTTATAGAGATACCTCTATCGGATGACAAACTCAGAATTTCATTTGAGCATAGTTTTGAAGTCACGCAATCAGGTTGGTATCACGTACGCGTCAACGGTGCTGATGGGGAAGCCTTTCCCATGGGAATTGGCTATGTGCAGGCACTGACAAACCCGGTATGGATCATCGTGGACGGAGCTCCGGTCCGCTCGGTTAAGGCTGCGGACTATGGAATTGCCTGGATCGACAAGCTACAAGAAATGGCAGAAGAATGGCCTGATTGGCGTTCTGAGGCCGAGAAAGACCATGTCTATGCTCAATTCGAATCTGCTCGACAAGTTTACCGTCAACTCAAAGCCGAAGCTGGAGTCAACTAACGATCTTCTAATATAGCTAGCTGGGCCTGAGCCCAGTTATTGATTGATCGCTTATCTGCCCAAAAGCCTAATTATGGGCTGATGATCTCAAGAAGCTCGATCTCAAAGATCAGAGTTGCGTTAGGGCCAATCGGGCCACCAGTTCCCTGCGGCCCATAGCCTATATCTGAGGGGATCACAACCCGAAAATGGCTTCCCACAGACATGATTTGTAGAGCCTCACTAAATCCTGGGATTACTCCCCCAACTCCAAACTCCGCTGGCTCCCCTCTCTCGTAAGAGCTATCAAACTCAGTATCGTCTATCAGGGTTCCACGGTAGTGCAACCGAACCTGGTCTTCGGCGCCAGGCATAGGCCCATCACCTTGCCTAAGAACTTCATACTGTAAGCCGCTCTCAGTCGTCACTACTCCCTCTCTTGATCCATTGTCGGCTAGGTATGCGTTACCAGCAACAGAATTTTCTGCGGCTTGACGATCGAAGTCTTGCTGGGCAGCACTCTGGATTTCCTCTGCAAAGGCCTGAAGGACTGTTTGGAGTTCATCAGAAGGCACCGCTGATTCATTCCCCTGAATCGCATCCTCAACCCCACGTAAGAAGGCAGGACGATCAAGTCGATCTTTAGTCTCGGCAAGCTGGCTACCGATGTTTAAGCCAATACCATAGGAAGCTTTCTGGTCAGCTGTTTCAAGTTCCGCAGAATCGCTGGAGATACCACTTTCACAGCCCACAAAGGCGGCAATCCCAAATGCTGCGCTGAAAAGCGCCATCCTTCTTCCTGGTCGCATCTTTAATCCTTTCCGAAAGGGAGAACGAAGCTAACGCATGCCCTCGAATCACCCAACGTAGCGACTAGCATCTCGTTACAGGCCCTCTTCTATCCAGAATGCTCATCGGCATGCACTTTGTCCTGCCCCAAGCTAGCTTTGGGGCTTCAGATGCTGACATAGTTGGAGATAGAACAATGAACACAGTCCATCATCGAATCTTACTTGGCGCCTTACCAGTGATGGTGAGCCTGCTTCTCGGAACAAGCGCGCTATCTGCACAAGATACGCGAGATCCTGAAGCGATTCTTGCAGCAAAAGAGTGGGTGACGCCACCACCCGAAATCGCAGAAGCAGTTATGGCCCCTCGCTACCTGAATGTGACGCTCAGTAACGTTAGTTCGGATAAACGATGGTTCATTCATGAGATCGGGGACGGCCCCGTCACAATGGACCGGTTCTCCAAGCCTTTTGACGAGCTTGGCGGGCTCTTCATCGACTATGCCGCCAACCGGCATCGCAACCTCACAATCCGCACAAATATAGGTATTAATATCATATCGTCCGCGGACGGTTCTGAGGTGCAGGTAGACGTGCCCCAAGGATCGCGAATCTCCAACACAACGTGGTCACCAGACGGATCTCAAATAGCCTTCTTCGTCCATACAGAAAATGCCACACATATCTATGTAGCTGATCCAGCAAGCGGCGATTCCCGACAAGTGACTCGTTCACCAGTGCTCGCAACATTAGTAACTGACTTCGAATGGACTGCAGATGGAGACGAAATCGCTACAGTGCTAGTCCCTTCAAATAGGTCGCGCCGGCCTGTCCAGACGGTAGCGCCTGCAGGACCTCAGGTAAAACAGACTGAAGACGGAGAGAATATGCTCCGCACTTACGCAAGCCTGATGGCGACGCCGCATGATGAGATGCTACTCGAATGGCACGTAACCGGACAGCTTGCGACAATCAATGTAGAAAACCGGGGAGTAACCGAAATCGGTGACCCGGCAATGATCTACGGTTTCGACTTTTCGCCAACGGGTGAGCACACAAGAACCGAACTCCTAGAAAAGCCATTCAGCTATATCGTTCCCGTCAGAAGCTTTGGGCGAGCCGAGGAGATCTGGGACCGAGAGGGAACAGTACTAGCAGAGCTAGATGCAACTGAAATGAATACCGGATTGGGTAACAACAGGCCTGCTGCTCCAGGGGTGGCTGGAAGTTCTGGAGATCCTGATAAACGACAACTCACATGGAGAAACGATGGTGCCGGCCTAACGTTTCTCCAGCAGGAAGAGAGTGGTGGCGAGGAGGAGGATACTGACTCCGATGAAAGCGCAGAATCTTCTGAGCACTTGATGCTCTGGACACCTCCGTTTAATGAAGATAGCCAGTACTCCCTGTACTCCCAGGAGTCACGAATTCAGAGCTACAGATTTTCTACTGATCATGACATGGTCTTCCTGAGAACAAGTCAGGGTGGAGACATAGCGGAATACGCTGTCGACTTAAGCGATCCGGAGACACGCTATACCCTCATCGAGTATGACTCTGAAGATTTCTATGCAAATCCGGGCTCGCTCGTCATGGCAGGCGGGCGTGTAGGTGGTGGTGGTGGGCGCGCCCGACTAGGAGGGGGTGGGCAGAGTGGCTCCACCACCGAGGTGGTAGAGACATCCTCCGACGGTGCGCACGTCTTCTTTTATGGCACAAGCTATAATGAAGATCCGGCTGCCGAAGGGCCCAGCACTTTCCTGGATAAAGTCGAGATCCGCACCGGCGAAAAACAACGGGTTTATGAAAGTAGTAATAACAATCAGTATGAGCGGATTGTATCTATCCTTGATATTAACACAGAAAGCTTTGTCATATCCCGGGAAAGCCCAACTCAGATCGCTCAGTCATATCTAGTAACTGGTGAAGGGCAAACGCAACTCACCAATAATATCGATTACACTCCTGATTTAACCAACGCTCCCCGCCAACGCTTCGTTGTTGAACGACCAGATGGATTCCGTTTCTTGGTAAACGTGACCCTGCCAACTGGCTATACACCTGGTGAACGGCTCCCTGCCATGTTCTGGTTCTACCCAAGAGAATATGAAGATCAAGAGAGTTATGATGAACGAGGCCGTACTTATAACATCAACGCTCACCCAAACTTCTCAACTCGTTCAATTGAGTACCTCGTTCGACTCGGCTACGCAGTCGTTGAGCCCGATGCTCCTATAGTAGGAAAAGCTGGGCAGATGAATAATAACTACCAGCATGACCTTAGAAATAACCTCGCGGCAGTCATCGATGAGCTTGATGAACGCGGTATTATTGACCGTAAAAGACTGGGGTTAGGGGGACACTCTTACGGAGCCTTTGGAACGGCGAATGCCATGGTACACACTCCATTCTTCAAGGCCGGGATTGCTGGGGATGGCAACTATAACCGGACATTCACACCTCTCTCGTTCCAGAGTGAGAGGCGGATATTTTGGGATGCTAGAGAGGTGTACCTCGGAATGTCACCATTTGTATATGCGAACAACCTTACTGGAGCGCTTCTCTTGTACCATGGCCTCCATGACCAAAATGTGGGCACAGCACCTGATCATTCACCGCGCCTCTTTCATGCTCTGAATGGACTGGGTAAGAAGGCAGCAATGTACCTATACCCATTTGAAGATCACGGTCCAGCCACGGAAGAAACACTACTCGATCTATGGGCACGCTGGACTGCCTGGCTCGACGTTCATCTGATTGATGAAGATCTCACAATCACAGAAGAGCAAGATAGACACTAACTCCTAGCGTAACCGTACTACCGAGAATGCGTGGAGGGGGACAGGTGACTGTCCCCCTCTCAATTCTTATAGAGACTTAAGTACGGCCAATCTGTTCAGCAGGGTTTTCCCTTCAGCGTAAGTACCGCAGGTTACCCTCCAACCATAACTGGATGGAAAAATGAGCTTCTTGAGACAACTACTACCAGGCATAGTCGTTATGGCTGGGATCCCGAGCACAATTTACGCCCAAGTCCCAATTGACGCGTCAATGCGAGTGGACGAGATCTTCGCACCTTGGACATCAGCATCTTCACCTGGATGTGCTGTAGGTGTAGCGGTAGATGGCCTAACGGTTTTAGAGAGAGCCTATGGAATGGCTGACCTAGAACATGGGATTCCCAATAGCTCTGAGACAATCTTCGAAGGAGGCTCTGTATCTAAGCAATTTACAGCTGCAGCAATCATGCTTCTTGCGCTGGAAGGCCAACTGAGCTTAGAGGATGATATTCGCAAATATGTACCAGAAGTTCCGAGCTATGGTCCGACCGTCACACTCCGTCATCTTATGACGCACACCAGTGGACTGAGGGATTGGGGTAGCGTGGCGGGAATCTCAGGATGGGGGCGCGAACAAAGAAGTCATAACCATGATCACGTACTCGATATAATCAGCCGCCAAAGCGCGGCTAATTTCGACCCAGGCCATGAATACTCGTACTCCAATACCGGGTACAACCTGCTTGCGATTGTAGTAGACCGTCTGACTGACACGTCGTTCGCAGACTTTTCCAAGGAACGCATATTTGAGCCACTGGGAATGAAAAACACCCAATGGAGGGACGACTACCGTCGCATCGTTCCAGGCCGAAGCACCGCTTATGGGACAAGACCCGGAAGAAGCTGGGCTATAAACCGGCCTATCGAGTACGTGCACGGCAACGGAGGTATTCTGACAACCGTTGGAGATCTAATGATCTGGAATGAGGCACTAACGGATGGACGGCTCGGAGGTCCTGAGTTTGTTCGGATGATGCATGAAGAAAGGGGTAGGCTGTCTAATGGTACTGAAATTGTTTATGCAGGAGGGATACGACATGGCACGCTTGGTGGCGTACGGTCGGTAAGCCACACAGGATCTACTGCAGGATACAGGGCGTTCCTGGGACGTTATCCGGACTACAACCTGTCAGTCGCAATGCTCTGTAATGCATCGAATGTTGCCACAGGAAGCACGGGTACACGTATAGCAAGGGCCTTCTTGGGTGATGCGGTTACCGAACCCATTCCTACTAAGCCAGCTTCGGTATCAAATGCGGCCTTAGAACATTATGTCGGCCTCTACAGAGATCCCGTGACTGGGACTACGCGGAACCTGACACTTGTAGATAGCAAACTCAGAGATGGAAATACAACGCTTATTCCAATCAGTGAGAACCGTTTCCAGTCGGGTGTCGATGCCACAGGCCCATTCTACCAATTCCAGAGCAGCCAAACAGGACGTCCTCAGTTCAAGATTGAAGATTGGCAATATACGAACCAAGTCTTCGAACCCGTCGAGGCTTGGTCGCCAAGCCCAGACGACCTCGTATCATTCGAAGGCAGCTATACTAGCTACGATGCGGAAACAACATTCCAAGTGCAGGTAAGTGATGGCGCACTCACGCTATCGCAGCGTCCCGGTCGCACCCGTACTCTGACAGCGATCTATCCTAATGCATTTAGTGCCAGTGGACAGATAGTAAGGTTCATGAGTGAAGGTGACGCACAAGCAACCGAGCTGAGCCTCAGTTTAGGAAGAGTTTACGACATGCGATTCCAAAGGAGTGGAAACTGACTGCCTACCTAAGAATTAGCGCTAATATGGGTTCAGTAGCTACCGAATCCCGGAGGACGCTCATGCGCTACCTCCGCATCCTCCCCCTAGCTTTCCTGGTACTGTGTAACTATGCAATAATGGCTGTTTCGGTCCATGGCCAGACCGCAAACATAGACCTGGCTACCCTGTATGATCTTGGCAATCTCGTGATCGACACCAACGAGGATAGCGTGCCTGATCTAGTCAATGCTTCGCTAGTCTTAGGAGAGTCACCTACCACGGTAGAAACTGCTGCTGCTGCAGAAATATCAGCACGCCTCGGTTTTGAAACGATGGCTATGGATCTTCCCATTCAGAGGGGAATTTCAGCCGAAGGGATCCTGATCGTGATCGGACGAAGTGGCTTAGCTGCCGCAGGCCTAAGCTCACCCGGTATCGATCCAACTTCACTTGATACCGGAGAGGGCTCAGTTGTCATTAGAAATGCAGGAGGCCGCATCTGGGTGCTCATCGTAGGTGGTGACGACGAAGGACTCATGGCAGCTGCACGTCTCTTTTCCGGTGTACTTCCTCATACAAAAACGCTGTCAACTGCGAAGCTGAGCGAGGTTGTCGAAGATCTAACCGATGCGCTGGAAAACTCAGGAGTTGCAGTTGAGAGAGTCCTTTTGACGCAGGCGCGTGCCAGAATAAATAGCGCGGGTATATCAAGGGTCGTTGCTGATATCACGGTCGATCCTGCCGATATCGATTCGGCAGCAACAGCGATGCTTCGCCTCAGGGACTTAGAACCCAACGATGGAGACTCTGCGGTAGAAGAATTTGCTGATACTTCTGAACAAGAGACGGATTCGATCACAACCCGGAACGAGGATCATGAAAACAAGGGAGTTCCCCTCGCTTATCCAGGTCTCGGTTCGGTAGAAGCAAGAATTACCAACGGACCTGTAATCCGTCTACAGGGCCGGGCAGAACCCGACCCCCCAGGACCCATCTCAGGGAGACCGGGCGGGGGTGCTAAAAACGACCTGGACCTCTCAAGCCTATACACGACGGATGGATTCTTAGGTGGAGACCCTATCCCGGACCGTATCGATGTAGTGCTTGTCCCAGGGTCGTCTGGCATAGAAGGGTTACCCGATCTAGCTGGAAGGCTCGGCCTTGAGTCCACTGGATTTGTTGTACCCCTCGTTCGGCCGGCAGGAACCCTTAACAACCCTGGATCACAACCCACCCTAGTCCTAGTTGGCAATGAGAATCGCTTTACGGACCAACTCGCTGACAGTGGTCTAATTAGCACCGCTACCCTAGAACCTGGGGAAGGCTTGATTCAACTTGTTCCAGACGCATTCGGATCCAAGTCGTCACTCGTTGTGACTGGCAGCGATGACTCCGGTGCCCTGAAAGCGCTAGAGCAAGTGGCCTTGACCTTTCCTCACCTCAATGACCGTGGGAAAGACCGACCAACTATTGAGGACGTTGAACAAGAAGTCTGGGATGCACTCGCTGGATACTCCCCTGTCGGTCAAGCAGCAATTGGCTTGTACAAGCTTGATCGCATAGCAGATAAACTGTCTGACATCACTGTCTCTTCTGCTCGTGTCCTAATGTCTGTTGAGAAGGCAGACGAGGGCCTAGCCGAGTACGTTCGGGAGAGAGCTTCGTCAGGCCTGCGAACAGATGATGTCAAGGTCATAATTGACGACCGAGATGTCGAAAAAGCCACCACAATCTTTGAGGAGACGAAGACGCTACCCTCTGAGGTCGAACGCTTTTGGTCTCTCTTCCAAGAGAGGGTCATCCCTGCAGCAAGGACGGGCAAGCCAATTCGGGTACAAGCACGCTTGAGTGAACCGCCTGCACTACGTGCCCAAATTGCCGCTCAAGCCCGGCAAACATTGCTCGAATCTGGAGCAGACCCGACCAACACAGAAGTGCGTATTCTCTCTGCTTTCAAGCAAGGATACTCTTGGCTCGAGGAAGTGATCGCACCAAAAATCCAGGACCAAGCCCTGGGAGAAATCCTCATCAGTTTTCGGAAGAATAACCCGCCTGAGGACTGGCCACAGCAAGCGATCAACACCCCGGTCCGATGGCTGCATGAGATCTTCCCAATTGACGAAATCTTAGCGCGCGATCTTGGCCTCGAACTTGAGCAGATAAAGTTTAAGCAAGTAACCGAAGGGCCCACTTACGAGGTGCGCGTCACAGATCCTTCAGGCTCCATCATTCTGAAGGAAAACTTTGATCCTAAATGGGTCCTCCGCCCATACTTCGACCGATTCCGAGACTACGAGCATGTAAGGGTTACCACTGGTTGGTTTCATGCAACCGCTGATGGACAAGCCATCGTAGACGAACGGATTGTGACAGATCCTGAGGCATTTTGGGACTATTACCAAGCTGAAATCCTACCATTCATTTATGACTACGTGATGGAACTACACGAAGGAATACCCAACGGTGGTAGTGGTGACGCACCCTATTTTGGCTCACTGACAGTTGAAATGGAGATGAGTGAGCCTGATTACCGACTGGGTATCGATAACGAAATCCATGCACCAATGGATGCTCTCCATGAAGAAATCTACTTCGGGACAATCGAATTTTTTGATATCCTGGGTCGAAACTCACGTGGACAAGGATTGACGTTCCCTGGACGAATTATCCCCCGGATGCAACCCAAATCAGATGGTTCGCCAGCATCTGTTGAAATCGTATTCAAAGGCTTCGCCACCTCACGCCCTGCAGTCATCGTCGAATACGTAGACAACCAAGGTGGAACGGGCGAAATACGCCTCGACATACCCAAGAGCGGTCTCAAACGACCTTCAGCAAGGCTGGCCAGGGTCCACGAAGATGATCCTGGAATCAAAGTTCTGGGCCTAAGAGTCCGCGTCGACACGGACCTGGACGCGCGTGACAGCCTCATCGCACTCTCTGCACCGGAAGTCGTAGACCGAAGCATGGTCTCAGCTGAACAGATAGAATCGACCATTCAAGAGATCGAATCACTCCGTGGCCAGGGTCTTTATGAGACCGCGCTCTCCTACCATGGACTAGGTTCAATCGAAATCTGGGCGGAGTGGACGCACGAGCAGGACCCCGACTCCCGGCGCACCGTGACTCTTTCTGGAAATGGATCACCTAAGGCGCTCGCAGAATGGCAAAGTCTGCTCCCCGAAAACTGGTCGTATGATGGTGCCCGAATCGTTCAATGGGATACTCCCATCCCTCCGTCAGAGGGCCATCAAATGATTGCAATAATGGCCAATTCCTTTGAAGAAGCCTCAATTTACAAAGTCGGCCGCTCCTATCTTGGCAAAGACATCTGGGCGATGGACCTCATGCCGCTGATCTCTGCTACGCACTGGTCGCACGTCAAGGCAACCACGTTCAAGCCAACGGTTGTGTATTCAGCGAGGGAGCACGCGAACGAAGTCTCATCGACTAGCCACGTACTTCGTCACGCCGAGTTATTGCTAACTGATTCTGTTCAGAGGGCCAAACTGAAGCGAGTCAATGTGATAGTGCACCCGTTCACGAACCCGGACGGTGCACAGCTAGCGTATGATCTTTATAAGACAACACCCGATTACATCCTCCATGCTGGCTACCTTGGATCTCTTGGCCAGGGTGCGACTTCTGGTGGAAATGATGATCACCCTATTTACCCAGAATCAACCGTAAGAGGGAAGCTTTGGGCCACTTGGCTTCCAGACATTTTCCTCAACCCACACGGCTACCCAAGCCATCAGGTCGTGCAGCTATTCAGTGAATACACAGGGCTCGTCAGGCGTGGCCGGGTTACAGAGCGCAACTGGGGCTTCAACAAAGGCTGGTTCATGCCCGGATTCAACTTCATAGACAATCCGAGTTTTCCTCGACACAAGGAAGCCGCTTTCAAAATTCGAGACTACATCACGTCAGGAATCAATTCGAATCGAGACGTTTTTGAGATGAACCAACGTAACTATGCTCGATATACTCGCTACGGTGCCGATTTTGATCCTGATATTTTCCGACTTCCAATGACCGATAGTGTTTTGATCCAAATGCCCCTAAAGGGCTCAAGTGGAGAGGGCGGAGGCGGTTACAATCCTCGAGTAACAATCTGGAGCGGTACAACCGAAGCTCCAGATGAAACTGCCTACGGTCCCTGGATGAAACTAGTCGGAAAAGCCGGCCTCTCCTGGGATCAGGCGATCCTCGACTACCTGAATGATGGAGAACACAAGGTCAATCGCTCTGGAACACACTTCTTTGGGGGCGTATCCCTTAGGATGAATCGACCGCGACCTCCGGAAAATGAAGAGGGAAACCAAGGTGATGTTGATCAAAATACAAGACGGATGCTCTTGCGGGACAAGCCCCGACCACGCCCTTTCTGAGGGAAGACACTAACACCCAAAACCCATTACCCAACCTGAAATGAATAATAGCTCAAAGCTTGGCCTCACAGTCTTAGCACTGACTTTGTCAGCCTGTGGTGATTCGCCACCCGCAGACACTGATGCAACCCCCGAAAGTGATGCCCCGATCGGGACAGTCACAATTACCCAACCTACTTCAGGATCTGAAGTCATGGGTAGTAATGTTACAGTGATCCTAGAGGTCGCAGGCTTCCCAATTGTTCCTGCAGGGGACATGACATCCGGGACAGGACATCATCATCTGTATCTGGATGCAGACCTTACTGGAGAAGGTGAACCGGTTCCAACCGTACCGGGCAGCATCATCCATATGGGAGATGGCTCGTCCGAGTATACATTCGAAGGCGTAGCCCCAGGTGAACACAGACTGATTGCCGTAGTAGCTGATGGCATCCACATCCCACTGCAGCCATGGGTTGTTGATACCGTAACATTTAGGGTCAACTGATCAAAGGCAGGTCACTAGCCGCAGTAACACTCAGCAACTGGGTACAGTGTCCGCTCCATGCGCCGTGACCTAACGATCTCGGAACATGGAACGGATATATCAGGAGCCTGAAAAATCACAGATTGCAACGAGATCCTCGATGCAATCCTTAACTTTTCGGCCTAAGAACAACAAAGTAAGCCAGCAAGACAATCCAGTATTAGGAACACCTAGGAGGATCGCATGACCCCAGCGGGATCAAAGCACGCGTTACACTTCCCCATGCTAGTCATACTCCTGGCTAGTACGTCATTGAGCCCACTCTATGCTCAGCGAGCTAGTGGCGGAAACCAAAGCATAGGAACTCTTCCAACTATCGCGGAGAGAACCGACGGCATGGATAGTCTTGAGGGATTCCTCCCGCTCTACTGGGACGCTGACCTAGGTCAGCTCTGGATGGAGATTCCCGAACTCAATCAAGAAATGGTCCATTTTGCTGGATTTGGTGCGGGACTCGGGTCCAACGATATCGGTCTCGACAGAGGGGCTCTGCGTGGATCGAGAATCGTCACATTCGAAAGAGTAGGCCGTAAAGTCTTAATGGTGCAACCTAACTATCGTTTCCGAGCTAATAGTGACAACCCAGCTGAAAAACGAGCCGTGCGAGATGCATTTGCAAGGTCAATCCTTTGGAGCTTCACCCCAGCTGCGGAGACTAATGGCCGAGTACTTGTTGACCTAACTGACTTTCTAATCCGAGACGCTATAAATGCGGGCCAGCGGATGAGTCCAGGGACATACCGCTTAGATAACAGCCGAAGCTCAATCTACATGGATATGACGGGATCTTTCCCAACAAACACTGAGTTGGAAGTAGAACTCACCTTCGTCCAGCAAGCAGGTGGTGGTGGCCGTGGAGGCAGAGGTGGAGGCGGGTTTGAAGGTGTAGGCAGCGTTGCCTCAACTGGAGAGGCCGCGAGCATCCGCATTCACCATTCATTTGTTCAACTTCCGGATGATGAATACGAACCGCGGATGTTCGATCCGCGTTCTGGCTATGGATCATCAAGCTACCAGGACTATGCGGTAGCGCTTGATGAGCCAATGACCCAGCGTTTCATCCGACGTCATCGGCTTGAAAAGCAAGACCCATCTGCCGCCGTAAGTGAGCCCGTGGAACCGATTATTTACTACCTGGATCCCGGAGCCCCAGAACCAATACGTTCAGCGCTTCTAGACGGTGCCCGGTGGTGGAACCAAGCATTTGAGGCAGCGGGATACCGTGATGCTTTCCAGGTCACACTAAGGCCGGACAGCATCAGCCCGCTTGATGCTCGCTACAACGTCATCAATTGGGTGCATCGCTCTACACGGGGCTGGAGCACCGGTGGGTCGGTATCCGACCCTCGCACAGGAGAAATCATTAAGGGAGTCGTAACGCTCGGATCACTCAG
>Ga0310344_10001047_pt1 | contig 21411 bp, 9 predicted proteins | sample HC15DNA20200_MG_FD_203801 | JGI IMG/M metagenome (GOLD analysis project Ga0310344, IMG submission 203801) | Marine microbial communities from station ALOHA, North Pacific Subtropical Gyre - HC15-DNA-20-200_MG | ecosystem: Environmental > Aquatic > Marine > Oceanic | place: Pacific Ocean: North... | reverse complement strand
AGGGTGGAAGCCACACGGTCTCCTTCTTCCAGGTGCAGTGAGAGCAGAGCATCCACTTTTCGGATCCGGTAGTCGAGACTGTTGGGATACCGTTCGAGGAGGTCGTCGATTCGGGCCAGAGCCGCTCTTCGATCCCGCTCGTAGTAGAGATCGATATAAGCCAGGGCCGACCTCGCATCGGTGACGGCATAGTTTCCTTCTCGGACAGTGTGCTCGAGCGTTGCCAGGCCGCCGTCCCGGTCGCCAGCGGGAAGGTTGAACAGTCTCTGGACGACCCGAAAGATGCGCGGCTTCGTCGCCAGAATATAGTCCGACAGGGCGAGCCCGAAGCGCGCATCGACGAGACTCGGATCGAGCTCGATCGCCTCGGCCAGATATTCTCGACCCTGGAACCCGTCGACGATTCCGCTCAGCACCTCGCGACGAAGCATCTCCAGTCCGGTCCGTAGGCCGTAGGCGTTGCCGAGCCAAAGGAAGAGATCGGCCGACTCCCCGTGTTTTCGCATCCGGTGTTCGGTTCTGGCGATCGTGGTGTCCACGTATCGATGAATGTCGGAGTCGAACCTCGGGCCATCCTGGATGTTCATTCCCTGTCGCCAGAATACGACGGCTTTGTAGAAGGAGGGCTCCGGGCGATCGGGATGCGCGCGCATCAGAGAGTCCGCCAATGTGTGCGCGTGTTCGAACCGTTCATTGAGGCTAAGGTGGATGAGTCGATGGATCGGAGCTTCCCACGTTGGCTGGGCAGACGTGACGGACGGGAGGAACAGACAAAACAGGAGTGCGGGCATCAGAGATCGGGCGTGGCCTCGAAGCCGACCTGCTGCTCGACCCAACGTGCCACGGCCAGCAGGCGAGCCTCGTCGTACGGTTGTCCAACCAGCTGAATGCCGATCGGAAGACCCTCGCTCGAGAGACCGATCGGCAGGACCACGGTCGGGTAGCCGCAGTAACTCCAGGGGACGTTGAAGGCGGGGTCGCCCGTGGAGTGGAGACCTCGCGGAGCGGGGCTGGGCGTCGCGGGCGTGACAAGGACGTCGATCTTGCGGAAAGCGGCCCGCATTTCCTGGGTGAAAACGACCTTATGTCGTCGCGCCTCGACATAGGCGGCCGCGGGCAACAGGAGCCCTTCCTCAACGAGGGAACGCAAGCCGGGTCGGAAGGTATCGGGTTTCCGGCCGAAGCGGTCCGCGTGATAGGCCGCCGCTTCTGCATACATCACGAGTCGATGCATCTTGTGGACGTCCCTGAAGCTCTTGGGAAACGCGACGGTAGACAGCTCGGCCCCTGATTCGATGAGGGCGGTGGTCAGTTCGTTCGTGGCGGCCACCACGTCGGCATCTGCGGCGTCGAAGAAGAACGCCTGGGCCATTCCGAGGCGGGGCGCATCGCAGGATGATGGATCGTCTCGGGTAAATGCGTCTTCCCGACAGACAGAAAAGGGATCCCCCGGATCGTGGCCGGTCAGGACGCGGGCGAGCAACGCGGCGTCGTCGACCGAGCGTGTCAACGGCCCGAGGTGGTCGAGGCTGTAGCTGACCTGGTAGACGCCCCGCAGACTGATGCGACCGTAAGTGGGTTTGAAGCCGACCACTCCGCAGTAGGCGGCCGGTCGGGAAATCGACCCTCCAGTCTGGGATCCGATGGCGGAAGGGACCATTCGTGCCGCAACGGCAGCTGCTGTGCCGCTGCTCGATCCGCCAGGCGTGTGTTCTCGGTTCCAGGGGTTGCTCGTGTCGGCCGGGTCGAAACACGCAAACTCGGTCGTCGCCGTCTTGCCCAGGATAATCGCACCTGCATCACGCAGGCGGGTGACGGCGTGGGCGTCCTCTTCGGGAACGTGACCGCGCAGGAAACCGGATCCGGCCTCGGTGGGGAGCCCGGCCGTCTGGACGATGTCCTTGACGCCAATCGGCACGCCGTGGAGAGGCCGGGTGTCGGATGGAGCCTGGGTATCGCAGCGTTCGGCGGCCAGGAGCGCGCCTTCGAAATCGACGAGCGCCCACGCGTCGAGGTCCGGTTCGATCGAGGCGATGCGGTCGAGAGAAGCCTGGACGAGATCCACGCTTCGAAGCGAGCCCTCCCGTATTCTGGAGGCTGCGTTCGTGAGGGAAAGGCTGTGCAGCATCGCGTGAGTGTACGGACAGCGTGAGGCAGGCGCAAACCGTTCGCTGGAAAGGGTGGCTATGCGTAGCAGTCGGCGAAGAGATAATTGTGGCCCCGGGGCCACAATTGGGGAGGAGAAGGCTCAGTTCGCCCTGAAGGCTTCTGTGAAGCGGAGAAAGTCTGTGAAGTCGATACGGCCATCTTCGGCAAGGTCAAACTTCGGGTCGACTTCAGACGCCCCGAATCGCTGGACGAAGAGGAGCAGGTCCGCAAAATCGTTACGGCCGTTGCCGTCAAAGTCGATGGATTTGGGGGCTGCACCCGGGAGAGCGGTCGGTGGAGCGACACCTCTCGCGCGGTAGATGCGATGACCCGAGCCGTCAGCGATGTAAAGATCGCCACGGGTATCCACGAAGACATCCTGGGGTGTCCTCGGGACCCCTGCGCCCTGGGGACCGATCAGGGTGTCGATCGTTCCGTCGGTGCGGACGACTCGGATGCGACCGTTACGAGAGTCCGTAATGTAGAGTGTGCCGTCGGCATCGATGAAAAGACCGGCGGGACCGTTGAGCGCAGCCCGGCTTGCCGCCCCCCCGTCGCCCGTGAAATCGGGAAGACCAGTGCCCGCGATCGTAGAGATGGTCCCGTCCGGATCGACGCGCCGAACGCGTTGGTTTCCGAGATCGCTGAAGTAGACGGTACCGTCTTCGAGTACGAACACCCCGTTCGGACTGCTGATGCGAGCGTTGGTGGCGGGTCCTCCGTCACCACTGAATCCGCTGAGACCTGTGCCGGCGACTGTCACGATGGATCCGTCGGGCTGGATGCGTCTCACTCGATGGTTGCTCCATTCGCTCAGGTAAATCTGGCCGGTCCCGGTTCGGAAGACGGAAGATGGGTTCCAGAGTCTGGCGAGGGCGGCCTGCTGCCCCTCTCCCCCGTAGCCGTGCTCACCGGTACCGGCGATGGAGGTAATGCGGCCGGACGCATCGATCCGTCGGAGGCTGTTACCGTTCCATTCCGCGAGGTAGAGGACACCGGCCCCATCTAGAAAAACAGAGGTCGGGCCGAACACGCCCGCTTCGATTGCCTCTCCGTCATCCCCTGATCGGCCGTCTTCTCCCGATCCGGCGATCGTGACGATCGTTCCTGATGGATCGACACGCCGGACCCGTCGGTTTGTGATGTCGGCGATATAGACGTTCCCCTCTTTATCGACGAAGACCCCCGACGGGACGTTCAACTGGGCTTCGGTGGCGGCCCCCCCGTCGCCACCGAAGCCGGCCTGACCTGTTCCAGCGACGAGCTCCAGGACCTGGGCATCGATGACGGCGGCCAGCAGGAGGGATAGAATTAGGGGTGCCATTGGGTAGGCGTCTGTGGATCGTATGCGTGGGCGGGGAAGACTGTGAGGATCAGAATCCGATGGCGGCCTTGAGTACACCAGGAAGGTCGCCGATGGTGATGTGGCCGTCGGGTTCGAAATCGAGACGAGGGTCGAAACCGTCGGTGTTGATCCTGCTGCCATAACTTGTGAACACGCGCAATGCGTCACGCAGGCCGATGGGTTCCGGGTGGTAAAAAGGCCGCGCCCCGGGAAGCTGAGCTGCGAGGATTGTGGGCGCGGCGATGCCTTCGACCCGGCGAACCATATGGAGCGAGCCGTCGGTGATATACAGATTGCCGGCGGGATCGACGAACACGTCCGACGGGCTTCTGAGCAGGGATTCCGTCGCAGGCCCCTCGTCGTGGGGGGCTAGTTCCCCTCCTCCGGCGACGGTCTGGATGATTCCCTGGCTGTCCACTTTTCGGACGCGCTTGTTCCGGGTATCCGCGATGAAGAGGTTACCCGCGGAATCGACGAAGACCCCTGAAGGTCGATCGAGTTGGGCGTCCGTTGCAGGCCCTCCGTCGCCAGACCAGTCCGCAGTTCCGGTGCCGGCCACAGTGGTGATCGTTCCATCCGGGTCGACACGGCGGACACAGCTGTTGCCGAGGTCGGCGATGTAGAGGACACCGTTGTTGTCGACGAAGATGCCGTTGGGACTCTGAAGCGAGGCTTCCGTCGCGGGTCCCCCGTCTCCCTCGTATCCGGACCTGCCGTTGCCTGCAACCGTGGTGATGATCCCGTCGGGGCTGATGCGACGGACTCGCTGGGCGTGCCATTCGGAGACATACAGGTTTCCGTTTTTGTCGATGAAGATTCTGCCGGGCGTCCAGAGCGACGTCTCTTTGGCGTTCAGTCCCTCCCCGACGTATCCGGACTGCCCGTTGCCGGCAACGGTCCACACTCTGCCGTCAGGGTCCACTCGACGGATCCGATGCCCGCTCCATTCGGAGATGTAGAGATACCCCGCCCCATCGACAAAGACCGATGAGGGGGTCATCAATCCGGTCTTCAGGACGTGTAGTCCGTCCTTCGAATAGATTCGTTGTCCGTTCCCGGCGACGCTTTGAATTCGTCCATCGGGTGTGACCAGGCGGATGCGATTGTTCGACGTGTCGACGACGTAGAGCCGTCCCGCGGGGTCGTGGAAGACCATCGACGGGACGTTGAGCTCGGTATAGACGGCACGTTCCTCCGCGCTGTTGAAGCCGGACTTGCCCGTCCCCACGACTACGTGGATGTCGCCGACGGCACTTTGGGCGATGCCCCAGGCACCGACGAGGACGATTGCGACTGCGATTGCGGTGGTTCTGAATCCGATCACTTTATTTCCCTCTCTTGACATCGACCGTGCGAATGGCGGTCGGTTCGTCGTTGCGCATCAGGTCCGTGACTCGCACGTCGACCTCGATTTCGTCTCGATCGACGGGATCAAGGTCGAGTGCGATGTACATCGGTTCCGATGCACTGAACCCCTGGTGTTCGTAGGAGATTCGCATCGCATCGCCCTCGGAGGTCGTGTTGACCAGCCGCGCGAGGCCTCCCAGTAACCGGCGCACACCACGGGGTCTGCCCCCGCGGACCTGATAATCTACGCGATATCGGCTCTGGCCGTCTCGATTTCTGAGGAGGTTGTAAACCTCGTAGTAGAGATAGATTTCAGATTCATTGTCGAACATTCTGGATGGAAGGGGAAGTACTGTCAGGCCTTCCTTGATGAACTGCGAACCGAGCGTACGATCCGCGTCCGTAATCCGGGCAGCGATCTCGACTTCGCTCAGGGAGAATCTCGCGTTCTGGAAGTCCTCGACTTCGACGCGTTTGAGCAAGGCTTGCGTTTTGCGCGTTCCCGGATCCTCGACCCCGACGGCCACGAAATAGGACCCTGGCTCGACAGGTACCCGTACCTGGTCCACCATCAGAGTCCCGGGCCCTGCCTGGGATTCGTCGGGGATCCCTTGCGCGATGTTTACCGTGTCCGTGTAGACCGGTCGAGCGTCTTCGTCGTAGACGACGATACTGCGATCGAGCTGTCCGAAGAGGACGTTTCCCCGGGGCTGAAGTCCCAGCTGATTCCAGGGAACTCCCACGTAGATTTCGACGGCGGAGTCTGTTTCGCCGCGGAAGACCGCGTGATCGACGTAGAGGTCGAGGGGCGCACCCTTGTAGTTGTAGGTGTAGTAGGAAGGACGTTTCGATATCGCCCTATGGAAGACGGTTTCAGGTGCGATGGAGAGCCAGAGGTCGAAGTGGGATGAGCTTTGCGGCGGGCGCGCAAAGTCGTAGCGTCCATCTCCGAATTCGTCGATGAACGTAATTTCGAATCCATCGAGGATGTCACCGTAAATCCAGAGCTCCCAGCGGGCGTCGAGGCTGGCCACGTCGGCAGAAGGGCTGCCTCGATGAGGCACGGGGAAAATCGGTATCCCGCGGATGTCGCCATACTCACGTGAGAGAAACAGGCCCGACATCGTATTCAGGTCCGTGGGCATAATCTCGCCCTTGGCCCGATGGGCGAGCTCGTTCAATCTGTTCTTTACACGCACCGCTTTGGGGTTGGTTTCGAACACGAGATTGCCCGACCACGAACGATGATCTGGATGACCGAGGCGGATGTAGACTTCCCCGCGGACGTCCCACGGCTTGATGCCCAGGCTGAAGTTCCTGAGCGCGTAGTGGACGCGTCGGTAGTGTTCGAGCTGGCGTTCGTTGATCCGACTGACGGGGGTCGGATCCTTTTGGAGCCAGAACTGCCGCATCCGGCGAGCTTTCTCTTCGGAGGTGGGCGCCGCTTCGATGTGCGCCTTCTCCTTCCGCGTGGCGATGAGGGAAATGTCCCTGAATAACTCGAGCTGGTGTCCCGGGGCGAGTTTGAAGTATCGATCATATGCCTTCTGGCATTCGACGTAGTTCTCTTTGGCCAGGTAGGTGGCTGCGAGCAACGGAAGGTAGCGGAGCGGGTCCTGCTCCACGAGAGCCTCGACATCGGGAATGTCATAGTGGCGCCGTCGCGTCCAGGACATTTCCAGGTTGACGCGTGCGAGGCGGGCTCTGGCGTGGCGATGGTCGGGGCTGACCATCAGCTGCCTGGAATAGGAGCCGGCTGCCTTCTTGTAGTCGTAGAGTTCTTCGTAGACGACACCCAGCTTGTGATGCGCGTCGTGGTGGTTCGGAAATCGCTCCACCACCTGTCCGAACCGGTGATCGAGGTCGATGCTGCCCATCGCGAGGTGGCACATCGCCAGGTTGTACCACGCCCCGGCATAGCCCTCGTTGCTGGCGATGGCATCCCTGAAGTGGTAGAGCCCCTCCATCAGCCGCTTGTTCTGTCGGAGGTAGGTCAGTCCCCAGCCGTTTCTGGCCTCCGGGAAGTTGGATTTCAATTCACACGCGCGCAGGAACAGGGCTTCGGCTTCGACGGCGCGATCGGCTTCGAGCAGCACGTAGCCCTTGGCGTTCAGAACGATGGGGTCGTTCGGGAGTGCTTCGAGGAGGATGTCTGTGAGTTCGACGGCCTGAGTGACGATGGAGGAATCGGGCGCGGGCCAGTCGCAGTGATACATCTTCGGAATGAGATCCTTTTGCTCGAAGAAGGCGTCCGACACCGTGAAACGTCGTCTGCCGAATTCGTATCCGTAATAGAATCGGTGCAGGAGGGGATTATGCTCGGCCCAAAATCGATCGAGAAAAGATGCTCTGTGGGCGGCGTCAAGCGCCTCGTATTGCTGTCGGCTGGCCGAACCCGCCACGTGCTCGATCAGGCGTCCAGCAAGTGGATGACGGGTGGCGTCGACGTCCGCTACGAACCCTGTCTGTTCGACCTCATCGGCGCGCGCCCAGGTCAGGCAAGCCGTGCAAGCAAGGGCGAACAGAAGCGTCACGGGGGTGATCCATTCACGCGGAGGGTGCGTTCGGTCTGGGGTTGGTCGGTCGCGACGAGGTCAGTCACACGGACTGTCATATCGACGAACTTCGCGTCGAGTTCGGGCAGCGAAAGGCTGATGTGCATCGACTCGTCGGACGTTGTGCCAGTGTGCTCGTAGGAAACCGATGATGAGATCTCCGCAGGGTCGCCTCCCAGAAGGCGGCCCAGTGCGGCTACGACCGTGACGCGCGATCTGGCGGATGTCTCGTAGTCGAGACGATAGCGCGTTCGCCCGAACTCGTCCCGTGCCAGGTTGTAGATTTCGAAATAGAGATGGGCCAGCCCTTCCTGTAAACGATTCGTGGGCAGAGGAAGGACGTCCAGGTCGCCCTTCGTGAAGGGGTTTGGTCCCCGGGTCTGACTGATCCGACCTGCCAGCTCGAGGTCGCTGATCAGGAGCTCGTTCCCGCTGAGGTCGGGAATGGTCACGAGCGACTTGTGAATCTGCAGGTTGCCGGTCTCGGGGTCCCGTACCTGCAATGCCAGAAAGTAGTCGCCGGGATCGATCGATTCGTCGATCTGGTCGACATACAGATCGCCTTCGGAGGGCTTGGAGATGAGTCGCTTTTCGACCGTTCCCTGGATCGTCCGAATCAGCCGCCAATCCCAGTTGTAGAGGGCAAGCCGGGTTTCAAGCTGGATCTCTCGCCCGTGGGCGATTTCGGTCGTGGGGAGGCCGAAATAAACTTCCTGGCGAGTGCTCTCGTTGACATCCCTGAATCCAGCCTTGGTCACGAACAAGCTCAGGGGCTCACCGCCATACGGGTAGTCGTAAATCGAAGGGTTGTCGCCCACGATGCGACTCACGACGACTTCGGGTGACATCTGTCGCCAGAGCAGAGGATACCTCGACCCGGGTGGCGGCACGGCGAATTCGTAAAACCCCTTCCCAATCTCGTCTATGAACGTGACTTCGAAGCCACCGGCGATCTCTCCATAGATCCAGCTCACCCACTTGTAGCCCGATTCGACGCCGTCGGTGAAGATGGTGGTTCTTCTGGGCAACGGGAAGGTTGGGATGCCCCGAATCTCGACGGTGGAGGCGTAGGCGCCCCCGATACTGGCGCCCAGGTTCTGCGCAGGCAGCACCTCGATCAGCGCGTTATGAGCGAGCGCGTTCAGACGGTTCTTGACCTTCGCGACCTTCGGGTCCGTCTCGAAGACGAGGAAGTCGGTTGCGGAGGTGTGGTCGGCGGCCCCGAAACGCACGTAAAGGTCCCCCCGACGATCCCAACCGATGTCCGTGAACTCGTCCACGCCGTCGGAGAAATGCCTCAGGGCGTGCGAGACGCGGCGATAGTGCTCGACACGTCGCTCGTTGACGGGCGTCGTCGGCGTCGGGTCCTGGAGAGCCCAGAAGCGTCGCAGGGCCCGATTACGTTCTCCGCTCGAGTAGATGGCGGCGATCTCATCGACTTCTTCGCGTTTCGCGATCAGGGAGATGTCTTCGTAGTACTGTCGTTCAGAGAAAGGAAGGACCTTCAGGTAGCGTTCGAAGGTTGCCTCGGCCCCGAGATACTCTCCCCGTTCGATGTAGGATTCGGCGAGAAGCGGAAGGTAATGCCGGGGCTTCTGCATCGAGAGCTCGATGAGCTGTTGGTGGGTGAGGCGATCTTTGCTGCCGCTCTTGAGCTGGATGCTTACCCGTGCGAGCCGTTTGGAGGCCGATTCGTGGTTTGGGTTAACAGCGAGTTGGCGGGAGTAGGACTCGGCGGCCTTGTCGGTGTAGCGCAGGCTCTCGTAGAAGACCCCAAGCTTGAACCAGGCGTCGTGATGGTTGGGTTCCAGCCGCACCACTTTGCCGAAATATTCATCGAGTCCGACACGGTCCTTTCCCATCATTGCCAGATGGCACATCCCCATTGCATACGCCGCACCGACATACTCGCGGTCCATCGCGCAGGTTTCACGGAAGAGCTTCAGAGCCTTCGTCTTCTGCCTTCGCATCTTGAAAATGGCGAGGGCTCGGCCGTTTCTGGCTTCCACGAATCTGCGGTCGGTGGTAACGGCCTTCAGGAACAGCTTCTGGGCTTCGTGGATACGGTCGATTTCGAGGTTGAGGTATCCGAGGGCGCACAACGCGACGGGGTCATCGGGATCGATGTTCAGTGCCGTCTGGACCAGATCGATGGCTTCTTCGACGTTGTCTGGGTGGATGGATGGGAAACCGGTTACGTAGCGGCGCTGGAACAGATTCCCACGCTCGAAGTAGGATTCGGATATGGAAAATCGCCGGCGGCCGAGGTGGTATCCGTAATAGTATTTGTGGAAGAGCGCGCTTTTACGTGACCAGAGCCGGTCGAGGTAGTGGGCCTTCTCTTCGTCGTCGAGCGTCTTGAAGAGATCGGCAGCCGCCTGGCCGACGGTCTTCTGGATGAGAACGACGGATATGCTGTCTTCGGTCGCGCCGTAGCTGCTCTGAAGAACGGCCGGGGTCTCCTGCGGTTCTGCGGGGCGCGTGAGAGGGCTTTCGGCTGATTTAGTGAATATGATGCGGGTGTGGGGGATGGCGATTCGGCCGAAAACTTCGGTTTGAAGGATCAGACTGTCGGTTGTAGAGGCTTCCATTCGGCCTTTGAGGACCGATCCGTCGTCGAGAACAACCTGTGTGGCCGAAATCTGGGTAGGATGTAGCGAGAGCAACATCAGGGTTGTGAAAAGCAGGCGCATAACAACCAAGGTAACTCATTCGGCGGCTTCGGGACAGTGGCGGTACCGAAGTGCTGAGTGCAGGATGCAAAGTGCGGGGTGTAAAACGACAGAGGGCCGCAGATCTTTCGATCTGCGGCCCTCTGCGATGTTGCGTTCAGAAGTGGTTAGAAGGTAATGCCACCGCTGATGATGTTGACGGAGTCGAAGAACTGTCCGTCGAAGTGACGGAAAGCGTAATCGATCCTGAAGCCTTTTCCGGTCTCGTTCTTGAAGCGGATGCCGCCACCGATACTGTAGTCTTCGGTGTCGTGGTTGACTTTGTATCCGCCACGAACGGCATAAGCAAGGGACGCTCCGGGTTGTGCAAACCGGTATTCGAGTCCGAGGTTGATGCGTTCGTCGAAGTCGATCGGGTTGGTGACGTCGGTCGCCAGATCCAGGTGGTGAGGTGCCGGCGTGTTGCCCGAGAGCGAGACCAGGTCGAACAGCAGACCCAGCTGGATGTTCCTGGGCAACTCGAAGCGCTCACGCTGGAAGCTGAGCTCCGAACTGAAATTACGCACCGACATCGCCAGAACCGTATTCCGGAACCCCGTGTTGAAGTAAGTGCCGAGGTCAACACCGAGGACGGTCTTGGAGTTGTCGACGGTCGTGCGGTTACCACCGATGAACACATCGCCGGTCCCCAGATCCTGGCTTGCCAGCTTCGCGGTCGCACCGATCGAAAAGCGGTCGGTGATCTTGAAGCCGTAGGCCACAGACAGGGCAAAGTTCGAAGTGTCGAAGGTGCCCGTGTCGGTGAAGCCAGTGCCCGTGGGGCTCGTGTCGATGGCAGTGCCGTTGAACGTTCCGGCGTCATACATCTGGAAGGCGATGCCGGCCGTTCCCCGTCCTGGGAAGTTGATCGTTACTCCCCCTGCGAACAGGTCGGTGTCGGCGATCCACTGAACGTTCGTGAAATAAGCTTCACGCCCGTCCAGGAAGGCCAGCGCTGCGGGGTTGTAGAGCGTGCCCGCAGCGTGCCCGATGACGCCGATTCCCGCGTCGCCCATGGCGGCCGTGCGCGCGTCGGTCGGGATCGACAGAAACGTGAAGCCCGCCTGGCCGCTCTTGATGAACGTCGGGGCTGCTTCCTCGAACTTATCGACCACCGGGTCGATCTGACGCACGCGTCCCGGGAAGTTGAAATCGTCCTGTGCGAACACAGGTGCTACACTCAGGCCCACGAAAGCCACGAGCCCGATGAGCAGAATCAGCTTTTTCATGTTCTCCTCCATCAGGTTAACGGACCACCACGAACTTCTCGATGTGCGTGCCTGAGACGGTGGCGTCCGTGCTCGTGATGTGTGCAAAGTAGATGCCCGAGGTCAGGAACTGGTTGTTGTCGGAAATCATCAGATCCCACGACAGATCACCCGAACCTGCGGTGTGGTTGAGCTCCTGGATCAGATCGCCGGTCACCGAGAAAATACGGATGATGGCCGACGCCGGCAGGTTCACGAAGAGCAGCTTGTTCGGCTGACCCGGGAAGTTGAAGCCGCCCTGCGAGATGTCGCCGCCCTGAACCTGGAACGGGTTGGGCACCACGCGGACACTCGACAGCTGGTTGCTGGGCGAACGGTACGGACTCACACCGTCAGCCTCGGTACGGGTCGCGTGGAATTCGCTCTCCGCACCTGTGGCATCGACGGCCGTCACCGAGTAGAAGTAGCGCGTGCCACGCACCACGTCGGCGTCGTTGTAAGTCGTACCTGAAACGTTCGTCAGCAGCGTGGGAGGACGTGTCTCGAACCCTTCCATCCGGTAGATGTTGTAGCTCACCGCACCGGTGACCGACGACCAGGACAGCTCGTTCTGGTCAGGACCGGAGGTGACGGTGAACGACGAAGGCCACGCCGGAACGAGCGAACCCACGGGCTGAAGACCTACATCGGGGATGATACTGCGGTTCGCCCACGCCTGCTGGGCGGCCGCGATACCCACCTCCAGAGAGTCCATACCCGAGTCGAGGAACGCTTCCTTCTCGGCGAACGAGATGGCCCCACTCTGCCAGAGTGCGCCCACGCGCTTGTTCTCGGCAAGATCGGGACCGTGCACGATCCACGCGGAAACGATCCTGATCTCTTCACCCGGGGAGATCGTCCACGGGCCAAAGACCGTCATCCACTCCTGGAACCGCTGCGAAGAACCCGCCCACCCCGCCTGATTGGGGTCCGACACGAAGATGCGCTGATCGCGCGTCGTGTTCGGCTGGGTGTAGAACTCGTGCGTGCTCGTCACGTCGTTACTGGCAGTCGAACGCCACGACGCATCGGGCACGATGTCGGCACGACGAGGCTGACGCAACTCAGGATCCGGCTCGTTCGCGTCGTCCAGCCAGTTGTCGGACAACAGGTTCGAACCGATCGCGGTCGGCGTCTTGTCGACGTGAAGGAAAATACGACCCTTGTAATACGACTCCATAAACTCACCCTCGGTCACCAGCGCTTCGGCCGCCGAGTCGAGCGTGCCACCAGCACCCGGAGCCGGCTCGCCACGATCGTCACCATCAGGACGATAACCGACCGCGTCGGTGGCATCGCCATCGTGCGAGTAGAACAGCTTCCGGGAGTCGTCGTAGTAGTTCACTTCGTCCCACAGGCCTACCTGACCCAGACCGGCGTCGAGCCAGCGCGACCCCGTGCCCGGCTCGGGCGTGATGTGAGAACCACCGGACGGACCACGGTTCGTCGCATACGGCGCCCAGTGATGACCGATGTGGAAGTTCTCATACATCGGGTTGTTCGTGGCCAGTTCCGGAGCCGGTCCGGCCCCACGCTCACCCACGCTCAGATCGGGATGAAGCGGAGACGTCGGGAACTGATACGTCCAGATCTGGAAAATCACCTCATCATAATCGTGGTGAGACCAGCGGAACGTCTGGGAACGCTGAAGGATACCCGCGGAGTCCGTAACCTGAGACTCCGCGTGAAGATCCGAACCCAGCGCGGCAATCACACTGTCGTTCTCCTGCGGGAACACCGTCCACGCCGTACGACGCACCAACTCCCCGTCTTGTGTCAGCGTCGGGGGGTCGAAGCGAAAGTCGTGAGGACCGGGAACACCCACAGACTGGAAAAACGTTCGCGTGAACTGACCGAGATCATCGATCCTGTCGTTGATGAACACAGGGTAGTTCGTGTTCGGATCCAGGTTCGGGTCCTCGGTCTTGTTCGGCGAGTTGAAGTTGGTCATCATGATCGCAGACTGGGGTGACCAGTTGTTCGCGACACGATAACCGATATCGGGGTCCGTCCGGCCTTCTTCAAGACCGCCGGGGAACGTCGATCCCCAGTTCCGCCCGACTTGCGGATCTTGGGCGGAAACCGATCCAGCAAGCAGGACGACTCCGGTAAGGATGAGAAACTTTCTAAGCATAATGTCCTCCAGAGACCCGCCGGACTCGCTCAAAAGAACGAGCCGCCGGCCCCTTTCCTTAGTAGTTGAACCTCAGACCGAAGTGGAAGTCGCGCTTACCGAACCAGAACAGGTAGTCACGACGTGGATTGAACTGCGGTCCCAGGTCCTTGCCTGGCTTGTCGCCTTCACTCAGGTTGCCGCTCGCATTGACCGTCCACCCCAGGGCCGTCATGTAGTTCTCGAACTCCTGACCACGGCTGACCTGACCCAGGTGATCCCACGGACGGGTACGGTTGGTGTTGGCCACACGAGAATCGAGCAGATTCTGGACCTCGAAGTAGACCATCGGGGCCCCGGCGAAGTCGAACGTCTTGCTCAGACGAAGATCAAGCGTACGCTCGTCCTTCCACTGCGCGTTGTCGACGTTGCGAAGCGCCGCATCGTTGTTCGGGTTGTAGTTGAACCACTCGCCACCCTCGTTGCGGAAGTAGATATTTCCTTCCCATCCACCCTTGAGCAGCGACTGCTCGCCACCGTAATCCAGAGGCGTGCGGAAATTCAGACCCACCTTGATGATCGGACGCGCCTTGAACAGCGGGTTGGCGCCCGATGCACTGCTCTCGATCTCCAGGAACGAGGCCGTGGACACCGTGTTGACATCGAAGATCCGCGCCCAACCCACCTCACGCGTGCGATCGACGCGGAAATCATACGAAGCAAAACCCGTCAGGAACTTGCCACGAGCCTTACGCACCGAAAGCTCGAACCCACGCTGATCCTTGACCTGACCGTTCGTGCGGAAACGCGTCGAACGACGGGTCGAGTTGTTCACGTAGAGACGCGGGTTGGTGACTTCACCCTCGATGTCCTTGAAGTAGAGAGTACCGGTCACGAGGTAGTTGTTCACGTTCCGCTCGTAACCCACTTCGTAGGCGATCGTCTGCAGACTCTCCATCCAGGGGTTCCCGAACTGCTCCAGAGGCTCACCCAGACCTGACTGCGACTGGTAGAGCTCGTCGGCTGTCGGAGGCTGGATGAAACGACCGTAGTTGAAGAACAGCTTCGACTCGACCGTGATCGGGTGACTCACACCCAACCGCGGACTGAAGTTGTACTTCGTAGGCGGACGGATCTGACGAGCACGCTGGTAGAGAAGCACCGCGTTCGAGCCCATCCAGTCTGCGTGCTGCTCGTTCGGAATGTCGAAATACATATCCGGACGGTGATAGTCCAGACGTACACCGGCGTTCACGACGATCTGACGATACTCCATACGATCCTGGAGGTAGAACCCACCGTAGAGCGGGGTCTTCACCCAGTAGTTGTGGAAGTCGGCTGTGTCCGTCACACCCATCGTGGCCGGATCCTCGAACCCAGGATCGGGCTCGAAGTCGAACGCACGACGGCTGTCGTCCTGAATGGCCGAGTTGAACCCACGAAGCTCACGAAGCCAGAAATGATGCAGCTGGAAACCAGCCTTGAGCTGGTGGTTCGGCGTGATCTGACTCGTCATATCGATCGACACGTCCGTCTCATACATCCACGACCAGTCTCCCGAACGTGCCGGGTTGCCCGATCCACCACGCAACTGATACAGACCCAGAAGGTCGCGCTGCGAAGGCTTGTAGCTGAAGCCAAGAGGCGCTTCGTCGAGGATGATCGAACCCGCAGCACGCAGACTGGCAACCTCAGCGTCGGAAATCGGGCTGGCAACACCGGACTCCCCGAGGTTACGCGTCAGGTTCGACTGGCGAAGACGACCGTCGCCGTCCGATGTGATCTGACCCGTGAAGCTCGTGATGTTACCCTGAGGGTCGGCCGCGGCGGAGGGAACACCACGCGCCTGGTTCGGCTGCCACGAAGACTGGAAGTCCACGTGACCGAAACGACCCGTGATGTTGTAGAACGTCTTCGGAGAAAGCGTGTGCGTCCACGTCAGGTTACCGTGGTTACGCTCGACCGTCTCGATGTTCGAACCCGAACCCATCGCGTAGATGTTACGATCGCGGTGGTTGCTGGCCTCGAACTCGGGACCACGAGCATACGTGCCAAGGAAGTTCCCATACTTGCCGCCCTGACCCCACTGACGGATGAAGCCAAGGTTCAGCTTCGTCGTCGCCGTCGGCGTGAAGATCAAACGCGTCTGCACCGTGTTGTCGCGGTAGTTCGGAACCGCCATACCCCACGTATACGCCGTGCGCTCACGACGCTGGGACAGAAGGAACGACACCTTGTCCTGGACAAGAGGACCACCAACCGTCACGTCATACGTGTAGTCGGAGTCACGATCCTCGCCGTTCAGGTTCTGCTGCTGGTTGTCCTCGATCGCGCGATGCTGGTAGTCCCAGATCGCCTTGGCCTGCTCGGGAGACTGGATCGGATCGTTGAAGATACCGGCGTTCCAGTTACCCGCGGGGCCACCGTTCGTCGTGAACAGGTTGTTCCAGCCGTCGAAGTCAGCACTGCCGTCGCCATCGCGATCGGCCGTGGCCGTAAACGACTGGTAACGACCCACATCCCACCAGTTGTCCACGCTGTATATCGCAGGGCCGAAGTTCTTCTTCGCAGCAGGACTGATACGACCGTCACCGGCGATCGTCCACTGACGAGGCTCCTTCGTGATCACGTTCACAACACCGGAACGAACGTTGTCATACTCGGCGTTGAAACCACCCGTGAGAACCTGCACTTCCTGCGTCGCCGTCGTGCTGAAACTCGACGAAGGACGGTTGTTACGGGAATCACGCTGACCCACGCCGTCGAGGTTGTAAACAATCTCTTCCTCGCTCGAGCCGCGGATCGACAAGCCCCAGCTGTCCTCGTCAAGACCCACCTGCGTCGCGAACGCATCACGCATACGCGAACCCACTGGAGCGGCCTTGATCTCGTCAGCTGAAAGCGTCGTCTGAGCAAACGAGATGTCCATCTGGACTGGCGGACGCTCGGCAGTGACGATCAGATCCTCGAGCTGCTCAGCAGACTGCGCCAGCTCGAAATCAACCGTCGCCGTCAAGTCCAACTGGACGATTACGTCCGTCTTGCGGACCGTCTGATAACCGACCATCGAAGACGCAACCACGTAACGACTCGGTGTAACGAGGATGATGAAATACTCCCCGTTCACGTTCGTCGTAGCACCACGAGTCGTCCCCTCGAGGACGACGTTGGCACCAGGAAGCGCCTCGCCGGTCGCGGCATCGATCACACGACCCGAAATCTTACCGGTCGTCGATTGTGCGTCTGCCTCGAACGGCGTTGCAAAGACGAGTGCCACCGCGGCAAGCGCGATCACACCGACTCTGAGAAACCGAAGGTAATTCATGCGTCGAACTCCTCTTCGAGTGACATTGCACCCGGGTGGTGCAATGATGGGTTCAGAAACCGATCGTCCCAGTCACGAGTGTCGGCTTCTGTTATGGCCCACCCCAGTTTAAGGCCCTCTAACAAGTGAGCTTACTGTCTGAAACGGTAAAAATCTGCCAATCAGTCTCCTTCCGAAGTCGTTTCAGGTGCCGGTTTCGGGGAATTAAAGAAGCGGCCCTGATGGATCCAAAGGGCCGCAAATAGTTGTTAATTCATATATTTGTGGTGAATTGAAGAGTATCGATCGACAGAAGGGGAGAGCCGGTGAATGGTGTTGTCACCAAGTCCACGGGATCGATCAGTTTCTCTAAAAATTCAGCACGCATTTATTAGAATGTTTAAACAATTGAATTAGCTACAAGTAGCACAATCGACTGAAGTTAGCTTGGGGTTGCTTTGATGTCAAGAAATATTGCAACCATATTACAGAATTGTTATGGACGTAACACCTTGTAAATCAACATCACAGGCCCGTTCCGTCCATCGACGGGGCAGGGCCTTGGCGGCTCTGCGAACCCTTGAATTCTTGATCCTTCAGAGGCTCGTTCCGGTCTCGGCCGCAGCAAGTCAGGTCTTCCCTGTACAACACTTGGTACCTATTTTCCGAGGCGCTCTTCAGCATCCGACCTATGTCAGAAACCTCGTCCTACCAACCCTATCGGCTGATGCTCCGGGCTGTTTTCTTCGTCTCCGGTGCGGGTGCCCTCGTGTTCGAAACGATCTGGTTCCGACAGGCAGGGCTGACGTTCGGAAACAGCGCGGAGGCCTCGAGCGTGGTGCTGTCGGCTTTCATGGCGGGGCTCGCCCTCGGCAACTATCTGGTGGGTCGCTTCAGCAACGGGATTCGGCGTCCTCTCCGATTCTTCGCTGCCGCAGAGGGTTGTGTGGCTGTCGCTGGGGTGCTTCTCGTCCTGATTCTGCCCGCCTTTTCTTCTCTGATCACACCTCTCTTCACGGACCTCGTAGGCCATCCTTTTATGGTCAATGTCGTCCGGCTTTTCCTGGGCTTCCTCCTGCTGCTGGTTCCGTCGACTGCGATGGGCGTGACGTTGCCGATTCTGGTTCGGGCCCTGACCCGGTCCGAACAAAGTTTTGGCTCAGCCCTTGGCGGCCTTTACGGGTGGAACACCCTGGGGGCAGTAGCCGGAGCCCTGTGCGGGGAGATCGCGATTACCTCCTGGGGACTGTATGAGGCCACCGTGCTGGCCTTCCTGCTCGATCTGTCAGCTGCGTCGGCCGTTCTGCTTCTGCTGAAAGAACCGACTGACGAACCGGCACAGGAGGGTCGGCCAGCGAAGAGATCGCCCGTGGCCGCGCTTCTTGTCGCGGCCTTCCTTTCCGGTGCCTGCCTGCTGGCGCTCGAAGTGATCTGGTTCCGATTTCTACACCTCTTCGTTCAGAGTACGTCCCTGGCGTTCAGCCTGATGCTGGCCGTGGTGCTTGCCGGGATCGGGATGGGAGGGGCACTAGGCGGAATGTGGATCGCTCGGCGCCCGAATGCGGACGACCTGGGGTCCGCGCTCGCCTTTTTATCGGGCGCTGCGTGCATCGGTCTGTATGGCGTCTTCGGGCCAATCCACGACGCGTTGGGTCAGCCATTCGCGGTCGAAGCAGCCCCCGTCCTGGTACTTACGGCTACCCTGGCGCTGCCGGTCGCGATCCTATCGGGACTCCTGTTCACGTTCATCGGATCTCAGATGAATCGACGGCTGGACTCGCCGATTCATGCGACCAGCCGGATGGCCTTCTGGAATACGCTCGGGGCCGGCACCGGTGCCCTTGTCGGCGGCTACGTGCTTCTGCCCCACACTGGTGTAGAGGGTGGTCTCTGGCTGATGGCGCTGACTTACGGGATCATCGGTTTCCTGTTGAACGCTCGGGGCTGGCGTTCGTTATCGACGGCCGGACCCCCTGTCGCCTTGCTCGCGGCGCTGGCTGCGTTCCCTTTCGACTCGCTTTCGGAACGTCACTATCCCGTTGTCGCCCAACGCTTCGGCTATCCGAGGACGGCGCGCATCGTGGAGAGCCGGGAGGGGCTGACCGAGACGATTCTTTATCTGGAGAATCATCTGGCGGGGGTGCCTGTGTCGTATCAGCTCGTGACGAACGGGTTCAGCATGGCCTCGAGCAGCGTGTTCAACCGGCGGTACATGAAACTGTATACCTACCTGCCCCTCGCGCTTCACGGGGATATCCGGTCCGCCCTGCTGATCAGCTACGGGGTGGGTTCGACGGCCCGATCCCTAGTCGATTCGGATGGGATCGAGCGCATCGACATCGTCGATATCTCTCGCGACGTGCTCGACCTGAGCCGTGTGCCGTATTCCGAGGCAGGACGGAATCCGGTGGACGATTCTCGGGTAACGACATTCGTGGAGGACGGCAGGCAGTTCCTGAAAGTCACCCCAGCCCGCTACGACTTGATTACGAGCGAGCCCCCCCCGCCCAAGCACGCCGGGGTAGTTAATCTGTACACGAGAGAGTATTTCGAGCTCATTCACGATCGATTGACAGAGGGCGGCATCTGCAGCTACTGGCTTCCGGTCCATACGCTCGATCCGTCGCAGTCACTGGCCATCACGCGAGCCTTTTTGGACGTGTTCGAGGATGCGTCGATGTGGACAGGGTCGGGCACGAACTGGATGTTGATCGGGTCGAGGGGGGGGATTCGGCGAACGTCGGCGGACCGCTTCGTCGCGCAGTGGCGGGATTCGGCGGTTCGGCAGGAACTGTCGGCTCTGGGACTCGAGCGGCCGGCGCAACTGGGCGCGCTTTTCATGTCTGATCCGGCACACCTGCGAACTATGACCCGAGATGTGGCGCCGCTGGTGGACGCGTATCCAGGCCGGCTCGGTGCGTTCCGCATCGACCGACGCAGTCAAGAGACGGCCTACTCCGACTGGATGGATGTGGCCCGAGCCGAGGAGCGATTCCGGCAGAGCGACTACGTTCGTTCAGTTTTGCCACCGGAGATTCGGGGAGCGGCAGAAGGATACTTTCGGCTTCAGGGAGTTGTGAACGACCTGCTTGCCCAGCAGGCTTCGCCAGTTACGCGATCGTGGAACCCGACAGAGCAGGTGGGGGGCCTGCACGAGCTTCTGGTGCGTACGACCCTGACGACCCTGCCTAAGTGGCACCTTCGTGTTTGGGAGGACCTCTTGGCGGCCATACGGACACTGTCCAGCCGCCAGTCGCTTACCGGGCACTACAGAACAAGTCTTGCCGCGGCCGCTCTCGCTGAGAGAAATTACAATCGGGCCTCGGTACTATATAAGGAGGCGCTGGACGAGGGCGCGCCTCCCGTCCCGGTCGTCCATCTCACCCTCTACGCGCTGATCCGGGCAGGGGAGATCGACGAAGCGATGGAGAGGGCGGGCAACGTGCGAGTTGAGGCGTACGATCCAACGTACTGGCGATGGCTTGGAGGGTTGGTGGGGAGGCAGGTTCCTGCCCCGTAGGATCCTGTGGTGGGATAGGCGACCCGTGTGATGATGTTTCGAGAAGGCGATGGCCTCGAAGGCTGTCGCCTTCTTTTGTTTTGTCAGTAGAGGGCGAGAGAGTGCCCGTCTTCGGGGAACCAGATGAAATCGACCAGAAAACTGACACCGACGCCGAAGAAGTAGCCGGCCATCAGGCCGAGGAACAGAAAGCTTGCCCGACGGTAGGCGGTTATGCCACCGGCTTTGAGGATGACGGACTTAGCGAGCCAGGAGAAAAGGAATGAAAACACAATGCGGTTGACGGGATAGGCAGTGACCGCGGCGAACCCAATGGGATGCAATGGAAATGAAGCCCACAGGTAACGGAGGAAGAGCACCAGGGCTGTGGTGGCCATTCCGGCCAGGCCGATGAGCGCCCGTTCGCGCTTGATGGCGTAGGGATCGCGGATGTGAGTCGCGATCGTGTCGTAGGTGCTATTGACGTAGGGGCCGTAGATCCCACCATAGTTGAAGGCGCCCGTGTCGTAACTGGATGCAATCTGGTAGAAGGCGCTCCCGCACACGACGAGGACGATGGCAAAGACAAGTCGACGGCGTTCGGCACGAAAATCGCGAAAGAGATACGATGCGTTCGCCAGATCGGCGAGGAGAATCGTCTTGATGTCGTGATGCCAGGTTTCGGTCAGCCCGAACCCGACGAGTCCCGCGGGGGGAATAGTCTCCACCCCGACCATACGGTAGGTGACGAACTGGGCCTGGATCGTGCGGGAACTGATCAAGCCCCCTTCGATTGCAAAACGGGTGATGCCCAGCCAAACGACGATCAGCAAGGTCATGAACAGAAGGGTGACGAAGAGGGGCATGCCCGCACTGACGCACCACGCAACGATGAAAGCCCCGCTCGCCAGGAGACCGAAAACGGCTGTTCGGTAGGAGAGGAACTCTCCGCTGTCCTCGACGCGCGGGTCGTCGGTGAAGGCCTTCCTGAAGACGGCGGACAGATGCTCGCGCGCCATCCACAGGCTCCAGGGGACGATGACGCAGAGGGCGCCGATGGATATGGCGCGAAGGGTGACTTGAGGGGATGCTTCGAGCCTGGGTTCAGGAAGGGAGTCGGGGGCTACCGCCATAGGCAATGC
>Ga0310344_10001046_pt1 | contig 21419 bp, 16 predicted proteins | sample HC15DNA20200_MG_FD_203801 | JGI IMG/M metagenome (GOLD analysis project Ga0310344, IMG submission 203801) | Marine microbial communities from station ALOHA, North Pacific Subtropical Gyre - HC15-DNA-20-200_MG | ecosystem: Environmental > Aquatic > Marine > Oceanic | place: Pacific Ocean: North... | reverse complement strand
TTTGCCTCTTAAGCCTTTGGATTCTTGGCGGTGTCCTAGGTGTTCACGCCACGGCGACAGCTATGGCTGGAGTGGCCGCCATGCTCGCCGCTGGAGCACTGGATTGGGAAGACATTCTGAAAGAGCGAAACGCGTGGGATACGTTGGTCTGGTTTGCTGTGTTGGTGATGATGGCGAGCCAACTGGGTGAATTGGGTTTGCTCGATTGGTTCAGTGGACGCGTGTCTGGAGTGCTAGTTAATAGCCACTGGCTGACGGCTTTTTTAAGTTTGAGTCTGATCTATTTTTATTCACATTATTTTTTCGCTTCTAACACCGCTCACGTCAGTGCCATGTATGCGCCGTTTTTGGCACTGGCCCTGGCAGTCGGAACACCCCCGGTCTTGGCAGCCTTGGTTCTGGCCTTCTTTAGTAATCTTTTCGCGTCCATGACGCATTACGGGACTGCCCCTGCCCCTATCCTATTCGGGTCAGGGAATGTAGCACTTGGGACTTGGTGGAAGCTTGGTGCCCTAATAAGCGTAGTGAACATTACTATTTGGCTAGGGGTGGGGAGTCTGTGGTGGAAGTTCTTGGGGCTGTGGTAATCGGTTCAAGCCATGCTTCAGTGAAGTGTAAGCTGCGTTTCGCCAGGGCTAGGATTCGAAATGTGATCTCGTCCATGACTGCTCATGAATCCGGCTTGGCGGTCAGGGAGTAGGAGCACAGTTCTCTGCTGCTGGTGTCATGTGCTTCTGGTGTTGGCACGGTAGTAGCCTATGCCGGAAGCGCTGTCTTGATGACGGGTGCCACTATTGGTTTCCAATGGGACCCAAGATCGAACAAAATACTCGATAAGCTGGAGAGTAGCGGACAAATGTCCAGACTTGCTAGTTGGCTGCCTCTAGGCTGCTGGCCGTGCAGCATTTTGATCGGATATCTGGACGGCTTGTGGTTCGAAATTTTGGTGACAGGCGCATGAAGAACAAAAAGGGAGGTCTCATGACACCGCGCTATTTTGCTGGGTTCTTGAAGGTTCTACTAATCAGCGCGTTAATGTGCGCACCGACTGTGGCACAGGAACTAGGGCGGACCCCTTGGGGACAACCAAATCTGCAAGGTGTGTGGGATTTCCGCACGATCACACCGATGGAACGTCCAGCGAATTTGGTTGATCAAGAATTCTTGACGGATGAGGAAGCGGCCAACTTGGACGAAGCAGCCCGTAGTCGTATTCAGGATCTGGCAGTGCGTCCTGCCCAGCGTACAGAAATCGATCCCAGTGGGAATGTGGACCGTGGTATCGATGGGGCGCCAGGTTCCTACAACGATTTTTGGTTTGATCGCGGAACCTCGGTGATTGCTACGAGGCGTACCTCGCTCGTTGTAGAGCCAGCCGATGGGCGAGTTCCAGGACTGACAGCGGGGGCCAGGCAAAGACGAGATGCAATGGCAGAAGCGAGAAAGGATACCGGTGCCCATGAGCCTACTCCAGGTGGGTGGGTTGAAGATCTTGGCCCTAATGGATTGCAGGTTCGCTGTATCACTGGGTTCAACTCTGGCCCGCCGATGACACCCGGAGGCTACAACAATAATTTTCAACTCTTCCAAACACCAGACACAGTCGTGCTTTATAACGAGATGAATCACAACCCCCGTGTCGTGCCACTAGATGGGCGACCTGAGGTTGGTTTGCGACAGTGGAACGGCGAATCTCGTGGCTACTGGGATGGGGACACCTTGGTGATTGAGACAGGAAATTTTCTTCGAGAGACTAGTTTTATGCGAGGTGGGGCAAGCGCTGATCTGGTCTTGACGGAGCGTTTCACTAGGGAATCGGCCAACACATTGCGCTACCGGGTGACAGTCAAGGACCCAACCACTTGGACCAGTGCTTGGACTTATGAAATACCGATGCAGCTGAATCCAGACCCTATTTTTGAGTATGCCTGCCATGAAGGTAATTACTCGATGGCGGTCATCCTGCAAGGGGCACGGGACAAAGAGGCTGCTGCTGGACGCTGAAGGCGGCTTCCTCATCCGTCAAGAATTCTTGATCAACCAAATTTGCTGGATGTTCCATCGGTGTGGTCGGACGGAAATCCCATACACCTGGTAGGTTTGGTTGTCCAGACGGTGTCTCCTGTAGTGCCTGTCTTACGGCCGGTGCGCACACGACCTCGCTGATCAGCAAAACCGATTAGGACGTTGGCCCAAGTAGATTCGCATCGGGCAAGGTCCCTCCTACAAACCTGACAGATGAGGCTTGGGGGTCATCTATCTAGTTCGCTAAACGATGGCCCGGCTTTTCGCAGATGAGGAGATGACAAGGATATCAATCGAAGGCACATGCCATAGAGCGATTAGCTCCGGGTGGTGTTTCTGAAGTGTCAAATATTTTCCGGCGATGCAGAGGTGGATTGTGTGATTGGTATTTAAACCACACAACAACGACTACTGAAGTCACCGGCTTACCATGGGGGCTGCAGTTGTAGGCTCGGCAAATGAGATTGGTTGTGGGAGTAGCCTTCGTTTCAGGTTGATTCACTGTGAGCGCATTTCTCGAGCAGGTGCTCCATTTCGGTCAGCGCACTGAGCGGGGCCAAGTGGCATAAGATAAAGCCTGACGCGTGGTCTAGATTATGATTCTGCCGCTGGGCGATGAGCCCAATCCACCCGGGGTGCCGCTGGCAACCTACGCTCTCATTCTGGTGAACTGCGCCGTCTATGTGTTCCTCACCTTGCCTTTGAGTGTTGTTCGTCCTGACCCTGCAGATCCCCTCGTGCAGGAGTACTTGGGAGCTATGTTCGAGGTGATGTCGCTTCCGCCGTCTGAACGTGCAGCCAATGCCATCTTTAGTCGGTTGACTGAGTATGACCTCTTGGTTTTTGAGTGGGGCTTCAGGCCGGTGGCACCGCAGGTGGTGACTTTGTTTACCGCGATGTTTTTGCATGGCGGATTTCTGCATCTTGCTGGCAACATGCTATTTCTGTGGATCTACGGTGACAACGTCGAGTACAGGTTGGGCCGGTTGAGATTTATTGGTGCCTACTTAGGGACGGGTATTGCGGCGACTTTGTTTCACACACTGTTTGCAGGGCAGTCCCTGCTTCCACTGCTCGGAGCGTCTGGTGCTATTTCCGGTATTCTGGGAGTGTACTTCCTATGGTTTCCGCGCAACCGCGTCAAACTCTGGGTGATGCTTTTTCCTTTTTTCATGCAGGTTGTTTATGCCCCGGCTCGTTGGGTACTAGGATTCTATGTGTTAGCTGATAACCTTCTGCCGCTGTTAACGGCTGGAGGAGGGCGTGGGGGCGGGGTGGCCTACGGTGCCCACATTGGTGGATTTTTCGGTGGTTTGTTCGTAGCTTGGATGATTAAGCGACACTCACTCCTGATTCGAAATTCCAATCTTTCCGAGACGCTACAGACTGATGCGGCGGTCCCACCAGCGGGAAGCATCGCATCTCTCGTTGAGGAAGGGGATTTTGAGGAAGCCGCACGTCGGTATATAGGGGTTTCGTCCACCGAGACCAGGCGGCTCCTTGGTGAGCACCACTCTCTACAACTTGGAACTTGGATGGCGTCGAAAGGTCACCCTCATGCGGCCCTAGTCGTCTTCCAGCGTCATATTCGAGACTATCCGCTTGGGTCGACGGCTGCTGAAGCCCATGTCGGGGCCGGGTTGCTTCAGCTCCGTGCTTTCGGGCAGCCGACTGCTGCGTATCAGTACTTGGTAGAAGCGCTGGGGCTTGACCCGAGTCCCGAGACAGCGGAGCGAGCTAAGCAGGGTCTTGACCAGATTGATGCGCTCAGGAGGTTTCGGCTGCACTCACGTTAATGAATGTTTGAATTCGGTAGCATGGTAAGGTCGTGTGTCTGTCATTGACATGCCACCGAGTATAATTTTAGATTCTGCCGGTTGTTGGGAGGTCGTTCAATGGTAGGACACGCGGCTCTGAACCGTGCAATCGGGGTTCGAATCCCTGCCTCCCAGCCAAATCCCGTCCTAGGGGTTTGGGGGCGCACACCTCCGGCAGCCGATGGGGCTTAGTTACCACGCTCTGCCGTGATGTGGGGTCCCGTGCGATCCTCGTTCGGCTCCCCAGAACCTGATTGAGTGCACTAGGAAGTTGTCAATCTCGACTCTGAAGCTTCATTAACAAACGTAGGATTTCAAGGTAGAGCCAAACCAGTGTTACCAACAGACCGAAGGCTGCGTACCACTCCATATACTTGGGGACGCCTCGTTCAGCGCCTTCTTCGATGAAGTCAAAATCGAGTACTAGATTGAGTGCTGCGATTACGACCACGAATACGCTAAACAAGATACCAAAGGTGCCGTTTGAATGTATAAGTGGAACACTAATACCAAAGAACCCGAGGATAAAACTCAAGAAATAAACCAATCCGATACCGCCTGTTGCGGCAAAAATACCCAGTTTAAAGTTCTCGGTGGCTTTGATGATGCCGCTACGGTAGGCAAACAACAGCGCGCCCAACGTGCCAAAGGTCAAGAAAACAGCCTGCGAAACGATACCTGGGTATGATTGTTCGAATAGATACGAAATGCCTCCCAGGGCGAGGCCTTGAAGTGCCGCGTAGAGCGGGGTCGTGTAGGGTGCCCACGTTTGCTTGAAAACGGTTGCCAGCGCGACGAGAAATCCCCCGAAGAATCCAAAGCCGATCCACCATGTGGGCACAGTTCCTTGGCTGCCTTGATCCCAGGTGAATGTTGCGGCTGCGAGCAAAACCATCAGTGCCAGTGCGGTCTTGTTAACGGCTCCTCCAATAGTCATTGCGTCATCACCGGAAATGGGTATGGCGTGACTGTGGCTAAAAGTGTCGGACCCGAGTGCTGGGTTTCCAGATCGCAGAGCGAGGTGAGCAGACATATTTGGGTTCCTCTAATTTGGTTTGGCGGGGCCTCTACTACAAGGCCCAGTCTTGGCCCATGACCCTTTCACTGTAGCGCTATTAACTGCTGTTCAACAACTCTCTGCGGAGCTACTGGTAGTGTGCTCCTGCTTCTAAGAAGAGTTGGGTTTTTCAGTTTTCCTTGATTAACCAGGTAATGTTTCTTGGCGTGTCTTTCGCCATTCGATATGGTCCCTGGGTTGCGGTTATCCTCGCTCCATCACAGGGTTGACCTCAACCTCGTAGTCGACCCCGTCGATTCCAAAACCAAACAGCTCCAAAAAGTCTTTACGAATCCCTTCCAGATCTGCAACCGTGGCCACATTTGCCGTTTCCACCAACTCCCAACGCCTTACTACCTCGTCCTGGACAGGTTGTGAAAGTTCCCAGTCGTCCATGCGAATCCGATCTTGGTCGTCTAGGTCTATGGATGTAGGGGAGTAGATGGCTGTTTGAAACAGTCTATTGATGTGCGCGAGGCAGTCTTCGTGGTTGCCAGCTTCCTTCATGATTTTGAAAAGGAGGGCAAGGTATAGGGGAACTACGGGGATAGCTGCGCTGGCCTGGGTCACGACGGCCTTTAAGGCTGCAACGTGAGCTTGGCCTCCGATGTCAGACAACCGTTTCCGAATGGCGGAGGCTGCTCGATCTAGATCCACTTTTGCCTGACCGAGAGTCCCTTGCCAATAAATTGGCCATGTAAGCTTGCTGCCGATATAGGTGTAGGCGACCGTTTTGGCTTCTGGCGCTAATACACCACCCTCCATAAGGGCATCGATCCAGAACTCCCAATCTTCACCTCCCATGACGGCGACAGTGGCTTCGGTCTCAGCATCATTGGCTGGGTCTAGTGTGGTGTCGAATACCTCTCCGGTGTCTTTGTTGAGGGACTTTACGTGGAAGGACTCACCAAGTGGCTTAATGGCCGAACGATGCACAATGCCAGTTCGCGGATGTTGGCGTAATGGTGCTGCTAGGCTGTAGACGAAGAGATCAATTTGGCCTAGTGATGACTGAATTTCGGCGACTACTTGGGACTTCATGTCGTCGGAAAACGCATCGCCATCCAGCGTCTTGGCGTAAAGTCCGCGTTTTTGGGCTTCGGTTTCGAATGCCAAGTTGTTGTACCACCCTGCTGTAGCAGTTTTGTTTACTTTCGGCGCCTTTTCAAAAGAGACGCCGAGTGTGGCGGCTCCACCACCAAACCCTGAGACGATCCGGGAGGCTAAGCCGTAGCCACCGGACGCTCCTACGACGAGCACCTTGCGAGGTGGGTTGTTGAAAGGGGTTGCCCTTTCGATTTGATCACGCACCCGGGCCGCGCAGCCGGACGGATGCGCAGTTGTGCAGATGAACCCTCGAATCCGTGGCCTAATAATCATTTCGAAATCATACCTAGTAGTAGGGTGTTCCGCAGAATTAGAGAGTTTGGAAATAGCTGTTTGGTAGAAATTGAAGAGGTGAGCATCGACGGAGTCTCGGTGTTCTGGGCTTTACGGTCTTCTTGCCTTTTGGCACGTTGACATGCTTTATCATCACCGGTGGAAGTATAATCTCTGCCGCCCATTATTAGGCACTTGGGTTTTGACTGTGTCCTTTCGGCTGTGTCCCGTGGATACTTTTAATCCAGGCCTGCGGTTGGGTCGTGCGTCGACAAATATGATCTGAGCCAGCGAGACATCCAAGTGTGGAGCTGTGGCATCGTTCAGGACGTCTCGGCGTCAGGCGGGCAACGGTACGACAGAGCGCTGTCGACCTGATTGGCTCACACAGTGTCAACCGATAGCAGATAGGCCTAGTGTTCCTTAACTGTTTCTGGCTGAGCTCGGTTTGCCAGATAAGTAAAGCATGCGCGCGAGCTCTAGGCAAGATGACGGTGAGAGCTCAAGATGTCTTCTCGCGTGTTCGATGGAGGAACGGATGGCGGAACGGAGAACTGGAGCGGTGATTGAAGATCAACTTCTGTCACCGACGCTTTTGCGGTTTCGGGTAGAGGCTGAGCCGGGGCAGCAATTTCCCGCCTATGTGGCAGGACAACACATTCCGCTTGGTCGCGATGACTGCAAGTTGACTCGAAAAGCCGGGACGGCCTCTGATGGCAAACCGGTTTGTGAACCTGAGTTTGATCCCTGGGGTCGCCAGACTGTTGGTCCACTCAAACAGTATTACTCGATCGCTTCATCTCCGGCAGAAACCGCCGAGCATGGTTGGCTTGAATTTCTTGTTGCTATAGACCACGGATGCCACGGTCTGCCTGGTCGTCTTTACGAGGATCTCTATCATGCGGGAGAGTCTGTGAAGTGTGGGGTTAGTTATTACGAAAGTGTTGGTGGCAACTTCACGCTAGAAGCCCGTACCCGCGAGGCTGACAGTGTGTTGATGATCGGGACAGGTACAGGGGTTGCACCTTTCGTATCAATGCTCAAGGAATTGCACGCTCAAGATACCTCCCTCAAGTCTGGTTGCCGCTACACCCTGCTGCAGACTGGCCGTACGGTTCCGGAGTTGGCCTACCGGGAACTGTTGTCAGAAATCGAAGGGGCGGGCCGCTTCGATTTCCTTTATCTGCCTACGATCAGTCGTCCATCTTCAGACGACCCAATTGACAAGCAGATAGGGCGAGGGCGTGCCAATAATGTTGTCAGACACATCTATGGGCTTCCAACGGCTGAGGAGGAAAAGGCGACTGGGGCGACGAGCGAAGTTACTCGAGCGGCTGCAAATTTGGCGCTTGACAGGTTAGTGAACCCGATTTTACCCAGTCACGTGAGTGTGGCCTCTCTAGTCCCACGGCTTGATCCAAAATCGACAGTATTGCTGGCGTGTGGAAATCCGGCGTTCCTCGCCGATATTAAGGCAAGTACTAAACGTTGCCAGCTTCGGTTTGAGACGGAGGCCGGGGCCTAGTTGGGCATGTGAATTTTAATCTGTTGTAGTGAACCTCACTGCATCGTTAATGGGAATTTGGTTTAGCAGCGCTTTATGCACTGGAGATTGTGTCGCTATCCGTCTCAGTAGAGCGCGTTGCTGTTCGGTCAGTTGGCCATGAATCATGACTCGATTCTTGATTCCCGCGATCAGGTCGTCGTCTTGTGCCCCGAGATTGTTACTGTCTTGAGCATGCTCTGGGTCGTACTCAAGGGTGACGTCGATGCCGGCTAATGGAATTCCGGTCTTGGTCGCGTGGAATCGCAGGGTCATTGCTGTGCATGCGGCCAGACTCCCTAGTAGAAATTCGTAGGGTGTTGGCCCTGAGTCTTTACCACCGGCGAGTTTTGGCTCGTCGCTTCTCCAGAGAAATCTCCGGGCTCGAATGTCTACTGCAGTACCGGCCTTGAGAGATGCTGTGACACTGGTCATGTGTTCACCTTCCGGTCTCAACGAGGGGGACTCTTCGCTTTCAAATATGAGGGTCCGCCTAAGTTTCACGAATCCAGGGCGGTGGTGGAGAACCATACATTAGTCGGTTGTATGGTCATTGGATTTTCTATTTCCGTGGCAGAGCAATAGTTACAGTTGTCGTCTCCCGTCGGCGCATTTGCACATGTGTGATGTACGTTTCATAACCGGCTCGGTTTACCTCAATCTGACGTCTGCCTACACCGAGGGCTAGCGCTGGCGGACGGTGGCCTACATTCTTCCACTCTTCACCGTCGATGCAGATAGTAGCGTCTCGGGGGTGCACTCGAATGGTTAGTGTTCCGTGGCCGTTTCCAGGCACTCGGGTTGATTCGAAACCTCGGTGTCGCGTAGCTGGAAGTGGTGATTCGGCTTTGGGAAGGGAGCACATCTCAGAAGTGCCTGGATTTTCAGGATGAGAAGCCAATTGTTCCATCACGTGCTTGACATGAAATGTCTGTCCGATCGGCAAATAAAGTTTCTCTGTTACAGTGCGATAGCCTTGTAGCCGAAGCTTGATAGTGTGTTCGCCAGTAGGTAGCTGTAACCGCTGCAACAACCCATCGTTACTGTCTACGATGCCAGCATAATATCCATCAATGTAGACTTCGGTTTTTGTCGGCCTTACATCTAGAAGAACCGATCCGTGGTTGCCATAATCAGTATAGAGCCTAGAGTAGGGTCTCCGGGTCCAATAGATATATGGGTTGAGTATGCTTGCATCATAGAAGTGTTGAGTAAACGGGGGTCTTGGACCGACGGACAACCGCGCAGGAAGACGTGCTACTGGTCCCTGCATCATGGTTAGGGTCTTCTGGGCATCGCAAATGGTAGGCAAGACGAGCATCGCAATCGTGCTGATCAGACCCGTCCACCATGTGGACCGTTTCAGAGTAAACATTGAAAGCCCTTTAGTTCTTGTCTTGCTGTGTTGTGGTTGGACGAGCAGTGCTAGCCTGAAATCGCCTTTGATTCCTAGCAAAGGCTCGGAGGTCTGGGATCTGGTCGAATTCGTCAACGATCTCGCGACCGAGAATTTCTTCGAGAACATCTTCAAGGGTGACAATACCGCTCACATGTCCAAATTCATTAGTGGCTATAACCAAGTGTTGCCGTCGCTCGAGAAAGGTGCGAAGTAGTTTGTCTAGCTTGACCGTTTCTATCACGAAGTGAACTGGGTGCATCAGCTCGTCAAGCGAGAGTTCGAACTGGTCTTTCGCAGCCGCCCGAAGAATGTCGCGTCGGTGGACAATTCCAATGATGTCATCGTCACTTTTGTCGAACACTGGAATGCGGCTATGTTGCAGGAGCTGTTCATTTGTTGCTGCTTGGTCCACCCCGAGGCTTGCTGGGAGTGTGAAGACCACCGTGTTGGGCGTCATGATTTCAGCAGCGGTCTTGGTCTCAAGCTTTAACACGTTACTGATGACATCGGCTTCGTGAGGTTGTAAATCGCCCGTGCTTAGTCCCCTACGCACAATCAGCAGTAATTCTTCGTCTGAGACGCGTTCTTCCTCGTGTTTGCTTGAGATTATTTTGGTAACAAATTGGCTGACCCAGATTACCGGTGTTGCGATCTGTACAAGTGTTGCGAGTGGTTTGGCTATCGGTCCAGCCAACTTCCTAGCGTAGGTAACTCCGGCGGTTTTGGGAATGATTTCAGCAAATAACAGAATGGCTAGCGTGAAAGCTCCAGAGAAGTAACCGATCCAATATGAACCCAGCACGGAGCTTGCGATGGCCCCGGCCAAGGCTGCCCCGCCTGTGTTGGCAATTGTGTTTAGCGAGAGGACCGCCGCAATGGGACGGTCCACTTCAGAACGCAAATTCCGCAGCAAAGTCCCCCTCGGGTCACCGGCCCGATCGAGTGAGTCAATATGTGATGGGGCAACCGAATAGAGTACTGCTTCGACGAGTGAGCAGGCGCCAGAAGCCAGTACAACAAGGGTGACAACTATTAAGAGTTCGAACATGGTGATACTTATGGACTCGGTGCTGACCCCCTGACATCCAAGTTCTGGTTGATGATGCCTCTCGAGTGGAATGCAGGAAGTCTGGCTTAATAACGAGGTAGGTATGAGAGTTTTCTTGACTCTCATACCTACGGGTACTGGTTGCGGCCCTCCGGTGCTAGCTGTTGATTCAACGCGGCGCTTCAAGGAACCGTAGTAGTTCGCTGTCCGTCCCAAGAATGAAGAAAGTGCTGGGATCCATCGTTCGCTCGTAGGTTTCTAGAGACTTGGTGAATGCGTAGAATGCGGCATCCTGCCCATAGGCTTCGGCGTAGATCCCAGTTGCATCAGCATCGGCATTCCCACGTAATTCCTCGGCAGTTCTGAAGGCTTCAGACTGGATTTGGGCAAGGTCCCGTTCCCGCTCGCCCTGAATGCGGGCTGATTCGCCCTGTCCTTCGGATCTGAATTCTTCAGCAATCCGCTGCCGTTCTGCAATCATCCGCGCAAATACGTCTTGCTGTACGTCGGCAATGTAATTGATTCGTTTGAATCGCAGATCTAGAAGCTCGATGCCTAACTCAGCGACTGCCGATGTTGCAGCTTCGAGGATCTCTCGCGTGATCTGGTCACGGCCGGTGTTAATCGGTTCCAGTTCTTCCTGCGCTTCCTCCTCTTCATCGGTGTTAATCGGTTCGAGTTCTTCTTCCTCGACTCCCTCTCTATTTTCACTGTTGACAGCTGTGTTGGCTGGGGTGCGGTTACTGGTTCTGACGATCTCGATGAGGTCGTGCCTGGCTACCGCATTGCGAGTTTCGCCGTCGAGAATGTCGTCGAGCCTGGATTGTGCTCCCTGTTCGTCGCGGAGCCGCTGGAAAAAGAGCAGAGGGTCAGTGATCCTCCAGCGGGCGTAGGTGTCAACCCAGATAAACCGTCGATCCCGTGTCGGGACCTGATTCGGAAAACCGTCCCACTCCAAGAACCGCTTTTCAAACATGTTTGCGGTTTGTATGAACGGTATCTTGAAGTGGAGGCCGGGTTCAGTGACTGGAGTTCCGACAGGTTCACCGAACTGGGTGATGATGGCTTGATTCACTTCGCTGACCCGGTAGGCTGCATTGACAAGGAAGAATAGAGCGATAAGCAGCAGAGCTAGTAGGTTCGCTTTCATTGGCCACCTCCTGTACGTTGCTGGTTGTCCGGCGAAGGCGTTGTTGCAACCCGAGTTGCGCCATCCAGTGACAGCAACGGCAAGACGCCTGTGGCACCTTCTGCGACAAAAACCTTCCGGCCTACCTGTGGCAGGATCCGCTGCATGGTCTCAAGATACATGCGACGCCGTGTCACCGTCGGGGCCTCGCGATAGGCTTCTTCGATTGATGAGAAACGTGTGGCTTCGCCTTGAGCACGATTGATTCTGTCGAGGGCATATCCCTCAGCCTGTAGAATGGCCTGCTGGGCCTCGCCTCGTGCACGAGGAATTACAGCGTTGTACTCGGCGAGCGCCTCGTTGATGAGGCGATCTCGTTGTTGTTGAGCCTGGCTAACCTCGTCCCAGGAGGGTTTGACTGGGTCTGGTGGGTTGACGTCTTGCAGGACGACCTGGTCGATTGTAATACCCATCTGGTATTGGTTGACCAGGGTTTGGAGTCTAGCTTCGACAGATGTTTCGATGTCTTGCCGGCCGACGGTAACCACTTCTGTGACAGTGCGATCACCGACCGTCTCCCGCATTATGGCTTCGTTCATTGCCCGGAATGTGTCTTCGAGATTCCTCACCTTAAACAAATATTCGTAGGGGTCAGCGACTCGGTACTGAACAATCCATTCCACGACAGCCACGTTCAGATCCCCAGTAAGCATCATCGATTCATCGGCTAATTGTTGATCCTGACCCAAATATTGGGTGCGAACACCCGTGTCGGCTGTTCGGAAGCCGAATTCTTGTTTGAGTTGTCGCTGAACCGGGACCCGGAGCATTTGCTCAGCGAATGGAATCTTGAAATGTAGTCCAGGGTTGGTGGTACGGACATATTTCCCGAACCGCAAAATCACCCCAACTTCCTCTGGGTAGATTTGATAGGCGGTGCTAGTAGCCGTTGCCAGTGCAGCAACCACCACTGCCCCGAGCACGGCAGTTCGCCATGGAATTTTGGGTATCTTGAGCCCATTCACGTCGACGACGCGAAAATTATCAGTCATGAACAATTCTCCTCGATTGGAGGTGTGTCGTGTGAAGATTGTCGAAGTTGGTCGGCGCCATGGCCCACAATTGTCAAGTCGCCAATCTGTTATCACCGAGTACTGTAGCGCTAAATCGGTGTCTGTGTACCGTTTTCAGGGTTAGTGCTCCAGAGATCTCTCCAGACTACTAACTTCTTGAGAAACGGTTTTCAATCTAGAAAGTTCTGAATTTGTGCTAATTCTGCATGCTCTGCACCTACGCTGGTGTCAGTTGAACTTGGCAATTCCATCAGTTCGCCAGAGGGTTCCAACCGTGTGGAACACACCGGTCACCAGACACTATCGCTTTTAAGCGGAGGTCAGACACGTAAGTACGGCAATGAACCATCTCTGATGGTTTAACGTTCGGCCCAATGGTTTAGAACCCAGTCACCTGCTTCTCGCAAGGGTGGGACCCCCATACGAAAGTGCCCAACACCGTCGAGTGGCAAGAAGGACACGGTCTGACCGCGGGAGTCCATATCTTGGGCGAGTTGCTCTGCTGGTTCGAATGGGATGACCTCGTCATCACGGGCGTGGATGATGAACACTGGCATGTCGCCGACGAGTCTGGCGTCGTCGCGACCCGAACGTGCAGCCATCGGAATTGCTGCCGTGAATAGGTTTGGGTGGCGGCTTGCCAGGTGCCAGGTGCCCCGTCCGCCCATGCTGAATCCTGTGATGAGGATGCGTTCGGTGTCGATGGTGTAACGTTCCATCACTTCACTGAGCAATGCAAGGACTCCTTGCTCACTGACAGCGTTGGTCCAGCGGCGGTCCGGCACGTCCGGGGCCACTATTATCGCTTCCCATTCTTGAAGTGCCGGTCCGACTATGCTCCGGAGGAACTGGGTGCCGTAATAGGCGCCAGTGGAACCTCCGGGGTGTAAGGCCAGAACTAGGGGCCGAGGGTTCTCCGGAGCGTAGTTATTGGGAATAAAGATGCCATATGTGACGTTGCCAACCCCGTCGACATCAAGCGTCCTATTGTACAAACCTGGTTGGACTGGTGGTTGAGCTAGCGTGTTGAGCAGGACTGTCGTAAGTAACCAGTGCATCGAAATCCCCTTAATGAATAGGGTGGTCTTGCTGGTAATTGATCAAATGGGGTCCCGACGTTAGGGGCCGGTACCCTGATTGGTAGCGGGCCTGTAGACACATGTCGCGAGCACATGTTTACCCCGGCCGTTATTATAATCGTCTGTACATGACTGTTCGCACACGTTTTGCTCCCAGTCCGACCGGTTACCTCCATATCGGTGGTGTCAGGACGGCGCTATTTAACTGGTTGTTTGCTCGAGGCCAAGGCGGTCAGTTTCTGCTTCGTGTCGATGACACGGATGCCGGACGGAATGTTACTGCTGCTCTTCAGCCTATCCTTCAAGGGTTTCGGTGGTTGGGGCTTGATTGGGACGAGGGGCCAGAGGTTGGTGGTCCGTGCGCCCCATATTTTCAATCCCAACGAGCCGACCGTTACTTAGCAGCAGTTGAGCAGTTACTTGCGACTGGTGCTGCCTATCGAGATTTTGCGACTGTGGAGGAGGTCCAGGCAGAGAGGGAGGAAGCTCAGCGTGAGAAAAAGCGCTTCATTTACAGCCGACGTTGGCTGGCTGAGACTGATGAACAGGCTGCTGCGTTTGAGGCAGAGGGTCGCCGTGGGGTAGTTCGCCTGCGAATGCCTAGGAACGGAGTTTGCGCTTTTCAGGATTTGGTGCGCGGTGATGTTGAGTTTGAATGGAGCTTGGAACAAGACCACGTTATCCGGCGCACCGATGGAACATGCCTGTATCACCTTGCCAGTGCGGTGGACGATCACGATTTTGCGATCACTCATGTCATCCGCGCTGTTGAACATTTGTCCAACACTCCGCGCCAGATCTTCATCGCCAAGTCTCTCGGCTATGAGCTACCGGCCTACGCCCATCTTCCTTATGTTGCTGCCCCTGGTAGTTCCGAGAAACTGAGCAAGCGGAAGCTGTCTAAATACATGCAAAATCAGCAATTTAAGAAAATATTTAACGAAGGCGTAGCGATCGCTGAGCGGATTGGTCTTCTGGTGACTCCAGAGACTTTCAGCCCGGTGGTGGTCGATTTCTACCGCGAGGTGGGGTACGAACCGGCCGCCTTAATGAATTACCTGCTGCTGCTGGGCTGGTCATTAGACGACCATACAGAGACGTTCAGTAAAGAAGAAATGATCAGGCAGTTCTCTCTCGATAGGATCAATCGTTCCGAGGCAAGCTTTGATCCACAAAAGTTGCTGGCGTTTCAGGAGAGGCGGATGCAGGTGCTCTCAGTAGTTGAGCGGTCGTCGAGAGTGCTCCCCTATCTAGAACGTGCAGATTTTATCGATAACCCCGCAACCGAAGCGCAGCGTATCCGTGTACAGCAGGTTGTTTCGGCTGCTGGAGACCGGATCAAAGTGGCTGGGGATATCCTTTCCTACACCGAATTTTTTCAAGCTGACGAAGAAATACCCTACGATGAGAAAGCGTTTAACAAAAGGTTGCGCAAGGAAGGCGTTGAGCCGTTGTTGCGACGCTTTCGAGAACAACTGGGTCTGGTGACTCCATTTGATGCCGTGACTTTGGAGGGCGCCTTGCGAGCGTTTGTTGAAGCCGAAGGTATCAAGATAGGTCAGATAGTCCATGCGGTTCGGGTTGCGGTGACCGGAAAAGCGATTGGGTTTGGGTTGTTTGAAGGGCTGGCGCTCTTGGGTCGGGAAGCTTGCGTGGCTCGCATTGACTTAGCTCTGAAGCGTTTGGCGGAATAGGAGGTAGGAGACCGGACTTGCAGGAAGAAGGTGTCCTTGGGTCTGGTTCCTCGCGCGGAATGAGTACACCAATAGACAAAGTGCAGACTGACGACGGGACCAGGGGGACTGATTTTATCCGGCAGATTGCCGATGAAGACCAGTCTGCCGGGAAACATGGCGGCATCATTCACACTCGGTTTCCACCGGAACCGAACGGCTACCTTCATATTGGGCATGCCAAGTCCATGTGCCTAAATTTTGGCTTGGCGGTTGAGCGGGGTGGACAGTGTAATCTGCGTATGGACGACACCAACCCCACAACCGAAGATGTTGAATACGTCCAAGCGATCAAGGACGACGTGGCCTGGCTCGGGTTTGAGTGGTCTGGTCGGTTTTTTCACGCTTCCGACTACTTCGAGCAACTTTACAGCTTTGCCTTGCAGCTCATTAAGGCCGGTAAGGCCTATGTTTGTGACCTGCAAGGAGCAGAGGTGTCCGAGTATCGCGGACTGTGGAACCGGACAGGCCGAGACAGTCCCTACCGGAATCGCCCGGTGGATGAGAACCTTGGTCTCTTTGCCAGAATGCGGGCTGGTGAGTTTGAGGATGGGTCAAGGACGCTGCGCGCAAAGATAGATATGGGGTCACCAAATATGAATATGCGTGACCCGACCATTTATCGGATTCGTCGAGTACCTCACTATCGAACAGGTGATAGTTGGTGCATTTATCCAATGTATGACTTTACCCATCCCCTGTCAGACGCGTTGGAGGGGATTACCCATTCCCTTTGTACTCTTGAGTTCGAAAATCACCGCCCCTTGTACGATTGGTTTCTGCATAATATTGATGTTCCCAATCAACCCCGCCAGATCGAATTTGCACGGTTAAATCTCAGTTACACTGTTTTGAGCAAACGGAAATTGCTTGACTTGGTCGAACAGAGGCACGTAACCGGCTGGGATGACCCCAGGATGCCCACTCTAGTTGGGTTTCGCCGACGAGGCTACACTCCGAAGGCAATCCGTGAGTTCTGCCACAGGATTGGTGTCGCGAAGAGCAATAGTATCGTCTCGGTAGCGCAACTCGAAGATGCGGTTCGCCAAGATCTCAATCCGTCTACATTGCGGGTGATGGGAGTGTTGCGCCCGCTGAAAGTTACCATCGAAAACTACCCCGAGGACAAGGTAGAGACTGTAGATGCGGTTAACAACCCAGAGGATGAAGGTATGGGAACGCGGGCGGTGCCTTTTTCTCGGGAGCTGTATGTGGAACGAACTGATTTTGAGGAAGATCCGCCGAGGAAGTATCATCGCCTCGCCCCAGGCCGCGAGGTTCGGCTGCGCTACGGCTATTTCATTACGTGTAGAGAAGTTGTGAAAGATCAAAGCACTGGTGAGGTGGTAGAGCTGCGCTGTACATATGATCCGGAGACTCGTGGCGGATATGCACCGGATGGACGTAAGGTTCGCGGTACGATTCATTGGGTTTCTGCTGGTCATGCAGTCCAGGCCGAGGTACGTCTTTACGATCACCTATTCGCACAGGTTGACCCAAGTGACGTCGGTGAGGGGGGAAGTTATCTGGACAATCTGAACCCCGGTTCACTTGAGACGTTGACCGGCTGTTGGGTGGAACCCAGTTTGGAAGGTGCTTCCGTTGGAAGCCGATTTCAGTTTGAGCGGCTGGGTTACTTCTGTGTCGACCCTGACTCATGCCAGGGAGGACTTGTAGTGAACAGGACAGTCACCCTTCGAGACACTTGGGCGAAGATAGAAAAAGCAAAGGCCGCTAAATGATGCACGACGGAGGGCGCTGAATACCCTCGCAATCGCCAAGGTCGCTGTCCATAAGGACATTCGCTGTTGCCCCTCTGAAAAGAGAGTCAAAAGGATATTCACCAGACACGGTAGAACTAGGCTAGTGCTATTGGGTGTCGTTTGAGGCAACTTTCCCGGCTAGCATGGCAAGCCAAGCATCTACAGCGTCTGGGTTGGTCGGTGTGCCTGACTCTCCGTCAAGCACGAGCGCTGTCGACTGGAACGGGTAGCCGTAGAATCGCTCGTTGGCGTCGCGGTCGGCAGTAATGGTCGAACCCTTCAAAGTAATACCGGCGAATAATCCTCGCGTCCGTGAATAACTCAGGATCTCGGCCCGAAGGTAAAGGTCGGTCGTAGCTTCGATGTCTCGCCCAACGGGTCCGATGACAGCAGAGGCGTCGCCTCCAATCTTGAACTGGTTCTGTAGTAGGTTTTCTAATCCACGACGATTCATGACTACTAGGACAAGATCGATCGCCTGACCGCCAATCTGTAGACCAAAACTTCCGCCGGTTAGGGTCAAGAAGGCCGGCGATGACCATTCGCCAAACTCGTTACGCGAGCTGATGATCCCTTTCCCTCGATGTCCCCCGAAGATGAAGCCGGCCTTGATGGTGTTGGGGATGATCGCCACCGCCTCGGCATTCCTGAGAATGCTCTCAGGAATAGCATTGTCCGGTGCGGACATGATCTCCTCGAGTACCTTGGTGGCTGACTGTAGCCGCTCAGTTTCCTCCTGCTGAGCGTGCACCAAGCCCGGTAGGCTTATCTGAGAAATGAGTAGGGCACAGAGTATTTGGGCGAGTCGGATGTTCATAGACACCTCAAATAATAAGAATTTTTCGCCAGTATACCCCTTCCTTGACAGGTTTCAGTTTAGTTCCGCATTGCGCGGCTTTCTGACTGACCAGGTCAAGGCCGTTGCTAGGGTAGCGCGAAGGCGACGTAGGTGTCACCAGAGTTCATGCCTATTTTTCCACCACCAGCGGCGATAACGACGTATTGTTTTCCATTGACAGAGTAAGTAGTTGGAGTAGCGAAACCAGCAGCTGGTAGCTCCGTTTCCCAAAGTAAATTACCATTCCTAGTGTCGAAGACTCGGAAGCGCTCATCTCTAGTGGCTCCGATAAAGATCAATCCGCTAGCCGTAACAATTGGGCCACCATAGGATTCTGCCCCTGTAGGCGGGCGACCACTGGCTGACAGTTCAGGCCAGTCCCCTAGGGTGACCTTCCAGACAATTTCCCCGATGTTTAAGTCGATGGCATTCAAGGTGGCCCACGGCGGTTTAATGGCCGGTCGCTGCTCTTGATCAAGAAAACGACGATATCCAGCGAAAACCCACTGTTTTTCTCCGTCAAGCTCCCTGTCGTTGTCTGCCAACAGGTCAACTCCCTCCGAGTCGTATAGATAAGCGACTAATGCATCACGATCCCGCTGGGACAGATGGGAGTGAGATGGCATGTAACCACGACCGTTTTGGATGATTGCTCGGGTTTCATCTGGTGTCAGTCGGTCTATCAGGTTGTTGACAGGTGGATAGACGCCGAGCTCGTCGCCGGCCCCACCGATACCATGGCATTGAAGACAGTGAAGAGCGTAGACACGGTGGCCTACGCCAGCCATCAACCCACGGGCTTGAGATGGGATCTCGACCATTGTTCCGATCCAGGGCATATCGTTTGCGTTGACGTACATGATCCCAGTATCGGGATCCACTGCTGCTCCACCCCATTCCCCGCCGCCATCAAGGCCAGGGAGGATGATGGTGCCCTCTCGGCTTGGGGGAATGAATTGGCCTCCACTTCGCATTCGTCGCAGTCTGTCAAGCACGTATCGGTTCGCTTCGGGTGTGATATCCGTTGCCTCAGTTTCTGTTAAGTGTTGGCGGGCGAATGGTGGCGGTTTTGTCGGTATTGGCTGAGTGGGCCAGGCGATCTCTCCAGGTATGTCAGATGGAGGGAAGGGTCGCTCCTCGATCGGGAAAATCGATTCGCCGGTTTCGCGATCGAACATAAAGATGTGGGCTGATTTTGTGATTTGAGCAACTACGTCACGTGGGGCCCCGTCCTGTTGAATGGTTAACAGGTTAGGAGGGGCTGGGAAGTCACGGTCCCAAATGTCGTGGTGAACGGCCTGGAAGTGCCAGACTCTTTTACCAGTTGCGGCATCCAGCGCTAACAGGGTGTTGGCGAAAAGGTTCGAGCCTTCTCTATCCCCGCCAAAGAAATCTGGAGTTGCCGAACCGGTAGGGACGAAAACGAGCCCTCGTTCTTGGTCAACTGACATACCGGCCCAGTTATTGGCTGCGCCCTGGTATAACCAAGAGTCGGTCGGCCATGTGTCGAAACCAGGTTCTCCAGGATGGGGGATCGTATGAAAGACCCAGGCCACCTTCCCAGATTCAACGTGAAAGGCTCGGATGTTGCCTGGAGCAGCTGGGTTGGATTCTGCGTGGCGAGTTGGAAGAATCAGGAGATCATCATAGATTACGCCAGGAGTGTTCGAGATAATGAACAGGTCCGAGACGTCCCGACCGGCGTCGAGTCCGTCGTGCAGGTCGACGGTCCCAGCCGTTCCGAAAGTCTGGATGAGTTCACCCGTGTCGGCGTTAAGAGCAAATAGCTTCGATCCAGCGGTGGCTAAAATTCGCCGGTCATTACCTTTGGTCCAGTATGTTACGCCTCGGCTAGTCCCTCTTCGACTTGGTTCCGCTCCACTCGAGAACGGATCGAACTCCCAATAGCGCTCGCCCGTAGCTGCATCGAGCGCAAAGATCTTAGTGACTGGAGAGACGCCGTAGAGGATTCCGTTAATGACTATCGGGTTAGTCTGAATCTGTGTTCGGTTACTCTCAAAATCAGCGTCACCTGCATGATAGATCCAGGCAACTTCAAGTTCAGTGACGTTGTCTCGGGTGATTTGCGACAATGAAGAGTACTGGCTGCTGTTTAACCCTAGATAAACTGGCCAGTCAGATTCTACCTGGCCTGCGGTGGCAGGTCCCGTAACAGTAAGCGCGGAGAAAAGCAGCAAAATCAAATTTCTGATTGACTTAGGGGCATGTGTCATGGGGCTAACCGTCCTTTGGGGTGATACCATCTTCGCCTACCGTTCAGGTGTCGATACTAATGGGGCCCTTGACGCAGTGCGTCGAACACCTTGATTGTTCCATTCCTGCTCTTGTGTCGGCCGAGATTGTCTGAGTCAACATCTGTGCCGGCTTGCTGAGTGTCATGATGGCTGTCTAGAAGGGCGGTGGCCACACGATGCGATCATGCCGTGGGTAGAACTCCACCTCTTCTGAATTGGACGAATATGCCACTGACGCCAGACCGTGTTAATCGTCAAGTCTTGCTGAATGCTAGGCCCGTCGGGTTCCCTGTAGACACCGATTTTAAGATGGTCGAGGCTCTTGTGCCAGAGCCGGCACTAGGGCAGCTACTTATTCGAACCATCTATTTATCACTGGACCCCTACATGCGCGGACGAATGAATGCGACCGCCTCCTATGCTAAACCAGTTCAACTTGGTTCTGTAATGGAAGGTGGAACGGTGGGGGAGGTCGTTGCATCGAAACACGACCAGTTCGAGGAAGGTGAGCTGGTTCTGTCTGCCAATGGCTGGCAGGAATATGCGATTTCTGATGGCCAGGGGATCCGGAAATTAGACCCTTCGATAGCCCCAGTGTCGACTGCACTCGGAGTACTCGGTATGCCGGGGATGACTGCCTATGTCGGTTTGCTTGAGGTGGGTGAACTGAAAGTTGGCGACACTGTTGTGGTCTCGGCCGCTTCCGGTGCTGTAGGAGCCGTCGTAGGGCAAATCGCTAAGATCAAGGGGCATCGGGTGGTGGGTGTAGCCGGAGTCCAGAAGAAATGCACCTACGTTACCGATGAACTTGGGTTTGATGCTTGCGTCAGTCATCAAAGCGATACCCTGGCAGCTGATTTGGCGGCCGTGTGTCCTGATGGTATCGACCTGTACTTTGAGAACGTAGGTGGAAAAGTGTTTGATGCCGTCCTGCCGTTGCTTAACCAGTTCGCACGAGTCCCGATATGTGGACGAATTGCGAACTACAACATGACATCGCCGCCAGAGGGACCCAATGGGGTGCCACATTTGATGGGACTGATCCTGATACGTCGGTTACGTCTTCGTGGCTTTATCGTCTGGGATCATGCTGATTCAGCAGCCGAATTCATCCGCGAAGTGGGTGGTTGGGTTCGTTCGGGACAGTTGAAATACCGCGAGGATATCGTCGATGGCCTAGGCAATGCGGTGACAGCATTCCAGGGAATGCTACGGGGACGTAATTTTGGGAAGCTTCTTGTCCGCGTATCTGACGACAAAACGCGATGACTCGATTGCGA
>Ga0310344_10001045_pt1 | contig 21422 bp, 15 predicted proteins | sample HC15DNA20200_MG_FD_203801 | JGI IMG/M metagenome (GOLD analysis project Ga0310344, IMG submission 203801) | Marine microbial communities from station ALOHA, North Pacific Subtropical Gyre - HC15-DNA-20-200_MG | ecosystem: Environmental > Aquatic > Marine > Oceanic | place: Pacific Ocean: North... | reverse complement strand
AATGTTAGTTCGTGGAGAGTTCTTATAACGCCAGATGATCCCCACAACCAGCCAGGTAACGGTTGGACTGAACATTATATTAACGAGCGAGAAGAGGGCGGGCAGAATTTTGGGGATCTTGTTAATCCAATTAGCGTTGAGATTGCGCTTTCGGGGACGGGGAGTTGGAATTCTTGCAGTCATGTAGTTTCGGCAAGTGGCGAGGTTTGGAACGATGCTTCTAATAATATTTGGAACGCAGCCCGTATTATTGGGAATTCCTTATGGGAAATAGATGGTCCCGCTTATAATGGTAATTATGATGTCAGAGTTGAATGGAAGCCGACAAATTCAACTTTCGCCGCGTGGGGCGGCTTCTTCCAAGATTGGGATCAAACAAATAACCCGCCATTCCGAGTTACAAGTGCAAAAGTAATAGTAACAGCAATAGAAGATGTTCCGTTGGCGTGTGATTGCAGTGGTATTTTAGAAACTTCACAAACACTTACTGTTGAAGATGCTAGTGTTATATTGTCTAGTATAACATACAGCAATGACACCACGGGCGCCGCGCCCGATGCTACATGGACAGGTTTAGACGAACAAGATGAATTAAATGATAATCCACCAAATGATGAATACGATCTAGAACATGTTCATAGTTATGCTGATAAAATTTTCGCTACTGGAAGTTCAGTTACGTTTGAAGTTACAGCCACAACAGAGCCAACAGGAGTGAATGATCTTGATGCAAGCGCGTCTATTTATGTTTATTACAAAAATAGCGATGATCCCACCATTGTGCGCGATATTTCAAAGGTTTTAATACCTGAAATGGACCCGTGGAGTCCAATAAACACCAATAAAATTAAGGGCGACTATTTTCTAGATGCAAGCGGTTTAATAGCGGGACGAAATTATTATTATACTGGATATACAGCACTTTTACCCAATAATCATGATGGAGACGCTTCAAATAATCAGCCTCTTCGCGGTGAATCGGTAGATGGAGATGATTATTGGTATCCTCCAGGATATATTTCAGAAGATTCAACAAATAACGTGAAAACATTTTGTATAGGTGATTCAAGTTGCAACCCAACACCATCTTCTAAGACTGAAACTGAAACAACATTGATAGGAAGAACATTGGGTAATCCTCCATTTCCTTATAATAATGAGTATGGTTTTGTTTATTGGTTTGATGGAAGTAATAATTATGATAATAGAGAATTTCTAACCTCATCTACAGCTCCGGGCGATCCGTGGACAGAGATAGAACTTACAAATTTAAAGAGTTCTACAAGATATTACGCACTTCCATATTTTAAACAAGGAACTAATTATATTTATGGAGGTTTTGACAGGGATACATATGAAAATCTTCCAACAATCTGGTATACAGATCTAGAAATATGTGAAGTAAGTTTAAATAAAAAAGGTGATGATTTTCCTTATGGTAATTATAATAATGGTAATGTTGACGGTGAGGGTGGTGGTCTGCAAACGGGTGATGCTTCAGGTTCTCAAACGCGATATAAATTAGTGGGAATAGATGCATCTTTAAATACAAATCCTCCAGATAATTTTATTCTCGAAGATGGTTCGGGTTCGGTTACAGAATTAGGACTTTGTTGGAAAGTAAGTGATGACCCACTCGATGAAAATGAAAAAGCTACCAGAAGTGATTTCTTCAAAAATTTACTTTATGATGGCTCTTTTAATGGTTGGAAAGATGTAAATCAAACAGGAGCAAAAGATGTATTGGTAGATGCCTCATACAATATATATGATGCAAGCATAAATGATTTATCGTATAATACAATGTATTCTTTGCGAACATATGCAAAAAATGAACCTGTAGTAGATAATAATTTAGTTGTAGGGGCGCAACAAAGTGGAGGCGGGATAGGATATTCGGGTGGTGATTGGTTTATAACCCCCCTCCCGAAGGTTATAATGGAAGATCCAAGTGCAAATCCAATGCCAATAGAAGATGATGAAAATATTCCTAGTTATGCAGATGGTATAGCTACAAAAATAGGAATTTCGGGAGAAATATTGGATAATCCGGATGAAGCATCAGGTAACATAATAGAATATGGTTTTTTATTTAAGATGTTTACACCTTCAATGGTAACGGTGCCGACCGATTATCCAAGTTTTAATAATGAAACGTGTGATATAAGTACCAATGTATTGGGCGGAGGTCCGGATGGAAATATTTTTTATCCAGATAACGTGATAGATACTTCATTTAATTCGGAAATGCCTCATAAATTTTTCCAGGATTTCTCTTTGTATCCAAGCAATGGTGAAGTGAAAGATTTATCTTATAATCGGCAGTATTATTTTGGTTCGTATGCTAGAAATTTGTCAGATCATTATTTAAAACATTCATTGGTAGAGCAAGCAATTACGAATGGTGATGAGTCGTATATAAATACAGATGGAATAACAAGTTATAAAAAGCAGAATAATTTAAGCGGCGTTTTGATTACCCCGTGGCCCACGCCTTTCATAAAAATTATAGATCTATTAAAGCCAATAACTTTAACAGGAGATTCTGAATATAGCTTTGTAAATGCATCGTTAGAAATTTTTAATTATGATCCAACAAAATGGGGTGGAATAGCTGAATTTGGTGTAATTTGGGAAAAGAGTGAAAATCTAGATATAGCAAATATAGAACCAGATGAATTAACGATAGAATACATGGATGGTAGTGGTGGTTGGGCTGATGGTAGTGGAGGTTGGTATCGTAGGGGTTGTTCTGGAGAATTGGTGGATAATTTTAGGGAACCAGTTGATGGATCACGAAATGGTGGCTGGTTTTGGGATGAAGGAGGGGCCAACGTGGGGCAGGGGTGGCAGTACGATGCCTCTTTTTCATCAGGTGGTTTTCCATCAGAAGAAAACAATGAATCGTGTCGTTGGCCATTGGGTGAAGATAATTATATTAAATTGGGTGTATATAAATTAGGACTTGCCGGAAGTATATATCCAAGTGAATTAATTAATCATAAGCCGCCGCCCGAGGGATTTGGAAGTGCTCAGGATCCTTCAAGCATTCCATTATATACAGAGACATCTTATTGGTTTCGTCCCTATATAATTGCACGAAATGATGGTTTTTGGGCAGATACATCATTTAATATTTATTATGGTGAACCAAAAAGTTTAGTATTTGATTTAGATCCAGTGGGTGTAAGAACAGGACATACATTAATAGATGCAAATGGCGTCCAGGAGAAAATTGATTGGGGGGAAAGAGGTTATACAGGAAAAGGTTCAGAAGAATGGCCGAGTTTAAAAGATGTTGGAATAGATTCGGCAGATATGTCAGGTAATATTTGGTCAAATCCATTGATAGGCGATCCACAACGCGGACGTATAATAAAATATGGTTTTCTTTGGTGGGATGGAGGAAAAACAGCGGTAGATGGAGCAGAAGTACTTCAATGGCCTGGTCAAAATTATGGCATTGGACCAGTTACCGCAGCAGGTAGTACTGTTCCAAACCTAGGATTTACATTAGAAAATACAGAATGGCCTCCCGATGGTTCAAATAATTATTGTGTCCCAATGACGTATAATACTCAAGCAAATATATTAAATTGGAATGACGGATCTGATGAGAATGAAGGTAGGTCAACATTTGATATTTCAGGAACTAATTTTGATATTTCAGCAAATGATCCACGTGATGGTGGAAAAAATCATGGTAGTGGTGTAACTGAACCAGACCTTGGATATTATTGGAATACGACACAAGGTGAGCCAAATGAGGGTTGGTTTAAGCTTGCGTTTCCCAAAGATAATCCCCCATGGACAGATGGTAATGGACCAGACAATGAACCTTCTGTTATAACAACGCAAACAGTTATTTTCGACATAAAGAAAACCTCGCGCGCAGATAGTAGAGAAGATCGTCTATATAATAGTACCGTATGGTATCGTGCATATGCAATAAATCGTTATTTTAATAAAAATTCAAATAATGAGGCACAAGAATCCATATCTTATGGGACAGTAGGTAGATTAGAATTGAAAAAGAGTGTAAATTTTGGTGTTGATATGGAAAATCCAGTTTTAATTTCAAGTAATATAGGTTCTCGTTCTATTTTAGTTACAGGATCTTTATTGGGTAATATAGATGGCACAGGAAACTCTATTATTGAAAATTATGGTTTTTGTTGGAGAAAATTGATAGAAAATCCTTCTATGGATGCAAGCGGAGAAATAATTCAAGATGAGGATAGGGTGCCTGCGTGGTACTATGACGCATCTGTATGTAAATGTTGGACGACTCGTCTGAATGATCCTTTTCCGCCCCCAACAGTAATAGATTCTTCAATGGTTGCATTTGGTCTTCGCAGTGATAATAAGATTTGGGATGATGAAGCACCAATTCCATTGGAATTGTTTGATCCCTCAAATCAGAAAGTAGTTAATTTTGATCCTTCTGGACAATTTCCAGGTGATAATGAAAATAATTTAGGTTTTACTCAAAATCCACCAATTTTTAAATTTGGAGACAGAGAATGGAAATTTCATTATAAAATAGGAAGTGATGGAGAAGAATTAGTGGAAGAGGGTGGCATTAAGGATTCAAATTTTGTAGGTTTTGATGCATCAGGAGGAAGACCAATTTCAAATACATATTATTTGATAAGATCTTGGGCGAAAGGTCCAATAGATCCAGCAACAAAGGAAGACGATGATGGCGAAACAGCTTCGGGTATTAAATATGGTCCAATTTGGTATATAAATGCAGATACTAAAGAAGAAAATAAGCGAAGAGGATGGTTATGTTTAACAAAAAAACTAGAAGCTTGTTTGGTAGATGATGTTGAAATAAAAAATCCGACATATAGATCAGTAATTTTAAAAAGTAAATTACTAGCAAATCCCGATCCAAGTAGATTAAATTCATATGGTTTCGTATATATGCTAGATGATGCATCTAAAAACGGTATTCCAACGATTGAAAATGATTTTTTTGTTGTATTAGATGACCCAGAATTAGTTGGAGATGTTCCACCATTTAAAAATATGGAAAAACAAATAAGTTTATCTCCAAATAGCTGGTATACAATAAGAGCATTTGCAAATAATTCATTTGAAATAGATGGTGTAGAAGAGGGTGGAATTTATTATTCAAATCCGTTAAGTATATTAAGTAATTTTTGTCCTCCAGGAAAAACAAAGATGATTTCAGTAAAAGATGTATCTTATGTAACGGTTGAATTGAAGGGGGAAGTTTTGAGTAATTTTAATGGTTTAATTACACAACATGGTTTTATAGTTGGAACGAATGCAATGCCAGTTATAGATAATAGTTTAAAATATGATTTGGGTTCTAAAAATGATTTAGGTTATTATACACATATTGCAACAGGTTTATCATATGATACAACATATTTTGTAAGAAGTTTTGTTTATCATCCAGATACAAGAGAAGATTTGCGTCTACAATATAGTAATAAAGTTAAAACATTTACAACATTAAAACCAGATCCACCGCAAATATTATCAATAAAACAGTTACCAAACGCTTTAGGTTATACTTCAGCAACTTTTAGTAGTGAAATCCAAGATACAAGTGGCATAGAATTACTTAAAAGTTATGGTTTTTGTTGGACAACTCGTATTGTTCCTTTATCTAACCCGGAAGGATATGATGATGGTGATGCACCATTAGATAGTGAATTAAAATTAGAGAATGCTGAAGGTATGACTTATTATGAAGGTGTTCCAAATTCTTTTCCATTTACTTTTGTATCAAAGATAATGAATTTGATGCCATCAACAACCTATTATATAAGATCGTGGGCAAAAATAAATCCAGTAGGATATGGTCAAGTATATACTTTTACAACATTAGATGAGCCGTGTGATTGTATTCCACCAACAGCAAAACCTATTGGAGAATTAAAACCCAATAAGTCAAGCAAAAGATTATGTGCTGAAGCAATAAAACGACATGGATCGGCAATAATAGGTACTCAAGGTGTAACACCAAATTTAACTTAAGTGGTGTTAGGAAGAGGAGGAATTTGATCCGACGAACTAGGCGTATTAGAAATTCCGGTAATATTATGACGACAAACAGGACACGTTTGTTTAGTTTGGAACCATGTAAGCAAATGTTGTTTTTTAAATATATGTCCACAATAAATAATTTTTAAAACATCATCATCAGCTTCAAAATTGGTTCTAGCAATAGGGCACATAATTTGGTTACTGGATAAATCAGAAAATTTATGAGTACAAGTTGAAATTTCAATTTCAGCTTGTGTGGGTGGAAGGGGTTCATCATTACTAAAGCTGGTTCTGGGTGGTGTGAACCAAGTAAATGTTTCTGTTCTCAGATTGGTTTGGTTTCTAGGCGTGACGTTCCAGAAATTGCTAGTCGCATCGGCGCGCGTTGGGAAATGAAAAGTAGGGTCGCGGCGACGAGGGGTATTAGTAGCGTTGGTGGTGCGATTGCGCGCAGAAGCCGACCAATTTCGCGGTGTAAAGCTGTTGACTCTGGTCTGTGTAGATAACGATGGTGTGGAGCGCCTAGAAACATTTCTTCTGAGAGAAGATAAAATTCCAGTCATTTCATTAGCGAAATCATTAGTTTCAGTAGTTTGGGTTGTTTGGGTATTAGATAATCTGTTTAATCCACGAAAATGGCTAAACAATAGATTATAAGATCTTTCAATACATGTTTCTTCATTTCTTAATATTTGTTGATGTGTATCAAATTGTCTTCTTCGTAAAGATAAAAATTCAAGTAATAAGAGTGTATTAAAATTGTCCATTATGCATAGTTATAAGAAAAGTCTTTACAATAAGAAACCATTTAAAAATTATTTTTAATATATTTTAGAGATGTTTAAACAATATAAGGATAAGGGTCTAACGGGTCTGGCAAATCTAGGAAATACATGTTTTATAAATTCAGCATTACAATGTTTTTCACATAGTTATGAATTAAATAATTTATTAAACACAGAAAAATATAAAACAAAATTAAATAAAAAGGCAGAATCATTAATTTTATTGGAATGGGATAAATTAAGAAAAATGATGTGGAGTGAGAATTGTACGATTTCTCCAGGAGGTTTTGTTACTTCAATTCAAAAAGTTGCTAAAATAAAGGGTAAAAGAATTTTTACAGGATACGCTCAAAATGATTTACCAGAATTTGTTATTTTTCTTATAGATTGTTTCCATGTAGCAATTTTAAGAGAGGTGGAAATGACAATAAGAGGTGAAATAAAAACAGATAAGGATAAATTAGCAAAGAAATGTTATGAAATGTTGAAAGATATGTATAGAAAGGAATATTCGGAACTTTTAAAGTTTTTCTATGGAACTATGATTTCAAAGATTTCAAGAACAAATGGAGATTTATTATCACAAAAACCAGAACCATTTAATATTTTATCTTTGCCAATTCCAAATAAAAAAAATCCAACATTAATGGATTGTTTAGATTTATATACAGAAGAGGAGAATTTAGAAGGAGAAAATCAGTATGAGATTGAGAAAGGAAACAAAGTAGATGCAAGAAAAAAAATAATTTTTTGGAATTTTCCAGATTTATTGATAATAGATTTAAAAAGATTTACAAATGCAAATAAAAAAAATCAAGTTTTCGTTGATTTCCCTTTAGAGAATTTGAATTTATCAAAATATATTTTGGGATATAACAAAGATGAATTTAAATATGACTTATATGGAGTCTGCAATCATAGTGGAAATGTTTTTGGTGGACATTATACAGCATTTATAAAAAATGCAAACAATAAATGGTATCATTTCAATGATACTCGTATAACAGAGCTAAAGAAAAATGAAGAAATTAAAACAAATAGAGGTTACTGCTTTTTCTATCGTAAAAAAAAATAACAAGAGTAATATATACATGGTTAATTTAAATATATCTCCATCGATGTTATTTTCAGATACGTATGACGAAGGAAATCAACGGGTTGCAAATAGTAATGTAATGGTTATTGTTGTATTATCAGTTATAGTAATTTTATTTTACTTAGTTTTTCAAAGTTTAGGGACTGGTAAGGGTGGAAATAATTCAGTTTTACCAAACATACCAACACCTGGATTTTTAGGCGGAAATTCCGGTGGAAATTCTGGTGGAAATTTAACTAAAAAGGGATTGAATATATTAGAAATAATAATGTGGGGAAGTATTATTTTTCTGGTATTAATAAATGGTTTACAGTATTTTTTCGGAATGGATATAAAGACTTCAATTAGAAATATTTTTTCAAGAACTCCCGAGGTAGATGTTTCAATCGCTCCTCATGGAGAAGAAGGAGAGGAGGTCGTTCCAACTGTTCCAGCTGTTCCTCAAGTTCCGAAAATTCCTGTGGAGGAATGGGAGGAAGAAGAAGAAGAATTGGTTGAAGAGATAGAAGAAGGTTTCTGCAAAGATCATCCAGAAATTACGGAAAGAGTAGATTGTGAAGAAAAGGGACATACTTGGATTGAATCATATTGTCGCGGCGATGAAGATATAAAAACAAGAAAAAAATGTGAAGAAATGGGATATGAATGGGTTGTAGAACAAGATACCACGGGAGGTGATGGTAGATGGGACGATAATAAGGGAGAAGGAGAAGATGAAGGTGAAGGTTATGGCGGAGGCCCTCGTGGACCAGATAGTAATAATAAACCAGTTCAAGTTGATGGGGAAGGTTATGGTGATGATAGTTCTCCAGAAATTATGATAGAAAAACAAGTTTTTCACGTTCCAATAAATAAATATACATATAAAGATGCAAGAGCTTTATGTGGTGCGTTTGGTGGGCGTTTAGCAACTTACAATGAAATAGAAGATGCTTATAATAAAGGAGGTGAATGGTGTTCTTATGGTTGGTCAAAGGGTCAAAATATATACTATCCTACACAAAAGAAAACTTATAAAAAATTACAAAAAATAAAGGGACACGAACATGATTGTGGAAGACCAGGAATAAATGGTGGATATGTTTCCAATGAAAATGCACAATTTGGAGTTAATTGTATGGCACCAAAACCCCAATTAAGTAGAATGGGACAAAAATATATGGAAAGTATGAATTTATATCCCCAAACTCAGGATGAAAAGGACTTTAAAAAACAAGTTATGAAATATAAGAATGATTTAGAGAATATTTTGGTTTCGCCATTTAATAAAAGGCAATGGAGTCAAGTATAAATATATAATGCATTTTAAAATACTTTATATATTTCTTTTTTTTCTTGTGCTGCGGTTAGTATTTACATTTCTTTTTTTTCTAGTTTTTTTATGTGTTTTTTCTTGTATTTCGTTCTTTAAAGAAAGTTCTAATAATTTATTAAATAATCCATCATCAACCTCTACACTACCTCCCTCCTGATAATATTTATTATCTATTTCTTCAGAATTTTTTTTTTCATAAAATAATCCTAATGGAATAACCAAAGAACTACCACCTTTTTGTTGAAAAGCTGGCAAATCTAATTTTTTAAACATATTATTTATTTTATATCCACCAGAAAAAATATTATTTTTTTCATCTTTATAAAAAATAAAATCGTTTTTTTCCATATATTAAAACTTTCTATTTTTATTTTCTTGAAGTTTCGCTAATAAACTACTCGCCAATTCTGGGTTTTCATAAAAAATTTCTAAATTATAATCTTTATCTATATATTTATAGACTAAACCTGTTATTTCACCGATTCCTTTACTTGATATGTCAAATTTTAATGCTGAAGACATTTGTTCTTTACAATGTTTTTTAACCTTAGAATAATATTTTTTTATATCTTTTTCACAATTTTCAAAAAAATTATCCAAATTTTGAACCTCTAAAATTTTTCGTGTTTTTGGAAAAGCTAAAAAATCTTCTAATTTTATTTTCTTTATTTTATCTATTTTTTCTAGTTCGTTATTTTCTTCTTCATCATCTGTAAAAACTTCATAATGTTGGTCCATAATTACTATTATCTGACAGCGAATATAATATTTTTGCTAATTTGATTTTAAATGCTTTTTTATAAGTTATTGTGTGTCCATTTTTATTAATAATTGTCATTATATCATTATAAACACTATTAACAAAATCACAATGTGTTATTGGTTTTTCTTCACCTATATCATAAACCTGACCATCTTTTGTTTCTATTGGCATTTTTAACCAATCTTTAAAATTACGATTTGGTGTTTGTCTAATAAACATATAATAAATTAAAGCATAATAGGTTTAAGTATTTTTGGAATAGTGTCTTTTTATATCTTTGACATATTTAAAATCACGTTTTTCTTTGATATAATTCATTATCTTTTCAACATCAGACGGATTAGAAATACAATCATTTAAACATTGTTTAATAAATTTAAATGTTAGAGGAGATGATATTTTTGTATCATTAAATTTAAGTCTTCCATCAGATATTTCTATAACAGCGTTCCCTAAATTATGTTTTTCTGCGTATACTAAAATATTTTCAGCTATTTCATTTCTTTCTGATCTTAACTCTCTTATCTTATCCATATATAATCTAACCATATTGTCAGTTGATACCCATTCTTTGATTTTTTCACTAAATTCATCTTGCATATGATATAATTTATTATTTTATATCATACAAATTAGCGGCGGCGTTTCTTGCGGCTCTTGCGTCCTTTTCTCTGCATGCGTTTTTGAGCAACATACAAGAAATATGGAACTAAAGCTTCCTTCAAAACACCTAAAGCGCTGCCTCCGCGGCGTCTATTACGTCTTGAACGATTTCTGTTACGATTTCTATTGCGTCTGGAACGACGATTGCGTCTTTGTGTACGTCTACGTGCCATTATATATATTGAAAAGAAATTAATTAGAAACTGATTTTTTTATACGCAGTAAGAAAACAAATATTCCTAAAATTAATAAAAAACTTATTAAGACCAATATTAAAGATATAAAAATATATGGATAAATTTCCTGAAGTAATAAAGAAATCATAGGTTTAATTACCGATTTTATCTCACTTTTTACATCTTCTCTTTTTAAAATCTCTAAACATTGATCTACTATTATACTTCTTATATGACTACTCATATTGAAAGAACATATTTTATATATAGTTATTCGACTGATTAATATTTAAAAACTTATTTTACTAAATTTATTATGGAAGATTTATTATCATTTGATCACGAAAATTTTGATAATCTATTTTTGGCGAATCCTACCAGATTACAGGGAGGAGCATATTTTTCAAAATTATTTTTAAATGAAAATACACCTGTTATTTTTCAAACGCCTAAAAGTTCAACAAAAAATGGTCTTATTATCACCTCTAAAAAAACTTATTGTGATTTGTTATTTAACTCGGATAATCAAAAATTTATTCAATGGGTTGAAGCTTTTGAACAAGCTATTCAATTTTTAATTTATGAAAAAAAAGATTTATGGTTTCATAATGATATGGAACTTGAAGATATTGAATACTTTTTTAATCCATCAATTAGATTATATAATAAAAATAAATATTTATTGAGATGTTATATTCGCCAACCAAAACATATTAAAAAATCTTCTGATTTACAAATTTATGATGAAAATGAAAATATTTTAACTCCTCAAGATGTTAAAAAAGATCAAAAAATTATTTCAATTTTAGAAGTTTTAGGAATTAAGTTCACTGCATCCAGTTTCAGTATTGATTATTGTTTACGCCAAATTATGATTATTGATGAAAAACCTCTTTTTAATAAATGTCTTATAAAACCAAAATATATTGCAAACACTCCTGAAAATAAAACTGAAGAAAATAAAAAATGGAAAATATCGCCTGAAGAAAATCAAACTGATGAAAATCAAACTGATGAAAATCAAACTGATGAAAATCAAAATATGAAAGTTTCTCTAATTATTAATGATTTAAGTAATAATGATTTAAGTAATAATGATATTGTAAATAATGATGAAAATGAGGTTGTAAATAATGATGAAAAAAACGATGAAAATATTGATGGAGATAAAGATGAGGATGTAAAAGGAACTAAAAATGTAAATGAGGTTGGGGATAAAAATCAAAAATTCCCAAAACTTATAGAAGATAAAAAGAATGAAGAAGAAAACAATGAACCAGCACAAGAAAATATTAAGGAAGAAGTGGCTGCTGAAATGAAACAAATAAGTTTAGAAGATTCAAATCAACCAAAAATTTTGGAAAAATTTAAAAAAGAAATAAAAAAAGAAGAACATTTAGAAAATTCTTTAACTGAAATTGATATTTCAAATATGAATCCAAATGATACTATTAAATTAAAAAAACCCAATGAAGTTTATTTAAAAATTTATAAAGAAGCAAGAAAAAAAGCTAAAAAAGCTAGGCAAGAAGCCATTGAATCGTTTTTAGAAGCCAAGAGAATTAAAAATACTTATTTAGTTGGAGAAATTGATAGTGATGATTCAAATAGTGATGTTGACGAAATTTTTACTGATCTTGTTTAGCATAAAATGAACTAATGAAAAAAAATTTTATCATTAGATTGTATATAATGAGTATACTCAAAAACTTGAAAAAATTAACTGGATCTAATCTTGTTTTAGTCGTTGCTGCAGTTGCATTGTTTGTTGCCTTATGTAATTATTCACAGGGAAAAGCAACTTTCGGAGAAGGAGTTGAAAATCAGCAGCAAGCTTATAATGGTGGCGGTGCCAGAGCTAGCCCAAGTCTTGCCAACCCACCACAAGCCCCTGGTGTAAATAATACAAATACGGAAGTAAGTTGCTGTGCCACAACTGGAGGATCACCACAACCAGCACAGCCTTTAGGCAGCAATGAAGTATACAGTTCTGCCCGCGGTGTTCAAACAAGTGTTCAGGGATTGCCTGCTGCATGCTCAAGAGAACAAGTTGTTGACCCCAAAGAATTATTACCAAAAGATACTAACCAAGCATACTCAAAATTAAATCCACAGGGTGGCGATGGTCTTAGCAACGCACAATTCTTACAGGCTGGTTACCATATTGGAATTGATACCGTTGGACAAAGTTTGAGAAACGCAAACCTTCAGTTACGCTCTGAACCACCTAACCCACAGTTAAATGTTGGACCGTGGAACAATAGCACAATTGGACCTGACTTTAACAGAAGACCACTTGAGATTGGATGCGGAATTGCCGCATAAAAATATTGTGACCATAAAAATAAAGTAATTATTTGATCAACTTTATTTTTCTAAAACTATTATAATGGGAGCATACGAAATAAATGCTTTTGGCTGGGTTTTAATTTGTTTTATAATTATTATTATGTTGAGAATATATTGGGAATCTGATGCATTTAATCTTAAATGTATTGTTTCTGATGTAGATGGAAATACATATTGTGTACGTGAAAGACTAAAACTTAAAATGGTTGCTGATTTATTAGCTAGAATTACTGTTTCTATGAAAAAATTAGTAAAACATATGGGAAAAAAATATCCTGACCGAGAAAATGTTAAAAGATTAGTTGAAAAATTTGATCCTAAGAGAGTTTATGAAACACTTCCAACCAGCGAATTTACCGCGTATTCTGAAAATAAAGGAGAAAAATTGGCTTTTTGTGTAACTAAACAAAAAAATGATGATAATGATTTAATTGATGAAAATACACTTATGTTTGTTGCTATACATGAACTTGCACATGTAGCTAATAAAACTATTGGACATGACGCAAGTTTCTGGAAAAATTTTAAATTTCTTTTAGAAAATGCAAAAGAAATTGGAATTTACGTACCAGAAGATTATAAGAAAAAACAGGTAAGCTATTGTGGCATGCAAATATCTGATAATCCTTACTTTGATCTTGCATAATTTATATGTAAAAAAACTTAAAATAATTTCAAATTTTATAATATAATGTCTGTAAACTTTGAAAGATTTAAAAACAAGTATGACGATAGAAATCTAAAATTTTTCTATAAATTACTTCCTGAAGCGCAAAATTATTATAAAAAACTTTTATTTTATTTAGAAAACTCTATTGTAGACAATAAAGAAACAACATGGTTTTCTGGTATTACTGGATTAAAAAGTGTTGCTGAAGATATGTGTTTTGATAAAATAAAAGGTTTTATTGTTAATCCAAGTAAGCCCTGTCAACAAAAATTTGATGAAATAAAAGTCATGATTGAAGAAATACTTGAATTATCTATTCCCAAGAAAAAACGTAATTTTTTTTTCTTTTAAACTCCTTTCATATATATCTTCTTTCTATATGTGAAATTTTCATTTTTGCATATAGCATCAGAGGTTAATTTAAAAGATATTGGTATTTCCGGAAAAAAACAATCTGACATTATATCATTATTTATTTCAACTATATGTATTGTTTTTAAATTGCAATCATATATGCAAGAATTAAATGTTTTTTCTCCACCAATTATCCACATTTCATCATATGTTTCTCCCTTTTTCTTTGCTTCGGATAAATTTTTGAAAATTTTTTTATCACTTAAAACTTTGCCCGAAGTTTTATTACTTAAAACTAGCGTTTGTCTTTTAGGAAGTATTGGGAATTGTCTTTCTGTATTTTTTCCCATTATAATCGCATTATTTCCCCTTCCTATTGTATATTTATCAAAATAATCTTTTATCTCATTCATACCTTTATATTGAAATGGTGTACTTTTTTTCATTCCTATTCCTCCATTTCTATAAACTACTGCAAACATTTTCAACATTTATATATATTAAATATAATTTCTAAGAAGTATCTATATATAAATGGTAGATGCTATTAAAATTAATTATTTAAACTTTAGTGAAGGGAGCATAAAACCTAAATATTATGTATTTTCAGAACATACTGAAGATATAAGTGAGATTTTTGACTCTAAAGAATTAAAATATATTGGAAAAAATAAAGTTCCTGTTCAATTTATAAAAAAATCTATACATCTTGATGACACTATTGATATTATTAAAAGAAAAATAATACAACATATTTTAAATATTTCTTTTGAAGAAATTTATATCTTTTCTATAACTGAAAAAAAAATTAATACATTTTCAATTTATAATGAATTAACACAAAACGAAAAAATAAAACTACGAAAAGAAAGCTTATTTCAATTTTTACAAAATTTTTATGACATTGATATTACAAATCTTGAAAATAAAGAATTTTATGATTATGAAGATTTACTTCCATTAAAATTAGATGAAAAAAAACAATTTATTAAAATACCTCTTGGACAAGAATTTAAAATAGATTATAGTTTTCATTATACTATTAATCCATTTGATACACTTGTTTTTGGAAAAACATTACAAGATTATGCTCAAGATTTTATTAATACCGCTCCTAATAGAGATTTGTTATTTAAATCTGGAAAACTTTATAAAAATACTATTTTTTTATGTTCTGCAGGTGAAGTACTTCAATTTTCTAATAAAAAATCATTATCTCAAGAATTATTTATTAAAGTATACTTTCCCTTATTATATCATCACCAGTTTAAAATAGACTCATTTGAAAAATTACAACGAAACCAAATGCAATTACTAACATATAGTAAAAAAGAATTATTAAATAAAACTTATAAAGATATCAATGAAGATGTTGATTTATTTCATAATATTTATTACAAAAGAAAAAATGATCTAAAATATGATCAAAATGGGATTAAACAACTTAATTTTATTATTAAAACTGACTACCGAATCTTAATACCACTTGAAACTATATTTAAATTATTGCATACTAGTAAAACTATACCATTAATTAAATATAATCCTGGAAATAGATTTGAAAATATTTATCGTTTATATTCTAATAAAACTTCCAAACGAGGCAAAAAAATTCCTTTGTTATCCAAAAATAAAATTATTAAACTTAGAAAAAATATTGCAAAACATAGACAAGTCAGTGTATATATCTTGGTTGAAAAATATGAAATAATTTGTAATTTTGAAAAAAATGGAAGTATTCATATTGATTTAGATTTAAATAATCTTATATCTGTTGAAGAAGCTGAACAAATTATAAAAACTGCTATTAAACCACTTCTTTCCACTGTTGGAGATTTTTTGGGACAAAGTGGTTATTCATATTTAATATTTGATAAATTAAATGATCCTAATATTACTATTAAAAATATAACTTATGCATCTGAAATTTCTATTAAAAAAAAATTTAATATAACAAAATTTAATAACTGTATTAGTAGTATTTTTAATATTATTGATGGTAAATTAAAAAATGGGATTATATTAAGATTTAAACGAACTTCCTATTTTAAGAAAGAAGAAAGCAAAAATGCTTATATGATTGAATTGATCCAAAAAGAAACTTCTTTATCTGATATAAAAATCGGATTAATGCAAAATTTTAAAATGAGCGAAACTGAAGCAAACGAATTAGTGGCTGACTTTATTCAAGAGTTGGAAACTGAAGCAACCTTACATGGAGAAAGAAAAATAAGAATAAGAAGTAACCCTGGCTTTCCAGTTTTTATCAAAAAAATAGATTATGAAAATAAAATTATTATACAAATTAATAATATTAATCATATTGAATATATGAAATTATTACCTATTTATATTGATACATTAATCAGATTAACACAAGATGTAAAATCTACAAATGTTTCTCAAGAAACTATTAATAAATTTTGTAGAATTATTAAAGATGAAATTCAAGATGCACCAGAATTACCACCTGAACCACCTACTGCGCCCTATAGACCAGAAGATGATAATACCAATGTTTCAGAGGATGAAGATGGATTTTTTGCTTGGGACGATAACTCAGAATCAGAAGGAGAAGAGAATGTTCAACCAGAAATCGTTCAAGAGGATGAAGAGGGACTTGAAGAAGGAGCACTTGAAGAAGGAACACTTGAAGAAGGAGCTGCCGCACCCGAAGAAGAACCCGCTGCACTTGAAGAAGGAACACTTGAAGAAGAACCCGCTGCACTTGAAGAAGAACCCGCCGCACAGGAAGAAGAACCCGCCGCACAGGAAGAAGAACCCGCCGCACAGGAAGAAGAAGCCGCCGCACAGGAAGAAGAACCCGCCGCACAGGAAGAAGAACCTGCCGCACAGGAAGAAAGTCTGGCAAAGAGACTTTGGCGACAAGCTCAGGAAGAACAGGACGCTGATACAGATGACGAGGATGAGGGAAAAGATAAGGGAAAACCTGTAGAAAATAATAATGTCGCATTGCAGCAGTTAGATTTAGATGATAATGAACAAGGTGAAAATTTGGAATTTGGAGAAGAAATAGAATTAGGTGAAAATTTGGAAATAGGTGATAATGAACAAGGTGAAAATTTGGAATTTGGAGATGAAATAGAATTAGATGAACAGGGTGAAAATTTAGAATTGGATGAGAATGAAGAGGGAGATGTAAATTTAGATTTTGGAAATAATTTTGAAATAGGTGGAGATATAGGCTTTGAAGAAATGAGCGGTGGGGGCGCGAATAATGATAATTTAGAAAAAGATATTGCTGGAATGAGATTGGCTCATCCAAATCCATTTCAAGAAAAAATGAAAAAATTAGACAAAGCTTTATTTTTAAAGCCTAAAAGCAAAGGTTTTACAGCTTATTCGCGAGTATGTCCTTCTAATGTTAAAAGACAACCCGTTATTTTAACGGATGAGGAAAAACTAAAAATAGATTCCGAACATCCAGGTTCTTATTCATCAGCTCTAAAATATGGTTCAGATCCTGAAAAACAATATTGGTATATTTGTCCTAGATATTGGTGTTTAACAGGTAATTATAGTTTAACAGAGGAAGAGGTTAAGGCAGGAGTTTGTGGGGGACCAGGCGCTGTAATACCCACAAATGCATCAATAGTGCCCGAAGGTGGACAAATTTATGAATTTGCATCAGAAAAGTATCATAAAAAAGATGATGGAAGTTATGTTCAACACGGTCCTGGGTTTACGAAAGGAAATAAGATTCACAAAGATTTATGTGTTCCATGTTGTTTTAAAAATTGGAACAGTGCGATCCAACAGAAAAGAAGAAAACAATGTCAGGAAAGAGAAAAAACAACAAGCAATGTTGCGGTTGATGACTACATTAAGGGTGGAGAGAAATTTCCATTAGAACAAAGAAGGTGGGGGTTTTTACCAGAAAGTATTCAAAAATTTCTAGGAACAGATAATAAAAAATGTTTATCTACAGGTGTTAAACGCGAATTAAAAGATGATCATATGTGTTTTTTAAGACAAGGAATTTTTTTAGATACAAAACAATCATTTATTGAATGTATTGCAGATATATATTCAAAGATGACAGGTGTAGGTCGTGCTGGAACATTTTCAAAAGGTCATATGAAAGAAGTTATAATAGATTCGTTGGATGAAAATAATTTTAACACATTTAAAAGAGGAACATTGGTAGAAGAATTTGGTGATTTTATGGATGATAGGACAAAATACGTTGATAAGGTAAAATCGGCTTTAACAAATTTTTCTAATTATTTGCGCGATGATGATGTAGAGATTGGTTATGAATATGTTTGGGATATTTTGTCAACTCCAAATGTAAAATTATTTACAAATGGATTGAATATAATTATATTAAATATTCCAGATGATGATATTACAAATAATATTGAAATTATTTGTTCAACAGATATTATGTTAGATCTTTCCAGACCTTCTGTTTTTATAATGAAAAAGGATAATTTATATGAACCTATCTATGGATATACATCAAAAAATGATAGCATAATAATAACACCATCATTTTTATATAATGAAAGAGGGATATCTCCAAATATAAAAAATACATTATTTTATTTGAGTAAGATTTCAGTAAAATGTTCTTCATTGCCTAGTTTACCAAATATTTATCGTTTTGAAAAAAATATTAATTTGGAAAAATTAATAAAAAATATAAAAAAAATCAATTATACAATATTAAAACAAGTTGTTAATTTTAATTCAAAAACTATTGGTTTAATAATAAAAAAAGAAAAGATGGGATTTGTTCCATGTAAACCATCATCTATTAATAAAAAATATGAATATGTATTTATGGATGAAGATGGTTTATGGAATGATTATGATTATACTATTAATTTTTTAAGGGATATAAATACTTTAAGTAAGAATGAAATTCCTTGTAAGCCAAAACTTAAGGTTGAAGAAGATGGATTTATTGTGGGAATTATAACACAAACGGATCAATTTATTCCTTTATCAAGACCTAATGAAAATTTACCAGATGATTTGAAGACTGTTAAGGGTTATAATTATTTATTGGCGGATAAAGAAACATTTTTTAATAAGGAGGTAGATAATGAAAGAATTTATATATCTAAAAAGATTAATCTAGAAACACAGTTTTATAATATTTTTAGAAATACAGTTAGGATATTATTGCAACAATATAGAAATAAAAAAAATAAAAAGGACCTTGAAGATATAATTCAAAAACCTTATCTCTTATACAGTGAAAAACTAAACTTAGTGACAAAAATTTTAAGAGAAATTTTACAAAATCATATAAAGTTTGTTCAATTTTCTCAAGAGGTTTTAAAAAATATAGATATATTAAGTAATTGTTTAAAATCAAATGAATGTAATAAAAGCCACTGTCTAAGTGAGGATGGAGGTTGTAAACTTTTAATTCCAGAAAAACATTTAATTAGTAAAAATGATAATAAGGAGATTTACTTTGGAAGAATGGCGGATGAATTAATTAGATTTGGAAGAATACGCCAATTTATTTTTAAACCACATAGTTTTATAAGTTTTCAAAAAGTAAACTATAATCTTCATAAAGATGAAATTATTTTATTGGAGCATTTATTAGACGAAGAATATTGGAAAGATATTCTATTTACATACGAAAATCCATATTTAATTAATAAGGGAAGTTTTGACTATGTTCAACCTTCAAAAACAATTTCTTATAGTTCAAAGGTTGATATAACAAATGATAACGAAGAAGTTATAGAAGATGTAAAAAAAGACGAAAAAGAAGCTGAAACAGAAGAAGAAGAAAAAGAAGATAAAAAAGAATCGAAATGTGTATCAGCAAAATATGTGAAAGGAAAAGAATGGAAAAAAATATTCAAAAAAACGTATCAATCAATATTTTTTGATAATACGGCAATTTGCACATGGCAAATGGTTAGTTGGATTTTATATAATTTTCTAAACAGGAATTTTGAAGTTTCACAAATTAAACAAGAATTAATTGATGAATATAAAGCTATAAATGATTGGCAAAAAGTTTCTCATATTCTTGAGGTTCAAGGAAAAATGTTAATGGTTGTTCGTGCAAAAAGAGCTAATTGGGAAGATTTGTTTCAATCAGAGGATTATTATGTTACAAATTTGGATTTATTTTTAATAATTAGAAAATATAAAATTCCAACCGTTTTTATATCGGGAACTCCTTTAAAAGAAACCGGGGCGACTAATCCTAAAAAAATAATAAGCTTTTTATATGGCAATAAGAAATGTTGTGTAATAAGAACTCCTGGTTTAAAAAGAAATAAGCCAGGCAAATATTCATTACTTACCAAGGATGGTCAAATATTTTTATCAATTGAAAATTTTCCTAATGATTTTAAAGCACTAATGGGAGGCGAAGATTTAGATCTTTCATTTAATGACTATTATAATCGCGTTGCATCAAAAAGATTTCAATTAGTAAAACAAAAAATCGTATTAGAATAATTTAGAAACGTTTTCTAAAGTATTATAAGTTTGATCCACCATCTACTCTTGGGCAGAAAGCTGTATGTGTAGCAGAACGCCACATTACAAAATTAACTTGATTGGCTCCATCTGTTCTCATTGTTGGTCCAATGTTTCTGACAGGAACTGCTGATTTATCGCTGGCATCATTTCTTGAAAAAACACGTTTGACAATATGTCTTTTTCTTGATCTCATGCTGGAACGAACTGATGTTGGTCCAACTTTTTCTCTGCAAAGTGCAGCATCTCTATATGGTCCACATGGCATTATATATAGAATAAATATTTTTTTATTATATAAATAATATAAATGAACAATGAAATTATTGAAATGACCGAAATAACTCCATCGGCGCCGCCGCCGATGGCTCCTCAAAATGAAAAACTAACAAATCATTGGTCTGATGGTTCAACCAGTCTTCTAGCTAAATGGGAAAGAATATGTGCGCACAGAAAAAAAGCTCATTATTCAGCTTCTAATGATTATGGATGGAAAAATAAATTTCTTTCGATTCCTATTATTGTAATTAGTACAATTTTGGGAAGTTTATCATTTATTCATCCTTCTTTTATTGATAGAACAGCATGTTCACGCCGATTATCATTCAGAAATTTACAACCCGAATGTGTTTGTAATTCATATCTTAATGGTGCTTCTAGCAATGATGATAATCTATGTATGAAAATTGGGACAACACAATGTTATCCGCCTAATTCTGGTGATGGTTTATGTCCTGGAGATATGTT
>Ga0310344_10001044_pt1 | contig 21423 bp, 19 predicted proteins | sample HC15DNA20200_MG_FD_203801 | JGI IMG/M metagenome (GOLD analysis project Ga0310344, IMG submission 203801) | Marine microbial communities from station ALOHA, North Pacific Subtropical Gyre - HC15-DNA-20-200_MG | ecosystem: Environmental > Aquatic > Marine > Oceanic | place: Pacific Ocean: North... | reverse complement strand
GAGGCGCGCTTCTTTTGTGGATCGTTAATGAGCTTAGAATAGATTTATTTACAGTAAAAAAAATAAAATCACCAACCAAGCAATCTAAAGAGCCTTCTTTTAGGAATGGGGTTTATAAAGTTTTGATTGCAGATATTACTTTAAGTTTTGATAACGTCTTAGGTGTTGCTGGGGCAGCAAAAGAACACTACTTACTTTTATTATTTGGTTTGGTTTTATCAGTTATATTAGTTGGAACTTTAGCTTCATATTTTGCTAAATATATTCAAGACCACAAATGGGTTGGATATGTAGGTTTGGCAGTAATTTTATTAGTAGCTGTCCAATTAATTATTGGAGGTCTAATGGATTATGGTGTGCTTACAATCAATGAACCTTTTGCTTCTTGGTTTTAAAAAATACCTTTATCTGAGGATCCACTTTTCTGAAGTTCAGATTTGACTTCTATGTTTAGCTTTTGAAGTTCTAATTTATTTAAATTTTTTAAATTTTGAACATCATTTAAAAATCTTTCTGATTCACTCATTTCTATAATACCATTTGTAAGTGTTTTGAATTTTTTAATATAATCTTTTCTTTTAAATGGATTCTTTCCATTGGGATGAGCGTCCGCAACACTAATCTCTTCGACAATCTTTGAGCCATCTTTCATCCTAATCAAAACTTTTCCACCAAAACATTTTTTATTTGGATTAGGATCGTGATATTTATTTGTCCATTTTTTATTCTCAAACGTTTTTATTTTTTTCCATAACTCGACAGTGCTTTTGGTATTAGCTCTTTCTGGAGTATAAGAATCTATATGATGCCACTTACCATCCTCTAGGGCCACTGCAAAAATATACATCAAAGAGTGATCGAGCGTTTCCCTGCTTGCCTTGGGATCTATTTTTTGTGGATCGTTTGCTCCAGTTCCAATTACATTATGAGTATGATGACTTGTATGAATTTCAATTTTTTTAATATCAGAAATATTTTTTATTTTTTTATTTAAACTTCTTGCTAAATCAATCAATGCTTGAGATTGATATTCGGCTGAATGTTCTTTGGTATAAGTTTCTAAAATAGCTTTTTTCTCTTCGTTAATTTTTGGTAAAGGAACAATATATTTTGCTTTGGGCCCTGAAAGAACATAAGCTATTACACTATCTTCGCCTTCGTAAATTGGACTCGGCGCACCCTCTCCTCTCATTGCTCTATCAACTGCCTCGATAGCTAATTTTCCAGCATGGGCCGGTGCAAATGCTTTCCAACTTGAGATTTCTCCTTTTCTAGATTGTCTTGTTGAAACTGTTGTATGCAAAGCTTGTTGAATAGATTGATAAATAGTTTCTGTATCAAGATTTAGCAGAGATCCAATTCCTGCTGCAACACTTGGGCCTAAATGAGCTATATGATCAATTTTATGTTCATGTAAACAAATTCCTTTAACAAGGTTTACCTGAACTTCATAGCCTGTGATAATCCCTCTGATTAAATCCTTGCCGCTTAAATTTTTTTGTTGGGCTACTGCTAGAATAGGAGGAATGTTATCTCCAGGATGGCTATAGTCCGCTGCTAGAAAAGTATCATGAAAATCTAATTCCCTAACCGCTGTTCCGTTTGCCCAGGCCGCCCACTCACAATGAAATTTTTGATTTGAGTTTAGTCCAAAAACTGTTGCTCCACTTTCCCTGGGGTGTGCCAAAGCCATTTCCCTTGCAGAAATAACCGGTTGTCTTTGAAATGATGCTATTGCTACTGAAGCATTATCAATAATTCTATTAATAACCATATCAATTGCATCTTCATTTAAAGGAGCTTTATCTGAAGCAATTTCAGCAATTTTCCAAGCTAATTGCTCTTTTTTTTTTAACTTGGCAGATGATTTATATACTCTTACTTTAATATTTCTCATTATAGCATGCTTCTTAAAACGTATTTTAATATTCCATCATTTTTATAATATTCAACTTCATTTGCTGTATCAATTCTAGAAAGTAAATTAATTTTTTTTGCAACTCCATCAGCATACTTGATTTCACATTCAACTTCTTGACCCGGGGTTAAGTTTTTTTCTATACCAAAAATAGTAAAAAGTTCTGATCCTTTAAGATTTAGTTTTTTTCTATTAAATCCATCCTTAAATTGAAGCGGAAGTATTCCCATTCCTATTAAATTTGATCTATGAATTCTTTCGAAACTTTCTACAATTACAGCCTTTACTCCTAATAATTTTGTACCTTTTGCTGCCCAATCTCTAGAAGATCCCGCTCCATATTCTTTGCCAGCAATTACAACTAAATCATTTCCTCTTTTTTTATATTCCATAGCCGCTTCATAAACGCTTATTATCTTTCCATCGGGATATATTTTGGTAAAGCCCCCTTCGGTTCCTGGCACCATTTCATTTCTTATTCTTATATTGCCAAATGCTCCGCGTACCATAACTTCGTGATTACCTCTTCTTGCTCCATAAGAATTAAAATCTTTTTCTTGGATTTGATGTTTCATAAAATAATCACCTGTGGGACTATCTTTTTTTATAGAACCAGCTGGCGAGATATGATCTGTAGTAACCATATCACCTAATATTGCCAAAGGTCTTGCATCAACAATTTTTTTTAAACCTTCTGGATTATCCGACATCTTTTCGAAAAATGGAGGTTTTTTTACATAAGTTGAACTTTCGTTCCAGTCATAAATACTGGTTGCGGTAGTTTTAATTTTTTTCCAATCATCTGAACCTTCTGAGACTTTTGAGTAACGTTTAGAAAACATTTCTGCATTTATTGAAGTTAAAATTAATTCTTCGATCTCTTTATTTGATGGCCAAATATCCTTTAAAAAGATATTTTTTCCCTCTTTATCTTTTCCCAAAGGCTCTTTATATAAATCAAAATTCATTGATCCTGCTAGCGCGTAAGCAACAACTAAAGGTGGTGACGCAAGATAATTTGCCTTTACATCAGGATTAATTCTTCCTTCAAAATTTCTATTTCCAGATAAAACAGAAACTGCATACAGATTTCCTTTTTGAATAGCTTTGGAAATATTTTCTTTTAAAGGTCCTGAATTTCCTATGCAAGTCGTGCATCCATAGCCAACTAAATGAAAACCGAGTTGATCCAAATATTTATTTAAACCAGCTTTTTCAAGATAGTCTGTAACAACTTGAGAGCCTGGTGCCAAAGAAGTTTTTACCCAGGGTTTCACTTTTAACCCTCTTTCAACGGCTTTTTTGGCAAGTAAGCCGGCTCCTATAAGTACACTCGGATTTGAAGTGTTGGTACATGATGTAATGGCGGCTATAACAATATTTCCATCCTTTAATTTAAAGTTTTCATCTAAAACTATTTCTTCTTTTATATTTTCCCTATTCATATTTTTTTTGAAAGATGTCATAAATGATTTAGAAGATTCTGATAACAAAACCTTATCTTGGGGGCGTTTAGGACCAGAAATACTTGGAACAACTTTAGACAAATCTAAATCTAAAACTTTAGTAAAGGAGATGTTTTCATCGGCCCATAGCCCTTGCTCTCTAGAATATTTTTCTACAAGTGATATCGTGTGTTGGTCTCTTCCAGAAAATTTTAAATATTTTAAAGTTTCTTCATCAATAGGAAAAAAACCACAAGTTGCCCCATATTCTGGAGCCATATTTGCGATAGTAGCTCGATCAGCTAATGATAAATTTTTTATTCCACCTCCACAAAACTCCACAAATTTTCCCACTACTCCCTCCTGTCTTAATATTTGAACTATTGTTAAAACTAAATCAGTAGCAGTGGTTCCTTCTGGAAGTTTATTATGAATTTTAAACCCAATAACTTCAGGAACTAACATAGATATTGGTTGGCCCAGCATTGCTGCCTCGGCTTCAATGCCGCCGACTCCCCAACCAAGAACTGATAGACCATTAACCATTGTTGTATGGCTGTCAGTTCCGACTAGTGTATCTGGATATGCATAATTATCAGATGACCAAACTACCTTCGATAAATATTCCAAATTGACTTGATGACAAATTCCAGTTCCTGGTGGAACTACTCTAAAGTTATTAAAAGCCTGTTGTCCCCATTTTAAGAAAGAATAACGCTCTCCATTTCTTGCAAATTCCTTTTCAACATTTTTTTTAAAAGAATCTTTGGAAGCATAAGCATCGACCATCACTGAATGATCAATAACTAAATCAACTGATGACAAAGGGTTTATTTTTTTTGGGTCTTTTTTTTTTGATTTTACAGCATCACGCATAGCTGCAAGATCTGCAACAGCTGGTATACCAGTATAATCTTGCATTAAAACTCTGGCAGGCCTAAAAGCAATTTCAGTTTTAGGTTTTTCTTTATTTAATAAAGATTTAATTGATAAAATTTGTTCTTTTTTAACAGTTTTTCCATCTTCAAATCTTAATAAATTTTCTAATAAAACTTTTATCGATTTAGGTAATTTTGAAATACCTTCTAATCCATTTTTCTCAGCTTCTTTCAAACTAAATATTTTATATATTTTATTATCAATTTTTATTTTTTTTAGAGATTTAAAAGAATCGTTGCTGTTTATTTTCATATTTTTAAATAAATAAGTATAACACAAACAACTAAGGAAAAGGACATCGAGTAATTAAATGTCTGAATAAATTTCTTATTTTCAGAAAAACGTCTTAAAAATTTTCCCAGTAAACACCAGCTAGTTATACTAGTTATTGCACAAAAAAAAGATACCCCGATTACTATCGATGAATGAAATAAATAATTTGAACCTAGCTCAACAAAGAGCGATATAGCCGTAATAGCAGCAAAAACTCCTTTTGGATTAACAAATTGAAAAATAAATGTGTCATAAAATTTAACTGGATTTTTTATTTTTTTTTCTTTTAACTGATTATTAAGCGCAATTTTATAAGCTAAATAAATTAAAAAAATAGATCCAAGAATTTTAATAATAGTTTTTAAAAAAGGATATGCATTAAATAAGAAATTTAATCCTGCTGCTGATAAGATGACAACAGAAGTATAGCCAAAAGCAACACCTAAAATTAAAGGTAGAGATTTTCTAATTCCAAAATTAAAACCTGAGTATGATCCTAAAATATTATTAGGACCGGGAGTAAATGCTGCTGCTACAGAAAAGAAAATTAAAGGTAATAAACTAGAATACATGCGGATGGTTTATGCTATTTCTAAACCATTTTCAACTTTCTGGGACGGATGGACCAAAACTACTTTACCATCTTTTTCAATTGCTCCCAATATAAGAACTTCTGAAACTATGCCGGCGATATTTTTTTTTGGAAAATTACAAACTCCTATAACTTGTTTTCCAATCAAATTTTGCTCATTATAATAATACGTTATTTGAGCAGAAGATTTCTTAATTCCTATTTTTTCACCAAAATCCACTTCTAGCACGAGAGATGGTTTCCTAGCTTTTTCGTTTTTTGAAACCTTTAACACTGTGCCAACTTTAATCTCTACCTTATTATAATCTTCGTATGTTATTTCTTGTTTCATAATAATGATGTATAATATTTTTTTATTTAAATGGCTATGCAAAAAAACATTGTTGATGAAGCATTCCCTGAAACTTTAAAGATTTTATCAGAGTTAATAAAATTTCAAACTGTATCAGGCTCCTCTAATGTAAAATTAATTGATTATTGTGAAAAAAAATTAAGCAAGCTTGGCGCCACTTCGTTTAAAACTTTTGATGAAGCAAAACAGAGAGTAAATTTATTTTCAACCATTTTTGGAAAACAAAAACTAAATGGAGGAGGAATTATATTATCAGGACACACTGATGTAGTGCCTGCTTCTGCTAAGGAATGGTCTTCCGATCCATTCGTTGCTACTCAAAAAAATAATAAAATTTATGGACGAGGTTCTACTGACATGAAAGGATTTATAGCTTGCAGCTTAGCTTTGGCACCTTATTTTGCCTCACAAAATTTAAAAAAACCAATTCATTTTTCTTTTTCTTATGATGAAGAAACTGCATGTCAGGGAGCTCCAATTATGATTAAAGAACTAAAAAAACGTAATTTAAATTGCTCAGTTTGTATTGTGGGAGAACCAACAAATATGAAAGCGGTCCAAGCACATAAGGGGTGTTATGAATATTCAACTCATTTCACAGGTTTGGCTGGTCACGGCTCTGCCCCGGACAAAGGTGTTAATGCAGTTGAATATGCAACAAGATTTGTAAACAAACTTTTAGAGCTAAGAGAAGAACTTAAAAAAAGAGTACCAAAAAATTCTGTTTTTACACCTCCTTATACAACTTTAGGCATTGGTAGAATAAAAGGAGGGTTAGCAAGAAATGTTATTGCTGACCAATGCGTAGTTGACTGGGAACTTAGACCGGTAGTGCCAGAAGATGGAGTATTTGTTAACAAGAGCATGGATGCTTACGTGAAAGACATTTTATTACCAAAAATGAAAAAAGTTTATCCAAAAGCGGATATTAAAAAAGAAATTATTGGAGAAATTATTGGTTTTAATAAAGTGGAAAAATCTGAAGCTATAAATCTTATTTGCAATTTAACGGGTGATAATTCCCGAGAAGTCGTTTCTTTTGGAACGGAGGCAGGTTTATTTCAAGAAATAGGTATTAGTACTGTTGTTTGCGGACCTGGATCTGTTGAACAAGCTCACACAATTGATGAATATGTAAGTTTTGATCAATTAAAAAAATGTTTGAAAATGCTTGTTGATCTTAAAGAACAAATGTCGAATTAATTTGGACTTTTTGCAAATAAATTTGTTAATTCGTAAACTATTGTAGCAGCAGCAAGAGAAGTAATTTCAGCATGATCGTAAGCCGGTGACACCTCGACTACATCAGCGGATATTAGCTTTAATCCTGAAAGTCCACGTAGAACATTTACCATTTCTCGAGTCGTCATACCAGCGACCTCGGGCGTTCCAGTGCCTGGAGCTTGGGAAGGATCAAGAACATCAACATCAATAGATAAATAAAGAGGATTATTTTTTACTCTATCTCTTATTCTCTTAACTATTTTATCAATTCCTTCTGTTTGAAATTCATCACAATGAATAATTTTAAAACCAAATTCTGCATCATTTTTTAAATCATCTCTACTATATAAAGGTCCTCTAATACCTACGTGCATTGATGAATCATCTAAAAATAATTTTTCTTCTCTGGCTCTTCGAAAAGGTGTTCCGTGAGTATACGGTGCTCCAAAATAAGTATCCCAAGTATCTAGATGTGCATCAAAATGAACTAATGCGACGGGCCCATTATTTTTTTTATTTATAGCACGTAATAAAGGTAAGGCAATTGTGTGATCTCCTCCCATGCTTATTATTCCACCTACCTTGCTTAATAGATCTGTTGCGGCTTTTTGAATTTGTTCAACAGACTCATTTATATTAAATGGATTACAAGTTATGTCTCCAGCATCCGCAACTTGTTGTTCCAAAAAAGGCTCTGAATCATACGCAGGATGATAATTCGTTCTTAAATGTCTTGATGCTTGACGTATACTTTGTGGACCAAATCTTGCTCCAGGACGATAACTTGTTCCCGCATCAAAAGGAACTCCGACTATAGCAACATCGCAACTTTCTACATCTCTTAATTCTGGTAATCTTGCAAAAGTTGAAGCACCAGCAAATCTTGGAACTTTTGTTCCGCTAACAGGTTGTATTGGGGTTTTGCCTTTTTTTTTACTCATTAAATTATTATAATATAAATTATGGTCTTTATATACATTGTTGTAGCCTTGTGGGCCGTAGGCATGGTTGCTGATTAAGAATTTTTTTACTTAATTATATGGCTTGTTCCTTAATCAAGTTTTGGAGCTCTGGTATCATTTTCGCTGCAGAATCTAAAAGTGGATATATTTTTTGTGCCGCCTTATAGCTTTTAATTGCTTTTTCATATTTCTGGAGTTCTATATAATTTAGAGCCTGGCCTGATAACGCTCCAAAATGTCTAGGTTCAAGAATAAGTGTTATTTTAATATCATCTAACGAAGATTGGTATTTATTCATTAAATAAAGAACAGTTGCACGTTTATTCCATGCTTCGGACCAATCAGGCTCTACTGCTATTATTTTTGTAAAAAGTTCATATGCTTTGTTTAACTCTCCCATGTTCATTAAACGAGAACCTTGGGTTAGTAACTCGGTCAATCTAAATCCTCTCCTATCATCAGAAGGATGAATTGACCACATTTTCCATATTTTTTTTTCTATTATTTGAGCTGTTGTTAAATCTTTGGTATTTTTTAATTGGTCAAATAATTTTTCTAATTTATTACTTCTTTCTTCAGCATTAACACTGCTAAAAAACAATAGGCTTATAACCAAAATTTTTAAAATCTTTTTCATTTACCTTTTTTTTTTAAATGATTTGCAAATGCGCTACTTCTAGCATCTATTCTAAAAGAGTCGTTTTGTTTTAGAACAGATTTTAAAAAAGATTCGTTTTCTTTAGCTTCCTTATCCATATTATAACACGCTAAAATTATTTTTGCCCCATCTAAAAAATTAAATGACAAACTTGTCACAACACTTTTCCCAGTAAAAGGAAAAGTTTGCGCTTCATCTTGCGTTAGTTCATAAGATTTTTTTTCTTTTTGAACAATATTTTTAAATAACTTTGATATATTTAAAGCAGTAACGTTCAATTTATTATTGCATTCTTTAATATCGTAATTTTTTTTTTCTAATCCTCCAACTAATCCCTCTATTATAAAGTTATTATCATGATTTTTGTAACTTACTAAAAACCAGTTATAAATACCTTTTCCTGGCATGTACGAAGTTGAGTATTCATTATAGTTATAATTATGCCATCCCTGTTCATTATTTTCTAATTGAGATTCGCTAAAATAATCTAATGCACTATCTCCTATCCGCATTCCTTCAATCTGAAAATTTCTAATGCCTTCAGCTAAAGATAGGTGTTGAAATGATAAGATAAATATTATTAAAAAAAATATTTTTTTCATTCATTCGGTGGTAGAAATGGCGATTTTTAATTACGCAACTTAATACCACGCAGTCTTTCTGATCTTCTTCTTAATAATTCTACTGTGGTTAATAAAGCTATTGATAATAATACAAGACAAGTCGCCATACACAAAATTACGGGGCTTATTTCTTGACGTAAACCTGCCCACATTTGTTTAGGTATAGTTATTTGTTCGACGCTTCCAACAAACATAACTACCACCACCTCGTCGAAAGAAGTAATGAAAGCAAATAGCGCTCCAGATATAACACCAGGAAGAATTAAAGGCATTATAACTTTAAAGAAAGTTCGCATCGTGTCAGCACCTAAACTTTGTGAAGCTCTAATTAAATTAGTATCAAACCCAGTTAAAGTTGCCGTAACTGTAATAACTACAAAGGGTGTTCCAAGAGCAGTATGTGCAAGAATTAATCCTAAATAAGTATGAGTTAATCCAATTTTTGAATAAAAGAAAAACATTCCTGCTGATGTAATAATTAATGGAACTATCATTGGAGAAATTAGTATTGCCATAATAGTACCTTTAAATGGCATATTAGGTCTGCTCAAACCCAAAGCAGCAATAGTGCCTAGTGCTGTCGCTAAAAATGTAGCGCTAATTCCGATGATAAAACTATTTCTAGTTCCTAACATCCATTTATTAGAAACAACCGTAGTGTCTCCCACGCTAGCAATACCAACCATTTGTCTATACCATCTAAGGGTCCAAGCCTCTGGCTCAAAATTCATAAATTCTCTAGTAAATTCAAAAAATGGTGAAGCGCTAAACGATAAAGGAAGAATTATAAAAATAGGTGCAATTAAAAAGAAAAAAACTAAACCACAATAGATTAAAAAAGAATACCAACCTATTTTCTGTCCTGTTGTTGCATATGATGGTAAAGCCATAATTATCCTAACTTGATATTTTCTATTCCAACTAATTTATTATAAACCCAATATAAAACTGTCATCACTCCTAAAAGAATAGCTCCCAGTGCTGCGCAAAGTCCCCAATTTAATGTTGTTTTTAAATGGTAAGCAATCCAATTTCCTATCATTTGCCCATCCTTACCTCCTACTAACTCAGGCGTAATGTAGTATCCAATCGCAAGTATAAATACGAGCATACAGCCAGCACTAATTCCTGGCACTGAATTTGGCATATAAATTTTCCAAAAAGCGTGTAACGGTGAAGCTCCAAGATTTAAAGCTGCCCTCATATAATTTGGCGAAATCGTTCTCATAACACTGTACAAAGGCAAAACCATAAAAGGCAATAATATTTGCGTCATAACAATTATAGTTGCTGTTTCGTTGTACATAAGTTTAAAGCGGCTCTCGTCTGAAATAATATTAGCCATTACTAGCAAGTTATTAAATACACCTTTTTGTTGGAGCATGACCATCCACGCAACAGTTCGAACTAGCAAGGAAGTCCAAAAAGGCAACAACACACATATCATTAAAAGATTGCTATATTTTAAAGGTAGTGTTGATAATAGGTAGGCAATTGGATAGCCCAACATCAAACAAAAAAACATAACTAAAAGACTTACCTTAAATGTTTTAATCCATGTGTGATTGTAAATTCTTCTATTTTCTTTCTGTCGAATAATCTCTTTATCCACATTATATTTTAAATCAACTGCATTTAAATAATATCCTGCGGTCGTAGGATCGACCATCACGCCTATGGCTTTCCAATATTCCATATCGCCCCATCTTTTATCGACGGCAATCATTTTTTCTTTATATGGACCTTCTTCAATTTTTTTAAATTTACGTTTTGATTTTTTTAATAAACTTTTCCACCCTGACTTTGCATAATTCATTCGGGTAGTGGCTTTACCTATGCTATAGCCTGAACCTTCTTTAACTTCAAAGAACATTGTTTTGTAAAGTTCTTCAGATGGTAAACCCTGACGATCCCATTTTTTATATTTTTCAAAAGTTTTTGGAAAAACAGTATTGATATAACTATCGTCGACACTTCGTATTAACATATCTCCGATAGGAATTAAGAATGTAATAAGTATAAAAACTAAAAGTGGCGCAACTAAAAGACTTGCTCTTATTTTATTTCTTCTTTCAGCTTTTTGGAGACTAACTTTTAATGGAATTCCTTCTGTGGTTAAAATAGGACCTGCTGTTGTTTCATTCATAATTTTATCTCCAAACAAAAAAGGCGAGACTTTCATCTCGCCTTTTTTTAGATATTACGAATTATTAGTTACCCTTCCAAGCACCATATCTCTCAGATACTTCAGCACCGTTATCAGCCCACCAATATGGGTCAGCTATAACAGCTTTCTTAAGTACTTTCGGAGTAGTTGGCATGTGAGGCAAGATATTAATATTACCACCTTCTTTTATGAACCACGGTTCACCTTTTTTGATGATGTTAATACTAGACTTTCTCATTGGGCCGTATGGAATGTATTTTGCTTGTTCAGCATTTGATGCTGCAGAAGAAGCGTGAGCCATAAACTCAAGTGCTTCGGCAGTATTTTTTCCACCTTTGATCGCTACAAGATATTCTTGTTCAAGAACTGTGCCGTCCCAAATGTATTCGAAATTTTTACCTTCAGACAGGATAGCAGCACCAATTCTACCGTTGTATGCTATTGCCATAACAACTTCACCGCTTGATACTAATTCAAGTGGTTTAGAACCAGCTGACCAGAAAACTACATCATTTTTAATTTCATCTAGTTTTGCAAATGCTCTGTCAATTCCTTCAGGAGTACTCATTACATCGTAAACTTTTTTAGCTTTAACACCATCAGCAACTAGTGCCATTTCGATTAAAGCGTTTGGCCATGTATGAATACCTCTTTTTCCAGGAAACTTTTTAACATTAAAGAAATCTTTCATGCTTTTTGGTTTCTTGCCTGGAAAAGCTGATTTATCGTAAAAAACTGTGTATGCCCAGAAAATTTGTGGAACTACACAATCAGATACTGGCGGAACAACTAAGTCGTTGATAAATTCGCTTTGGTCTACTTTTTCAAATAAACCTTCATCGCAACCAGTAATCGCTTGGTCTGGAAGTACGTCTACCACGTCCCAAGTTACGTTTCCTGCTTCTACTTGAGCTTTAATTTCTCCAAGACCACCGTTGTAACTTTCAACAGTAACTCCAGAACCTTTGCTCCAAGTGTCTATGTAAGCCTTTTGTTGGCTGTTCGTATAAGCTCCGCCCCAAGAAACAAATGTAATGTCTGCATATGATGATGCAGTAAACGCCATCGCAATCAGTCCAAGGAAAGTAGCTTTTATTAATTTAAACATATTTACCCTCTTTATTGGTTAATTATACGTATAAGTTGCGAATTAAAACAAATTGAGAAAGTGCTGTAAACCTAAAAAATAAGAAATTATCCTAGATCTAGTGCCCTTGAATCGCTGGCTTTCCAAGATAGTTTAACAGTAGATCCTTCTTTTAGATTTGCTCCCTTATAAGAATTTGGAACTTTAACAATAAATTGATCATTTCCACAAACTTCAACCCTTGTTCGAATATGATCACCCAAATAAATTAGCTCTTTAACTTTTGCATTAAAAGAATTTTCAAAATTGCTGTCTGGTGAATTAATTTCAACTCTTTCTGGACGTAAAGAAACAGTTGAAGCATCACCTACTGCTTTTACATTTATTTTTAAAGAAGTAATGTCGTCACCTTTGTCCGTAGTTACCACGCAATTTTTCCCGTTAATAGATTTTACTTTTCCTTTAAGCTGGTTGTTCTCACCAATAAAATTTGCAACAAATGCATTCTCGGGTTTTTCATACAAAATATCTGGTGATGATATTTGTTGGATTTTTCCATCGTTAAATACTGCTATACGATTTGACATTGTTAATGCTTCGCTTTGATCATGAGTAACATAAACAACTGTGATTCCAATTCTTTCATGTATGTGTTTAATTTCATATTGCATTTGTTCGCGAAGTTTTTTATCCAGCGCTCCTAAAGGTTCGTCCATTAAAACTAATCTTGGTTCAAATACTAAAGATCTTGCTAAGGCAACACGTTGTTGCTGACCACCTGATAATTGCAGTGGCATACGATTTCCAAACTCCCCTAACTCCACCATATCCAAAGTTTTTTTTACCTTTTCTTCAATGTCTGATTTATTTAATTTTCTAACTTCAAGTGGAAAAGCAAGATTCTCATTTACTGTTAAATGTGGAAATAATGCATAGTTTTGAAACACCATTCCTATTCCTCTTTTGTTAGGAGGAATTTTATTAATAGCCTCGCCTTCTAAATATATTTCTCCACCCGTAGGAGTCTCGAATCCAGCTAACATCATTAATGTAGTTGTTTTTCCAGAACCAGAAGGTCCTAACATTGTAAGAAATTCTCCTTGCGGAATATCCACATTAAGATCTCGAACTACAAGTGTTTCACCATCGTAGCTTTTGTCAACTTTATCAAATTTAACGAAACTGTCTGAGCTCCCCATAAGTGGCGGATTAAAACAATTTTTAAAAAATATTTCAAGGTATTTATCCTTTAATATGTAAATCCCTTGATAAATTACAGAATAATTCTGAGCCTTTTTCGGTTACTCTTACAGACTCACTGGCTTCAACTCCCCAATCACCGAATTGCATCACTGCAATCATGTGAAAAGTAACGTTAGGTTGTAAAACAGTTTTGTCTCCTTTTGAAATATTTAATGTTTGTTCTCCCCAATCAGGAGGATAACCGATGCCTATGGAATACCCTGTCCTTGACTCTTTTTTAATTCCATATTTATCTAATACTCCCCAAAATTTTTGTGCAACATCGTCTGCAGTATTTCCTGGTTTTGTTGCTGAAATTCCTGCATCCAACGCTTCGTTAGTAGCTTTCATTGTATCAATTTTTTTTTGATTTTTTTTCCCTAAAAGTACAGTTCTAGCCATTGGACAATGATATCTTTTATATACTCCAGAAATTTCAATTATTGTTGCTTCTCCACTAACAAATTTATCTTCCGTAGCAGTTAAATGTGAAGCAGAAGTTCCTTTTCCAGTAGGTAATAGTGTTGCTATGCTAGCATAATCACCACCAAATTCTGGTGTGCCTTTAAATAAAGCTTTTTGAATTTCTCCAACAGCATCACATTGCCTAATTCCAGGTTTAATACTTTTAAAAGCTGTATTCATTCCATTTTCTGTAATTCGTGCAGCTGTCTTTATTAATTTAATTTCTGCTTCTGATTTAATAACTCTTACCCAATTAACTAGACGTTCTGCATCTTTAAGTTTTGCGTTTGGCAAACCCTTTTTTATTGTTTCATAACAATAAGCTGTAAAATAGTGACTATCCATTTCAAGGCCAATATTAGATTTATCCCATTTTTTTTGTTTTATTATTTCAACTAAATATTGGTATGGATGTAGTGGCCATGTATGAATATATTTCTCATCATAAGGAATAATATTTTTATTTTGTACATAAGTTTTTATATAACCTCCTCCAGCATCCTGTGCTCTTAAAAAACAAATAGGCTCGTCTTCATTCATATGAACTAAAACACACTGTGCATAATAAAATGACCAGGCGTCATAACCTGTTAAATAATTCATGTTGGCTGGATCGTGTGAAACCAATAATTCAATACCTAGCTTTTGCATTGAATTTTTAACTTTTTTTAGTCTCTCCTTATATTCTTTTTTATCAAAAATCATTTAATTCCTTAAAAGTTTTCCATATCCTTCTATTGAAGATTTATATCCAACTGATCTTATTGTTTCCCAAATTAAAGTCTGATTACTAGAAAAAACAGGTTTATTTATTTTTTTTTCAACTTCGTCAAGAATTTCTAAGGCGGGAAGCGCTGTACATGATACAAAAAGTGCATCCGCATTATTTATATTTAATTTAGTTAATACCTCAGATAAATATTTTGGATCTATTCTTGCAAAATCAACGTCTAAATCTAAATTAAAAGTATTAAATGACATTACTTCAATATTTTTTTTAATTAGATATTCAGAAATAGTTTTGTTTACGGACTCGGGGTAAGGTGTGAATACAGCAACCTTTTTTATATTCATTTTATTAAAAGCTTTAATTGCTGAAGTAATTGGAGTTGTTACGTGACAATCAGGTTTCGCCAATTGAATTTTTTCTTTAACTTTGTCTTCTCCTATCGCTATTGTTCCAGATGTACAAGCGTAGGCTATAGTATTAATTTTTTCTCCTGGTAAAATTTTTTCAGTAATTGATTCAATTTGTTCATGCATTTTTAAAAGATTTTCTTTAGTTAATGGATTTTCATTATGAATACGATTTACAAATATATCTAAAGGTAATTTATGACATATTGAATTAAAGTCTCTTTCTATAGTTAGATCAGTTGACAATGCCAATAAACCTACTTTTGGATTGGATTCTTTTTTAAATTCTGGCTTAATATAATTTGATTTTATTGTCATTATTGTTTTGGAAAATAATCTTCACACTTGCCTTCTCTATATACATCTGTAGTGCTGCAGTGTAATCCTCCTCCAAAAGGATAAACATCTCGAAAATCAACTTCTATAACTTCCATACCAAGTTTGCTTAATTGTTCAGCTTGATAAACTTCACTCTTTTCTACACATACAGTTTTTGGATCTAGTACCAAAATATTCATAGACAGCCATACTGATGAAAAACATAAAGGTGGCGGTTTATTATGAGCTGGTTGAGCTGCATCAATTATTTTCCAATCATTTTTTTCAAAAATTTTTCTTTGTTCTTTAGGTAAACGTCTATTTGGATTATTAATGATTAATCCTGGCTTTAATGCTGTAAAAGTTGCATCTATATGAATAGGATATGGATCTCCTGGAAAATTTAGTGCATGCACCCTGTGGTTTGGAAAATGTCTCTTTAACCAATCAATGCCCTTTAAATTAGTTGTAAAACCATGTTGAATCATTAAATCTTTTCCAAAACGCATGACGTCAGCAGCATCAAAAAGAGGCTCCTCTTCTGTTGTTACGAAAAATTTTTTAGCTGTCCATTCTAATCTTTTTTGGACACCAATTTTTTCAGATAAATAGTCCATATGAAAACTTTTATCTGTTAGGCGTGGTTTTGGAGCTGATTCATGTCTCATGCCTGGATCTTCATCATAATATTTTTTTAACAAAGGCCTGTAGTTAAGATACTCAAACCATCGGCATCTATAACTCATGGTGGCCTCTAGCATCTCTTTCCCTACCGTCAAAATTATATCTCTTGCTGGCATGGTTCCAAACATGCTTTTAGTTTTCCAGTCTGGCGTAGATATTGGTTGATTAAAATTAAGCGGGGTGGGACGATCAACTCTTATCCCTCTTTTTTTTAATATATTTGCAAAATTTTCTAATAATTCATTTGCACGATCAATAGTTTCTTTCGGTCTTACACCAAATTGACCTCTCATATCTGAATCTTCTGGAACTTTTCCATCAACTGCTGGTTCGGAAGGAGGTATACAACATCCATCAGCACGACCTAAGATTACATGCTTTAAAGGATCCCACTCATTCCAACTATTGACAACTGTTTTCATATTTTTTGTCCATAAATTAAGAAGATATAATAAATAAGTGCAAAAATTAGCATAAAATGTTTACCAACTCTATTTTAAAATCATTGCATTCTAATATTTGCTAATTTAATCTATCTTAATCAGAGCGATACATAACTCATCGTAAATTACGAAAGCGGGATCGGTCGACCTAAGATTTAAGGAGATGGTTATGAAGATAGGATATTTTTGCAATATTACAAATTGGCAAAAAAAACCATACACAGAAATTTTGGATAATGCTCGAGATATAGCTATTTATTGTGACCAAAATAATTGGAATTCGATTTGGTTTACTGAACACCATTTTAATCATGAAGGAATGGAAGCGCAACCTAACCCTTTAATGATGTGTACAGATATTGCCGCGAGAACAAAACAAATAAGGTTAGGACAGGCATGCAATGTAATCACCTTTTGGAATCCAATAAGATTAGCTGAAGATATTGCTGCATTAGATCATCTTTCTAAAGGTAGAGTAGAAGTTGGAATAGGAAGAGGCGTGTACGGAAGAGAAGCTGTCCACATGAACATAGAAGCAGATTTAAAAGATCAAACAAAAAATAAAAGACTATTTCAAGAAACGCTAGCGGTAATGAAAAAAGCTTGGACTGAAAAATTTTTTAACCATGAAGGTGAATTTTATACTTACCCATCACCCAACTTTATATGGCAACATGACATGAGTCCACCTAATGAAGATTTTATAGATTTAAAAACTAATCAAATAAAAAAGATTAGTGTAATTCCCCAGCCATATCAAAAACCTCATCCTCCTCTATGGCAAGTAGTAGACTCTACTGGATCTATTGAATGGGCAGCAAAAAATGGAATTAATTGTATAATGTGGATTCCTACAGTTAAAACTTTGAAAAAAAGATTTGAAATATATAAAAATGCAAAATCTGAAACAGAAAAAAGAGATGTTCAAATGGGTGAAGGAATTTCGCTAGTTAGAGATATGTTTGTTGCAGAAACCATGGAAGATGCAAAAAGATTAGCTGGAGAACAAATGGTAAATTACATGAGATGGGTTTGTCATTGGAGAGGTTTGGGGAACCATATGGATCCTCATGAAAAACTTCCTGAAACCAAAGGAAAGTTAGATTTATTAAATTACGATTTTTTACATAAAAGAAACATGCTGTTTGGTACACCAGATTACGTCATTGAAAAAATTAAAGAATTACAATCTGAGCTTAACCTTCAAAATTTGCAAGTATGGTCTAGCATGCCAGGAGTAAAACATGAGGATGCTATGCGAAGTATTAAACTCTTTAATGATGAGGTAATGCCAAAAATAAATTTTGGCAAAACTGAAGTAAAACAAGCAAGTTAAAAATGGATTTAAATTTAAGAAAAGTTACTAGGTTTGTTGAAAAAACTTTTATTGAAGGTGGAAAAAAAGCTAAAACACCAGTTTTGCTTGTTTCAGTCGCTGCAGTAATAAAAAATCCATGGATTGAAAGAGGTTTCGTTGAAGATTTAAAACCAGAAATTCTTGCATTAGCACCAAAGCTGGGTGACATTTTAGTTCCTGAGTTAATAAAAGAAATAGGCTCTGGAGATAAAGTTTTGGCTTACGGTAAAGCTGCGGTAGTTGGTATAAAAGGTGAAATCGAGCATGCTTCTGCATTTATTCACACATTAAGATTTGGAAATAAATTTAGAGACGCTGTAGGTGGTACTTCTTATTTAAGCTTTACAAATACACGAGGCCCCGCAGGATGTAAAATTTCAATTCCAATGATGCACAAAACAGATAGCGGATTAAGACCCTATTATTTAACTCATGAATTTAACATTCATGATGCTCCGTGCCCTGATGAAATTGTTATTGCTATTGGCGGGTCCCCGGGAGGAAGGGCTCATGCACGAACTGGAGATCGATACCAAGACATGAAAGAAATGGGAATTAAAAATCCTAAATAAATTTAATGGTAAATAAAATAGACTCCCTTGGTACATCATATTCTTTAAATAAAATTAACGAAAAAAAACCAATTGTATTCATACATGGAGTTGGATTAACCAAGGAAATTTGGGAACCACAAATTAATTTTTTCAAAAACTATAATACCCTTACCTATGACTTGCTGGGACATGGAAGAACTCCTTTAAAAAAATCTACGGTTAGTTTTGATGACTTTTACAAACAATTAACTAAATTAATTAAAGAATTAAGCTTTGAAAAGATTCATTTAGTAGGTTTTTCATTAGGAGCACTTATAGCTAGACATTTTGCTTCTAAAAATAATGACAAGTTAAGTTCGCTGACTCTACTTGGTTCAATATATAAAAGAACAGAAGAGCAAAAAAGAGTTGTTCAAAATAGATATGAAGTATCAAAATTACATAGGTCAGCTTCTAAACAAGCTGCGCTAAGAAGATGGTTATCAGAAGAATTTATCAAAAAAAATCCTGATATTTATAAAAAAATATACTCAATTTTAGATAAAAATAACCGTAAAGATTTTTTAAAGTGCTATAAGATTTTTGTTAATTACATCGACGACGATAGCATGTTAAAAAAAATTAATGTTAATTCTCTTATAGCTACTGGAGAGAATGATATAGGATCTACTCCTGAAATGTCAAAAAATTTAAGTAAAATGATCCAGGGAAGTAAGTTTGTTGAAATAAAGAGAGGAAAACATCTTTGTGGTATAGAATGCGCAGATGATGTTAATATAACTCTTAAGAAATTTATAGATACAAATAATGACTAAACTTAAAGAATATAAAATGTATATTAATGGCATTTGGGTAGATGCCGAAAATAAAAAAACTTTTGAAACTTTAAATCCAGAAAATAACGAACCATGGGCTGTTGTTCCAGAAGCTAGCTCAAACGATGTTAACAAGGCAGTTGAGGCTGCACAAAAAGCGTTTGAAGGAAAGTGGCCAAAATTGATGCCGAGAGAAAGAGCTAATTATTTAAGAGCGATTGCTAATCAGTTAAGAGATAACGCAGAAATGTTAGGAAAAATTGAAACCATTGATACTGGAAAGCTTTTCAGAGAAACTAAAACGCAAGCTAATTACATTGCTGAATATTATGATTATTTTGCTGGTTTGGCAGATAAAGTTGAAGGAACCGTGTTACCAATCGACAAACCAAATATGCAAGTTATTACTACGAGAGAACCGATTGGTGTAATCGCAGCGATCATTCCTTGGAACTCACAAATGCTGCTAACTGCTGTTAAACTAGCGCCAGCTCTAGCAATGGGAAATACGGTAGTAATTAAATCTTCAGAACTAGCTCCTGCAACTATGTTTGAATTCGCAAAATTAATAGAAAAAACAGGAATGCCTAAAGGTGTTGTAAATGTTGTAACTGGCTTTGGAGATCCGTGTGGAAAGGCTTTAACTACTCATAAACTTGTTGAAAGAATTGCTTTTACTGGTGGGCCAGAAACTGCAAGACATATCATTAGAAACTCTGCTGAAAATTTATCTCAAGTAAGTTTAGAATTGGGAGGAAAAAGTCCTGTCGCTGTATTTGAAGATGCTGATCAAGAAAACGCTATAAATGGTATTACGGCTGGTATTTTTGGTGCAAGCGGACAAAGTTGTATTGCCGGATCAAGATTATATTTACAAAAAAATATATATCAAAATTTTTTAGACAAGCTCTCTGAACGAGCACAAAAAATAAAAATTGGACCACCAATGCAACCTGATACCCAAATGGGTCCACTAAATAGCTTAAAACAGCTAGAAACTATTGAAAAAAATATTAAACTTACAATTAATCAAGGTGGAAAACTAAAGTGCGGAGGTAAAAGACATAATTTATCAAATAAAGGATATTATTTTCCCGCTACAATAATTGAATGTAACAATCATAATCTACCAACCGCGGAGAATGAACTTTTCGGTCCAGTTTTATCAGTTATGAAATTTGAAAAAGAAAATGAACTGATAGAAAAAATGAATGATAATCAATATGGTTTATCTTCGGGTATTTATACAAAAGATTTGGCAAGGGGTCTTAGAGTTGCAAAAGCAATACGAGCTGGAATTACTTTTGTTAACACTTATAGACTAATATCACCGTCTGCCCCTTTTGGCGGTATGAAAGATAGCGGGTACGGAAAAGAAGCTGGGATTGAGTCAATAAAAGATTATACAAGAATTAAAACAACTTGGTTTAATACTTCAGAAAAACCTATGTCCGATCCATTTACAATGGGTTAAGGGGCGAATCTATTAGGAAAATAAAAGAAATTTTCTCATTGAAAAATTAGAATTAAAAGTAAATACTATTGTTATTAATAATATTATTAAGAGGGAAATTATGAAAAAACTATTTATTGCTGTAATTATGTCTTTGTCTTTATTAACGACAAGTTCATTTGCAGAAATTAAAATGGGTATCATTCTAGGATTTACTGGACCAATTGAGTCCTTAACACCTGCAATGAGAGATTCTGCTAAACTTGCTTTTCAAGAAGCTTCTGATTCTGGATCTCTTCTAGGAGGAGAGAAAATTACTGTTCTGGAAGGTGACTCTACTTGTGTAGATTCTGCTGCCGCTACGACTGCTGCAGAAGGATTAATTGCTCAGGGTGTTGCCGCAATTATGGGAGCAGATTGTTCTGGTGTTACTGGAGCAATAGCAAGCAACGTAGCAGTTCCTAACGGTGTAGTAATGATATCACCTTCAGCAACATCTCCAGGTTTAACAACTTTGGATGATAAAGGTTTGTTCTTCCGTACAGCTCCATCGGATGCTCGTGGTGGACAAATTCTTGCTGATATAACTAAAGACAGAGGAATTAAAAGTGTTGCAATTACATATACTAACAATGACTATGGTAAAGGTTTAGCCGATGTTTATGCAGCCGCAGTTAAGGCTCATGGAATTAAAGTTACAACTTCTGCAGCTCAG
>Ga0310344_10001042_pt1 | contig 21435 bp, 22 predicted proteins | sample HC15DNA20200_MG_FD_203801 | JGI IMG/M metagenome (GOLD analysis project Ga0310344, IMG submission 203801) | Marine microbial communities from station ALOHA, North Pacific Subtropical Gyre - HC15-DNA-20-200_MG | ecosystem: Environmental > Aquatic > Marine > Oceanic | place: Pacific Ocean: North... | reverse complement strand
ATATGTGGAAAAATCTTGGAAAAGTGATTGGAGAATATCCACATTTATCAAAATTAGATCCAGAAAAAAATAATAAAATAAAAGTTCACGGAAAAAAAAATCTTTTACTTATAAAAAAAACTAAAACACCAGCAATATTTTTTTCAGGGCATCTAGCCAATTGGGAAATTTCTCCAATCGCGGCAATTAAAAATGGCGTACCAGTCTTATCAATTTTTAGAAGGCCAAATAATCCTATTGTAAACTTTCTTATCAAATATTTAAGATCTAATTTGCCTATGGCACCAAAAGGAAAAGAAGGTGCAAAACAATTAATTTATTCTTTAAAAAAAGGCACAAGTATTGGTTTAGTTATTGATCAAAAAATGAATGATGGAATTAAAGTGCCGTTTTTTAATAAGCCTGCAATGACCTCTGATGCTTTAGCTCAATTATGTCTTAGAATAAAGTCAATAGTTATACCTGTTGAAGTTGAAAGAATAAGAAATACAAATTTTAAAATTACTTTTCATGATCCACTAAAAATTACAAAAAAGGGGGGGAAAAAAACTCCTATACAAATAATGACTGAAGTTAATTCAATAATGGAAAAATGGATAAGAAAAAATCCAGGACAATGGCTTTGGTTACATAGAAGATGGTAAATTAAAATTTTGGTTGATTCAATAATAATAATTCAGGATCGATAGCTATATTATAAACGTTGATACGCCAATCTAAGTGTGGGCCTGTTGACCTTCCTGTGCTTCCTACTTCTGCGATTAAATCCCCTTTTTTAATTTTGTCACCTTCTTTTACATAAATTTTCTTTAGGTGCGAATATATTGAATTCAAGCCTAAACCATGGTTTAAAATTATCATTTTTCCATTAAAAAAACTATCTTCCATAGTTAATATAACTTCTGCATCAGAAGGTGAAATAATTTTCGTTCCAGATGCAGCGGCTATATCTAATCCGTAATGCGGTCTTCTTGGTTTGCCATTTAGTATCCTTTGATTCCCATACTTTCCAGTTACTATTCCTTTTACTGGCCAAATAAACCCACTTTTATAAAAAGTTTCATTAAGAAATAAATTTTTTGATTTTTTAATTATTTTTGACTCTTTTTTTATTCTTTTCATTTCATCCTCATTTGGTGTAACTTTATTTTTTGGAAGCCCATCTATCTTTTGAATCCTATATTGTCTTTTAGAAATCTTAATTGTATGTGTTTCTTTCTTATTTAAGCTTTGAATGACTATTAAATTGTCTAATTTTTCATCTCTTCCTATAGCTAAAACAAAATCTCCTTCTTCATTAACAAAAATATTTTCATTTTTAAAAAAAACCTTATTTTTAAAATTAGTTTTTCCAAACAAAAGGCCTCCTTGCGTAAAACTTCCATTAAGTTCTAAATTCTTTGAAAAAATTTTAGCTAAAGTACTATTAGAGGTGAAAAAAAAAATTAATAAAAATAAAAAAAATTTATTTTTTTTTTGTAATTGCTTTAATAGTTCCATCATAGAATGTAATTTTAATATTAGTTTTATGTTTAATATTTTTAGCGCTTTTTATAAATAAATTATTTTTTAAATCTTTTACGTAGGTATAACCTCTTTTTAATGTATTTTCATGAGAACCAATATTAAATTTTCCCACTATACTTTTTAATTTATCATCCAATAAACTAAAAAATCTTTTTTCTGAATTAATAAATTTTTTTTTAAGTTTAAGAAAGGAATCTGTTTTAAAATTAAATAAAGAATCCGGTGTTTGCAATTTGCTAAAACAAGAATCTAAATTTTTAATTTTGCCTAAAAAAAAATTAGAATAATTATTTTCAAAAGTTCTAAAGATATTTTTTATTCTTAGCAACAATTCTTTTCTCTCAGGAACAACTTCTTTTGCAGCGTGTGATGGTGTAGCTAAACTTAAATCCGCAACATAATCTATTATATTAATATCAGGTTCGTGTCCTATAGCTGAAATAATAGGAATGTCTGATTTAAAAACTGATCTTGCTAAATCTTCATTATTAAAACACCATAAATCTTCAATACTTCCACCACCTCTAGCAATAATTAAAACATCGGCCTTTAAATTGTTTGATTGATTATTAAAATATTTAATTCCTTTTATTATATCCTTAACAGCTTTTTCACCTTGAACTGTAGCTTTATACAATTCAATTGGAACTGAAAATCTTTCAAAAATAATTCTTTGCATATCTTTAATCACGGATCCTGAAGGAGAAGTAAGTATGCCTATTTTATTTGGAATAAATGGAATTTCTTTCTTATATTTAGAGTCAAATAGGCCTTCGTTTTCTAATTTTTTACGGAGTTCTTCTTTCATTTTAAGAAGTTGCCCTTCTCCTTTTATAGATATAAAGTCAACATCAATTTGAAATTTGGAATCTCTTTTTGTATATGTTGTTATTTTACCAATGCAAACAACCTCCAATCCATCCTTTGGAAGCAATTTCAAATGTGGAATCTTATTTCTTTTAATAATTGCACTAATCACGTTTTCTTCATCTTTAAGAGTAAAATAAATTTCAGGATATTTATTCCCAGTTTCTCCAGAAATCTCTCCTTTTACTTTTACATAGCTATATTTGTCTTCAAGTAAATTAGTAATTTCGTTGGTTATTTCTGATACACTAAATACTGGAATATTGTCATTATCTAATTTATCTATTAATTTATTGTCAGTCATTTTATTTATAATTATGATAAATTTATTAAGAAAAATTAATATAAAAAAATTCAATTGAAAGTTTTAGTTTTAGGATCCGGTGGAAGAGAGCATGCTTTGTGTTGGGCAATAGCTAAATCCCCTTTATGCAAAAAGTTGTTTTGCATCCCTGGAAATGCAGGAATTAAATCTGTAGCAGAATGTGTTAATATTAAAATCAACAATTTTAATTCCATAAAAAAATTTATAAAAAAAGAAAAAATTAATTTTGTAGTTGTTGGTCCAGAAGAGCCTATTGTAGATGGAATTATAGATAAGCTTCACAAAATAAATATTAAAGCTTTTGGCCCAAGTAAAAAAGCTGCAATACTCGAATCTTCAAAAAGTTTTGCGAAGGATTTTTGCAAACGAAATAATATACCAACAGCAAATTACAAAAAATTTAAAGATTACAAATATGCTATTAATTACATTCAAAATATTAATTACCCATTAGTAATTAAAGCTAGTGGCCTAGCAGGTGGAAAGGGGGTTTTTATAATAAAAAATAAATTAGAAGCAAAGAAAGTTTTAAATAATCTCATGGTAAAAAAAAAAATTGGAGCATCTGGAAAAGAGGTGGTTATTGAAGATTATCTTATTGGAGAAGAAATAAGTAGTTTGGCTCTAGTTGATGGAAAAAATTATAATCCTCTTTTGTTATCACAAGATCATAAAAAAATTTATGAGAATGATAAAGGACCAAACACTGGAGGTATGGGTGCATATTGTCCTCTTCCGTATTTGAAAAGTAATATTCAAAACAGAATTAATAAAGAAATAATTGAACCAACTATCAAATCTATGAATAAAGAAAAAAGGCCATTTACTGGAATCTTGTATGCGGGATTAATGTTAGTAAAAGGAAAAATTTATTTAATAGAATACAATGTTCGTTTTGGTGATCCGGAGTGCCAACCTATAATTTTTTTATTAAAATCAGATTTATTAAAAGTTTTAAATAATTGTGTTAATAAAAAGTTAAATAAAACAAAAATTAAGTGGAAAAAAGAATATGCATTTAGTGTCGTTATGGTTAATAAAGGCTACCCAGGTAAATTTAAAAAAGATGGTATTATACAAAATTTAAATTCAATAAATGAAAATGAAGATATTAAAATTTTTCATTCAGGAACAAAGTTTGATAGGAACAATAACATAATTGCTTCTGGTGGAAGAATACTAGCTATTACTGCAAAGGATAAAAATTTCAATAATGCAAAAAAAAAAGCTTATGAAGTGGCAAAAAAAATAAAATGGGAAAAAAGTTCTTTTAGGAAAGATATTGGCTTTAGAGCAAAAAAATTAAAATAATTACCTTTTTGATTTAAAAAAATCTTTTAATAATTGGGAAAAAAATTTTTCTTCTATACCTCCAATTACTTTAGGTTTAAACATTGAATTTCTTTTATTAAATATTTTAACTCCATTAGAAATAGCTCCGAATTTAACATCATAAGCACAAAAAAAAAGACTTTTAATTCTACAAAAAGATATTGCGCTGGCGCATAATGCACATGGCTCTAGAGAAGTATAAATATCAAATTCATTTAAAAATTTTTTTTTTGTTTTTTTTAAAGCATTATTAATCACAATCATTTCTGCATGGTTTAGTGGATTATTAGAATTATGGCATGTATTATAAGCTGAAAAAATGATTTTATCTTTTTTAGCAATTATCGCTGAAATTGGAACTTCATCATTTTTTTTTGCTTTTAAAGCTAATTTTTTTAATTCATCGATTATTTTTTTATTTACTAACAAAATTTTATAAAAAAAATTATTAAACAAACTATTATAAATAAATACTGTGAAAAAAATAAATAAATACAAAAAACCTACAATTGGGATTTCGATGGACACAGGTATGAAAAAAACCTATTCAAATTATCCATGGTTTGCTATAAGAGATCATTATATCAATAGCATTATAAATTCAAATGGGGTTCCTTTAATGCTTCCATCTAAACCTAGTCTTGTAGATCATTACTTTAAATTAATAGATGGAATTTTAATTACTGGAGGCGATTTCGATATTGATCCAAAGTTATATGGTGAAAAAAAAAATAAAGCTGTTTCATGTCTTGATAAAACAAGAACCAATTTTGAATTAAAAATAGCCAAATTAGCTTTAAAAAAAAATAAACCGATTTTAGGCATTTGTGGAGGACAGCAATTATTAAATGTTGCTTTGAATGGTTCTTTAATTCAGCATATTAGTAAAACAAATATAAAACATGAGCAATCTCAACCAAGAAATAAAGTTAGTCATAAAGTTCAAATAAATTTTAAAAGTAAATTATATAAAATTGTAAAAAAAAAAGAATTTAAAGTTAATAGTGCCCATCATCAAGCAATTAAAAAAGTAGGAAAAAACCTGGATGTAAATGCTGTTGCTGAAGATGGAATAATAGAGGGGATTGAGTCAAGAAAACATAAATTTTTCTTAGGAATCCAATGGCACCCTGAATTTTTAATTAGTAATTATGACAAAAGAATATTCGAAGCATTTGTTAAAGCTTGTCAAAAATAACATTTAAAATTGAAAAAAACTTTTAAAGTATCAAAATTAATAGCCGATGCTGGTATATGTTCAAGAAGAAAAGCTGAATTATTAATAAAAGAAGGAAGGGTTCGATTAAATAACAAAATCCTCACTTCTATTCCTGAAAGAGCAAGTCTTAAAGATTTAATAAAAGTTGATAATAAAAAAATAAATTTAAAAAAAGAAACAAGGTTATGGAAATACTATAAACCTGTTGGTAGATTAACAACTAATTATGATCCTTTAGGTAGAAAAACAATTTTTGATGAATTACCAAAAAATTTACCCAGAGTAATAACTATAGGAAGATTAGACTTTAATTCAGAGGGACTTTTGTTATTAACTAATTCAGGTAGCTTAGCAAGATATCTTGAACTCCCCAAAAATTCATTTATTAGAGAGTATAAAGTTAAAGTTAAAGGAAAAATAGATTTAAAAAAACTTAAAAGCTTAGAAAAAGGCATAAAAATTAAAGGAGTTAAATATAAAAGTATAAAAGTTAGTATTTTAGAAAAAAATAAAAATAGTGCACATATAAAATTGAAATTAATTGAAGGTAAAAACAGAGAAATTAGAAAAATAATAAATTTTTTTGGGTGGAGTGTAAATAAATTACAAAGAATAAGTTATGGCCCTGTTCAATTAAAAAATCTTAAAAAAAATGAAGTTGAAGAAATAAATATAAAAAAAAATTTTAAAAAAATGATATGAGAATAATTTCTGGAATATTTAGAGGAAAAAAATTAATAAAATTTAATAAAGTAGGTATTAAGCCAACTACTGATAAAATGCGTGAATCAATTTTTAATATAGTTATCAGTTATTTAAAAATTAATGAAAAAAGTAATAACCTTCCATTTCAAGGATTTAATGTTTTAGATATTTTCGCAGGTACAGGAGCGTTAGGATTTGAAGCTATCTCAAGAGGTGCAAAAAAAGTAACTTTCATAGAAAAATCTAGAGATAATCTGCGAGTTCTATATAAAAATGTTGATCATTTAAAAGTTAATGAAAAAGTAAAAATAATTAAAAGAAGTATACGAAAAGTAAAAAAAATTGATGGTAAATTTGATTTAATTTTTGCAGATCCCCCTTATCAAATGGATTTAATACTAAAAAAAACTTTAAAAAAAATTTTAGATTTTAAAATAATAAAAAAAAATTCAATTATTATATTAGAACACTCGAAAAAAAAAAATATATCTATACCTAAAGATTTTGAAATTATAAAAGAAAAAAATTACGGAAACAGTAGTCTTACTTTAATTAAATTAAAATAAAATCAAATTCTTATATTTTTTTTTAAATAAAGAAAATAATAAATAAATAAAAAAAGGGTAAAGAACATTAAGTAGGAACCAAATTTATAAGGAGAATTCATTCCATAAAAATAGAAAAGATTACCCATAGCTAAAGGACTTAAAATTCTTGCTAAACTTCCTACAGATTGAAAAACGCCGAAAGAAGCACCTATAGTATTCTTATTTAAATTTTTTGATAATAAACTGTTTAATGAAGGATTTCCTAATCCAACTGAAATACCTAATATAAATAAAGCAATACTAAGACAAAATAAATTTTGCATAGAAAAAGTTATCAGGAATAATGCAATGGGCATTAAAAAACAACTTGTAATTAAAAGTTTTAATTCACCAAATTTTCTAGTTAGTTTCCCTATTAACATTCCTTGTATAATAGCTACTAATAATGCCGTAAAAGTAAACGCGTACCCTGTTTGTTTAGATGCCCAACCCATAGCTCTTTCAGTCCATAAAGCAAAAGTTGTTTCAAAACCAGCAAAAGAGAAAGTAACCAAAAAGAAAACTGTTGTTAAAAATAAAATAGCAGGAGTCTTAAAGAGGCCTAATAAATCTTTAAAAGAATTAATAAAATTCATTGATACAAACTGTCTATTTCTATCCTTTGGTTCGACTAATATAAAAAAAGTAAGAAGACAAGATATAGTTGCTACTATAAAAGCAAAAATAAAAGGAGTTTGATAATCTATATTATTAATATCACCGCCCCCAAAAAAACCTCCTATCACTGGACCAAAAACTAGCCCTAAACCAAAAGCCGCTCCAACTAATCCCATTCCTTTTGATCTATTTTCTGATGTTGTAGTTTCAGTTACATATGCATTTGCAATTGCTGTTGTAGAACCAAATAAACCAGCAATAGATCTTGCAAACAAAACTAAAGCAAAATTAGTAGCTGCATATAAAAGTAAATAAGAAACAGCGGATCCAATTAAACAAAAAAGTAATACTTTTTTTCTTCCATAGATATCACTTATTTTTCCTAATATAGGACTAAATATAAGTTGCATTAATGAATAACTTGCCATTAATAAAGTTACTTCATTAGGATTTGCCCCAAAATTTTCAGCATAATAAGGAAGTAATGGTATTATGATTCCAAATCCTAAAAGATTTGAAAAAACAACTAAAAATAATGCATACATAATAATTTATTTTATTGTAATTGATTTTCCTTTATCAATAGCTGGCTGATCAAAGGGGCTTAAATTATTTAAATAAGCTAAAATAATAGTCTCAAGCATAAAATTCATCATTAAAGATCCAATTTCAAATTCTCTACACTTATTTAAAGTAATTGTTCTATAAGGTCTTTTATACTCATTTAAGAGCTTACAAACCTTTTCCATTTCAATATCTAAAAGTTTATTCAAAGGTTCTTTTTTCAAAAAAGATAATTTTTTAACTTTAGCAACTAAATTTTTATCTATTTTTATTTGATCTTTTTGCTTTTTTAAAGTTATAAACGTTATCAATTTATCTTTTGGGCCTTCTAAAAAAAGTTGTAGTAGTGAATGTTGATCAGTTGCTCCCATAGAGTGGACAGGTGTAAAGCCTATATTTTTTTTTCCTAAACTTTCAGCTATTAATTGCTCGTGCCAGAATCCAAAATTTCTCAAACGTTCTGTATATGTTAATAAAACAGAAATATTAATTTTTGAATTTTGCGCTGCATAATGTAAAGCTGCGCCTTCTGATGGAATTTTTTGTTGTTTTGTTAAAAATTTTTTTAATAAAGATACTGCCCCTTCTTTTATTTTATTAATATTTAATCCTGATATAGCTGCAGGCAACAAACCAACTGATGAAAAGGCAGAAAATCTTCCTGAAAGATTGTTATCTAAATCTAACACATCTATTGAAAAATCATTTGCTAAATCTCTTAATGTATTACTACCTTTTTTTGTTAACACTGTGAAATGTTTATATATTTTATTTTTTTGAAAACTTTTTTTATATTTTGATAAAAAAATCAGGAACTGTACCAATGTTTCATTAGTTTCTCCTGATTTTGAAATAACTATTACTCCTGTTTTTTTTAAATTAATTTTTTTAAATAGATCATTAAAATCTTGGAAATCTATATTTTCTAAAAAAGTAATCTTTGGAAATTTTGGGCTTCTACCAAATGTTCTATAAGCAATTTGAACAAAAGTTCTTCCTGCTTTACTTGAACCTCCCGTTCCTAGAATAATTACATCTTTAAAATTTTTTTTATAATAGAGAGCTAACTTATTTATTTCCTTTTCTTGGTAATTGTTACATTGATTAATAAAAGATAAAAGAAATGGATCTTTTGATTTTTTAATTTGATCTATTATAAGATTTATTTTTTTTAAAATAGATTTAAATAGATCCTTCTTTATAACAGAGTTTACAAAACAGTTGTTAATATTATGATTCATAAAAAAAACTAAAATTTTACATTTTATCTACATTCTTTAAATTAGATGGATTACCTACAACTAAGAAAAATATTTGCTTCTCATCTAAAATTCTATTTGCAATTTTCTTTATATCTTCAATTGAAACAGACTTTATATAATCATTTCTTTTATCAAAAAAATCTATATTAAATCCATCCATTTGTGTATTTAAAAGTATTGCTGCAACTTTTTTATTACTATCCAATCTTAAAACATAAGAATTTATCAAATAATTTTTTGCATTTTTTAATTCTTCTTCACTTACACCTTTTTTTTTAACTTTCATTAACTCTTCTTTGATAATCTTAATAACTTTATCAACATTTTCATTGCTAGTTTCCGCACCGCCTGAAAAAAAATTATATTTATCATATCGATATAAATAAGAATATACAGAATAAACTAAGCCTCTTTTTTCTCTTATTTCCGTTGTAAGTTTAGAAAAAAAACCTCCTCCTCCTAAAATATAATTCATTACATAAGCAGAATAAAAATATGGGTCATCTTTAGAAATGCCTTCGCCAGCAAAAAGAATATTGCTTTGTCTCAAATCTTTTTTATGTAAAAAAATCTTAGGCTCTATTTTTTTTTTATGTAATGGGATAAAAGGAATTGTTTTATTTTTTTTATCAAATTTTTGAAAATACTTTATTAAATACTTTTTTAATTCATAATCCGTAATATCACCTGATGCAGCTACATAAAGATTATCTAATCTTAAATTATCTTCTAAAAAATTTTCTAAATCCTTTTTTTTTATTTTATTTATATCTTCAGGTGTTCCTAAACTGCTGGAACCATAAGGGTGGCCCTCAAAAAGAATTTCTCTAAACAATCTAGAACTAATTGCATCTGGGTCTTTGTAAGATTGCTCTAAAATTAATTTTATATTACTTTTTATTCTATTAACTTCTTCTAATTTAAATGTTGGCTTTGTTAAAGCTAGATCTAAAAGTTGGAATGAAAGATCTAAATTATCTTTTAAAGTATAAAGATCTATATAAAAATTGTCATGACTTACACTGAAATTAATAGTGATAGAATTGTCAGCTAGCTTTTTTTTAAATTCTTTTCCAGAATAATTTCCTGCACCTTCATCCAAAAGAGACGCTGTTAAATTTGCTGTCCCTTTTTTTCCTTCAAGATCAATCCCTGATCCAGCTTTAAAAGCAAACTTAACAGCCACAATAGGTAAATTTTTATCATATACTAGCCATGCTTTCTTATCTTTATAATAATTTACTTCTTGAACATCTAATGCTTTTAAATTGGTAAAATTACTTAAAAATAAAAAAAATAAAATAAAAAAAAACTTTTTCATAATTTATTCCTCAACTGGTAACAAATATCCAGTTACAGATTTATTGATATCAAACATCTTCAATAAAATATTTTCTAAATCCGTGATAGAAACTTTCTTAATATCATTAGGCCAGTTAGTTATCTCATTTAAAGAGTACCCTGTGGTTAATGAAGAACCAAATATTCTCATTCCCATATATAAACTGTCTTGAGCAAAAATTGTTTGATTAATTAATCTTTTTTTAATTTTTTGTAATTCCTCTTTGTTAAAAATTTTTTTTCGAATTTCATCTAAATATTTATCTAAGTGGGATTCTATTTCATTTAAAGTAACCTCTTTTTTTGGGACTATACTTATTATAAAACTAGTATCGCCAAATCCATCTGGGAAATAATATGCGGAAGCACTTCTTGCCAATTTTTTATTTTTTACAAATTCTTCAAATAACATGCCAGTTGATGGATGGCCAAACATTTCAGAAAAAACTTCTAAAGCTAATGCTTCTTTTTTTGACTTCGTATAAGTTGGAACTAAATAATGTCTTTTAAAAACTGGTATTGCAGTATTTCTTGACTTTAATATAACTCCTCTCGGCGCATGCTGAGTTGGTTCATTAGTCCACGATCTTTTATCAATTTCTGATGATTTAATTTTTCCAAAATGTTTCTTAGCAAGTTCAACTACTTCTCTTAGATTTACATCACCAGAAACAACAATAATAGCATTATTTGGTGCATAAAACTTTTTATAGAATTCCATAACATCATTTAAAGTTAAATCTTTTATTTCATGTTCCCATCCTATGATCGGTCTTCTATAAGGATGATTCATGAATAATGTAGAATTTATTTGTTCCGAAAGTAATGCAGATGGATTATTGTCTATTCTTGAATATCTTTCCTCTAAAACTACTGTTTTTTCATTTTCAAATTCTTTTTCAAGCAATTTTATATTTTTCATTCGATCAGATTCTAAAGACATAATTAAATCAAGTTTGGATTTATGTATTAATTGAAAATACCCAGTATAATTTTTACTGGTAAAAGCATTTTCTTTTCCACCATTTATAGAAACTATTTGAGAAAACTCCCCAGGTTTTAATTTATCTGTCCCTTTAAACATTAAATGTTCTAGGAAATGTGCTATACCAGATTTACCAATTGGTTCATCTGCTGATCCCACTTTATACCAAATTGAATGAGCAACAGCTGGTACTTTATTATTTTCTATTACAACAATCTCTAATCCGTTTTTTAAGGTATAATGCTGAGGTTTAAATTCAGCAAAGGCAACTTTAGAAAAAAAGATTATTATGAAAAATAAAAAAAATCTCATATTAAATAAATAGGATAATAAAAATAATAAATTAGTTTTTTTTTTAAATAAAAAAAGGATTTTAATCTGAATCACCGCGAGATTCAAAGTCTGGTATAGTGTCATAGCCAGACTCTAAATTATCTTCTTGATTAATTATATCGTCCAACAAAAATTCTTCTTCTTTCGATAAAGCACCTGGATTTCTATCATCTATTTGTTCAAATTGGTTATCTCCAAAACTAGAAAAGTTATCTTTTTTTCTTTGAACATATTTATTTTGTTTTTTTGATATAACTCTGTCAAAACTATATGCATCTGAAGGGACAGTTGGTTTATATACCTTTTGTGTTCTAGGACTAGTTTTAACATTATTTTTTCTATTTATAGTAACTGTATTATTTGGATTAAAACTTTCAAAACTTTGAATTTCTCCTGTATTTTCTATATTAGTCATGGCTGGTGCTTCATCAGTAAATACATTTTCATTTCCATCTTCAAAGTTATCTATATTATTGCCTTCCTCTAATGTTTCCATATCAAATGTTGGCACTGATTGTTGTTGATTTGTATTTTGTGAATCAATATCAAATTCCGGTGGAATTGCAAGTGGAGGACCAGATAAAACTGCATTTTCACTAATATCTTCTTTATCATTCCCACCAATTAAACCGCAGGAAACTAATAAGGAGGATAAAATTACAATGAAATAAAATTTTTTTATAAATATCATTATCTATAAACTTAAGCAATATTATCTTTTTGGCTAGTAAAAATAGTAAAAATATATATAAATGCGCCAATTGTTATATAACTGTCAGCAAAATTAAATGTTGGCCAATGAAAATTGTTAATATGAATATCTATAAAATCAATAACTGCTTTATGATTTAATCTATCAATAAGATTTCCTAGCGCACCTGAAATTATAAAAAATAATGCAAAACTTAAATTTTTATTTTTTGTTCTTAAGAACCATAAAATAAGAAATAATGAAATAATAATAGTTGTTATACTCATGAAAAAATTTATATTCATGATATCTGCTAGCATTCCAAAGCTTATTCCTTTATTCCAAACAGGTATAAAATTTAAATATTGATTTATCTCAATAATTCTTTGGTTATCAAAAATATTATTTAGCATCCATTTTTTACTTAGCTGATCAAAAAATATCAATATAGGAATTAGAATTAATAATATTTTTTTTGCTTTATTCATTTTTAATCACACTCTTGCATCTTTTACATAAATTTTTATCACTATCTACTTCTTTAGATATAACCCAACATCTTTCACATTTTGATCCGTCTGATTTTTTAACTTTGACTTTTGTATAATCAATTCCATCTAAAGAAAAAGTATTGCCGGATAATTCATCTACAATTTTCGCTGAAGAAACAATAAAAAGATCGCTTAAATTTATATCATTTAAATAATTCTTTATTTTTTTTGGCACTGTAAGTTCAGTTGATGCTTCTAAACTTGAACCTATTATTTTTTTTTCTCTTTCAATTTCAATTGCACTGGTAACAACTTTTCTAATATTTATAATTTCTTTCCATTGCTCGCAAATCTTTTTATTATTCCATTTTTGGTCAGGTTTAGGAAATATTCTTAAATGTATGCTTTCTTTATGATTAAAATTATCGGATAACCAGGCTTCTTCTGCAGTAAAACAAAGAATTGGTGCAAACCAAGCCGTTAAAAAATCAAATATTATTTTTAATATTGATCTACAAGATTTTCTTTTTTTATTTGTTTTATCATCACAATACAAACAATCTTTTCTAATATCAAAATAGAATGAGGACAAATCATTTGTACAAAAGACAAGTAATTCCTTATAAATTTTATGATAATTATTTTCTTTTATAGAGCTTTCTATAATTTTATCTATTTCCCATATTCTGAATAAAATATATTTTTCTAGATCTGGTAAATTTTTATAATCTGTTTTTTCTTTATTTTCAAAATCTTTAAGATTTCCAATTAAAAAACGAAATGTATTTCTTATTCTTCTGTATGAGTCAACTTGAGATTTAATTATATTTTCATCAACTTTTATGTCCTCAAAATAGTCTGAAGCTACAGTCCATAACCTTAATATATCTGATCCGTATTTATTAATTATTTCGTTGGGTGAAATAACATTGCCCTCTGATTTTGACATTTTTTTTCCTTTACCATCTACAACAAATCCATGGGATAAAATACTTTTAAAAGGTGCTTTATCTCTTGTTCCACATGATTGTAACAATGAAGAATGAAACCAACCTCGATGTTGATCAGATCCTTCTAAATATAAGTCCGCAGGCCATTCTAAATCTTTTCTTTCTTCCAAAACATATGCGTGGCTTGATCCGCTATCAAACCATACCTCTATTACATCTTTAATTTGTATAAAATCATTTTTTTTATATCCTCTTCCAAGAAATTCGGCAGGATCTAATTCAAACCATGAATCACTTCCCTTCTTTTCAAAAATTTTAGCAATATTCTCTATAACATTCTTATCAATTAATGGTTCATTTGTTTTTTTATTAACAAATATTGGAAGAGGAACTCCCCAAAATCTTTGTCTAGATATACACCAATCTGGCCTATCTTCAATCATAGAGGTAATTCTATTTTTTCCTTTTTTAGGAAAAAAATCTATATTTTTAAGAGCGTTTATTGCTTTCTTTCTTAAATTTTCTTTTTCTAAAGAAATAAACCACTGGGTTGTGTTTCTATAAATTAATGGTTTTTTTGATCGCCATGAATGGGGATAACTATGAAAAATCTCAGTTTTGTATAAAAGTTTTTTATTTTTTTCTAGAAATTCAATAACTTTATCATCGGCTTTGAAAACATGTGTCCCTTTTAATAAAGGAACTTCTTCATAATAAATTCCGCTTTCGTTAATAGTTTTTGGAACATCTATATTATGTTGTTTTGCTAAATTAAAATCATCTAGTCCATGACCTGGTGCTATATGTACAACGCCTGTACCTTCCTCTTTAGTAACAAAATCTGCGGATAATAAAGGAACATCAAAACTGTATCCAAAATCATTTAAAGGATGTTTGCAAATAGTTTTTTTAAGTTCTTCTCCTTTAAAATCAACAATTTTCTCAATCTTTAATTCAGTATCGTTTTTTAATTTTTCAATCAGCGTACTAGCAATTATAAAATAGGTGTCAGACGAATTTTCCTTTACTAAACTATATGAAAAACTTTTATTAAAAGCTAAAGCTCTATTTCCTGGAATTGTCCATGGAGTTGTAGTCCATATTAAAATATTAACATTTTTTTTTTCTGCTATTTTTAAATTTGTTTTAAGTATTGGAAATAAAACATAAATTGCATTATCTTTACGTTCTTTGTATTCTACTTCTGCATCTGCTAGTGCGGTTTTTTCGACTACAGACCACATTACAGGTCTAGAACCTTTATAAAGTGATCCGTTCAATAAAAACTTTCCGATTTCTCTAATTATCTGCGCTTCTGCTTTATAAGACATTGTTGAATAATAATTTTCCCAATCTCCTATAACTCCAAAACGTTCGAATTCTTTTTTTTGCGTTTTTATCCAATGCTCGGCAAAAGAACGGCATCTATTTCGAAATTCTTTAATAGAAATATTTGTTTTTTCATCTCCTTTTTTCCTTATTTCCTGTTCTACCTCCCATTCAATAGGTAATCCGTGGCAGTCCCAACCTGGAACAAACGCAGAATCTAAACCTTGCATTTGTTTTGATCTAATAATTATATCTTTCAAAATCTTATTCAATGCATGTCCCATATGTAAATGACCATTTGCATATGGAGGACCATCATGTAAAGTAAATTTCTTACCTTTTTTTGATTTATTTCTTAATTTCTCATACAGTTTTTCTTTTTTCCATTTTTCTAAAATTTTAGGTTCATTAGTTGGTAGGCTAGCTTTCATACTAAATTTAGTTTCAGGTAAAAAAAGTGTGTCTTTATAATTCATTTACTTTTATTTAAAATCTTTTTTGCCAATAAGATATCTTTTTCTATCTGTTTTTTTAATAATTTAATATTAGCAAATTTTTTTTCTTTTCGTAAAAACGCTATTAGTTCTACAAATATTTTTTTTTTGTAAAAAAAATTTTTGATATTAAAAAAATGATTTTCAAAAAATATTTTTTTTTCGTTAAATGTTGGTCTGTTTCCAATATTAGCTATACCTAAATATTTTTTTTTATTATTTTTTTCGAAACAAGTTTTAGTGACATATACACCTTTCATGGGTAATACATAATCATTTAAAGCAAAATTTGCTGTTGGATATCCTAATTTCTTTCCTCTCCCTCTTCCTTTAATAATTTTCCCTTCTAACAGCCAATTCCGTCCTAGCATTTTTTTTGCAATATCATATTTTCCTAATTCTAAATTCTTCCTAATAAAAGTTGAATTAAATATTATTTTATTTGAACTAGTGACTGGTTTAATAATCTTTAAAGTATATAAATATTTTTTAGATAATTCTTTTAGAAGATTTACGTTTCCTCTTCTTTTAAAACCAAAATGAAAATTATATCCAACTACAATAACTTTTGGTTTAAAATTAACTAGTTTCTTAATAAAATTTTCAGGTGTTAGCCTATTAAAGTTTTTATCAAATTTCAAAAAAGTTAAGTAATCAATTCCTAATTTTTTTATTTCCTCAGTTTTTGTTTCTTCACTTGTTAATTTGAAAGGTTTGCAATTTTTTTTTAAAAAATCATTTGGGTGAGGTTTAAAAGTAATAACAACTGAATTTAAATTCTTTTTTTTTGCTAATTTTACAGTTTGTTTAATTATCTTTTGATGCCCTTTATGTACTCCATCAAAATTACCAATTGTTAAAACAGTAAATTTTTTTATTTTTGAGTATCCATTTAGGATTTTCATATTAATTTTTTTGTGGTGGTATCACTACAGCTGTTCCTTCTAGAACTATTTTGTTTTTTACAAAACAAGAAGTGTTGAGCTGACACCATTTCTTTTTTATAATTTTTTTTTCAACTGTTATTTTAATTTTTACAACATCATTAATTTTTACAGGTCTTTTAAATTTTAAATTTTGAGATACATATATTGTTCCATTTCCAGGAAATTTATTTCCTATAACCGATGAAATAAAGGAAGCAATTAACATTCCGTGGGCAATTCTTGATTTAAAAATAGTTTTTTTTGCAAATTCTTCATTTAAATGGATAGGATTGTTATCTCCTGAAGCGCTAGCAAATTTTTTTATGTTTGTATCTGTAACTTTAACACTATCTGTGTAAAACTGATTTTCTTTTAAATTATTAAAATATATTTTTTTTACCATTGATATAAATAAGAAAAATTAGTAAAACAATTTTATTAAAATTAATGTAATATTATATTTAATTAAATTTTAAACAACACAAACTCAATGAAAAAAAAATCAAAAATAATTATTTTTCTTTTATTTTTAATTGCATCATGTAGCCAAAATTTTAATATTTCTGAATTTAACAAACAAACTCCAAAATATAAAATTTGTCTTCAAGATGCTAATCATAATATTGAAACAAGTATGAATATTAAACAAGATAGAATTGATATGCTTCAAACAAATGATAGTATGATTGATTTATATAATATTGAAAATGATATGGATGAAATAAAGCTTTCACAAAAAAGAGCTAAAATGATTGATGATTGTATGAAAACAAAATAGCAAATTAATCCCTGTGTATTTTAATGAACTTATTAGAATTTATAAATTTAAATAATCTAAATTTAATGTCAAAAGGAGGCCCGGTTATGATTATTTTGCTTGGCTTTTCCATTTTTGCATTCGCAATAATTTTTGTTAAATTAATACAATTTCTATCTGTTGCGTTATCTAGTAGTAATAAAATAGAAAAAATTCTTTCAAAATTAAATGCTACAAATTCAAAAAAACTTTTAACTGAAATACAAAAAATAAAAAATCCGATAGCAAGAATATTAGAAGTTGTTATTTTAACAAAAAATGATAGAAGATTTGACAAAGAATCAAGAGAAGCGGAAATTTCGAGAAGCATATCAATTGAAATTAGAAATTTAGAAAATTATCTTGGAGGTTTAGAAGTAGTGGCAAGTATTAGCCCTTTACTTGGTTTATTTGGAACTGTACTTGGTATGATAAAAGCTTTTTTAAATTTAGAAAAAGCAGGGTCTCAAATTGATCCGGCTTTATTAGCTGGGGGAATCTGGGAAGCTCTTTTAACTACAGCCTTTGGTCTTGCAATTGCAATACCAGCATTAGCAGCTTATCATCTTTTTGAAAACAAAATAAGTAATACAAGAGATAAAATAAATGACACTGTTGTAAGAACAAATACTCTTCTTAATTTTAAAAAATAAAACAATTTGAAAACCCACAATTTTTATCAAAAGGAAGAAAAAGAGCTAATATCTATAAATATTACACCTTTGATTGATATTGTTTTTCTTTTACTTGTGTTTTTTATGCTTGCTACTTCATTTATTCAAAAAAGCACAATTGAAGTAAATTTAAGTAGTGGAAAAAATGTAGAAATTGAAAATGAAAAAAATACCATAGTGCTTATTATAAATAAGAAAGGTCAAATCTATTTAAATAAAAAATTAATTAATATTTCTAGTATTAGAAATGAAGTAATCAGTATTATTGAAAAAAATCCAAAATCAAAGATTTTGATAAAAAGTGACAAAAAGTTAGCTGTACAAAAAGTAATTAGATTAATAGAAGAAGTCCGATTAGCAGGAACAGATAATATTAAATTAGTAGATTTAGAAAAATAATGGCACAAAAAAAAAAAATAAAACAAATAAATTTGATTCCATTAATTAATATTATTTTTTTAATGTTAATTTTTTTTATGTTAGCAGGTACAATTACTAAAATTGATCCTTATAAAATAAAAATTCCAGAATCTATAATAAAAAATGACCCTTTAACTCCTTTTCTAACAATAATTGTAAAAAAAAATGGTGAAATATTTATCGATAGTAAAAATAGAAAGAAAGAACTACAAAAAAAAAATTATGTGGAAATTATAAGAGCAAGGAAACCTAAGGAAATATCTTTAAAAATAGATTCTGAAACTCCTTCTGAATATTTCTTAAAGATCCTAAAAATACTAGAAAACGAAAAAATAAAAAAAGTAGTAATAGAAACAAACTACATAAGACAATAGCAAATGGAGAAAAAAATTAATATATGGAATCTAAATTTTGCATTTTTACTTTCTATTTTTCTACATATTTATTTAATTTTTTTTCTTACTAAATCTGATTTTAATTTTCTAGAAAAAAAAAGAAAAGTTACTATAACTTTATCAGCAATTGGTTCAATGGATGAATCTCCTAAAGAATCAATAAAAAAAGAAAAAATAATAAAAAAAAAAATACCTGAAATTAAAGAAATTAAAGAAAAACCTAAAGAAAAAATTAAAAAAAAAATAGATATAAAAAAAACTTTACCACAAGAAAAATCAATTGAACAAAAACAAATAAAAGAAAATGAAGACTTGGGTACTTTAAAAGGAATCGAAGGTGGAATATCAAAAGAAATTATAAATCAGTATGTTACTCAAATTTATAAATTAATAGATGGAAAAAAAAGATATCCTAGACAATCATTAATGAGAAGAGAAGAAGGTGTTGTGCTACTTGAAATAGTTATTAGTAATAGTGGGCAGCTCATGAGTGTAAAATCTATTAAAGCAAAATTTCAACGTCTGGTAGATTCAAGTTTTGATGCTGTTGAAGCAGCTGCTCCATTTCCAGCATTTCCTAAAGAAATATCAAAAAAAAAAATGATTATTCAGGTACCAGTAATTTATAAAATCAGATAAAAATTAGTTCTTCATGTGATGTTTTGGATCAACTGGTTTAACTAAAAAATTAGCAATTAATGCTATTCCAAGCAAACAGGCCATAACAATCATTGTTTTATTGTAAACCTGGCTAGTAGGATCAGGTGTTCCAGGCGGTAAAATTTCTAAAAGATTTTGAATGGTTACAGTTTTTGCCTTCACAAGTTCATCTAAATTCTCAATACTTGCTCCAAATTTATCTAGAAAAGCTTGCGGCTCTACCTTAAATGCAAGATCATTAATAGCGTTATTAATTGAACTTCCTCTTAATGAAGTTATTATAACAGGACCAAGAACTCCTGCAGTGCTCCAGGCTGTTAAAAGTCTTCCATGGATTCCTCCGACATATTTTGTTCCAAACATATCTGCTAAATAAGCAGGTATGGTTGCAAAACCACCACCATACATTGTAAAAATTATCATTGTAGCTGCATAAAACAAAATTAACCAAACAATAACTGGTGCTATATCGAAAGTCTGCGCAGAAATAGGAATTGATGAATACAAAATGATACCTAGAATAAAAAAACAATAATATGTATTTTTTCTACCTATATAATCGGATGCACTAGCCCAAATAATTCGACCAGCCATATTAAAAATACTAATAAGCATCACATACCAAGTGGTAAAAGCACTTGTAACAATTAAAGCTGCTTTCTTCTGAAATATTTCAGTAATCATAGTTTTGGCAACGCCTAGAACTCCGATTCCAGCAGTTACATTAAAACAAAGAATTATCCACAAAAGATAAAATTGGGGGGTCCTTAATGCCTCATCTATATGAACGTGTTTTGTTGTAATCATTTTCTTCTCGATTTCCGCATCACTTGGAGGCGTCCATCCTTTTGGCACCCAGCCTTCTGCTGGAACTCTATATGATAAAGATGCAATAGTCATAACAACAAAATATATCGCACCGAGTGTAAAAAATGTTTGTGAAACACCAACAGAACCTGTTCCAACTAAATATACCCCAACATCTCCGGGAACAATCATATTTGCAACATCATTTGCACCTACTACAACAACTTCTTTTAAACCTTCTGCTGTTTCAGTAAATCTTTTTCCTGCTTCTGTAATTAAATCTGACTCTGAGACATTAGATAATAATTCAGGTGCTTTATAATAATATTGAATAAAAAAATCTTTAATACGTGCTCCAAAAAAAGCACCTCCACCAAAGCCCATTATGGCTAAACCGGTTGCCATCCCTCTTCTATCAGGAAACCATCTAATTAATGTGGAAACTGGAGATACATATCCTAGTCCAAGACCGCAACCTCCTAAAACACCGTAACCAAGATAAATTAACCAGAGTTGATGATTTATAATTCCTACACTTCCAATTAAAAAGCCTCCGCCCCAACAAAAAGCTGCTACTAATCCAACCATTCTTGGCCCAACTTTTTCTAACCATGTGCCAGCAAAGGCTGCTGCTAAACCTAAAAATACAATTGCAGTAGAATAAATCCAAACCACTTCTTTAAGTGCCCAATCATCAGCAGAGCTTGTAACAACTCCGATAGCTTTAATCAATGCTGGATTAAATATACTCCAAGCATAGACAGAGCCTATACATAAATGGATTGAAACAGAAGCAACAGGAACCCACCATCTGTTGAATCCGGGTTTTGCAATAATTTGTTCTTTTAATAAAAGTTTACCGAAACTACTTTCTGTAAATCTTATAATTTTAAAAATTTTTATAATTGAAAATATAAAGGTCAAACCTAGTAGAACAGCTACAGTAATATTTTGCCACAAGGAAAGTTGCCCTAAATCTAAACTCATTTCTACCCAGTTAAATCTATATCCCTATATAAAAAGAAACTTAAATATAGCAAAGATTTATGACAAAGAAATTAAAAAAAATAATTTTTTATTTACAGTATTTATTAATTAATGATTCAATAATAACTTTTGAAGCTTCTAAATTTTCTT
>Ga0310344_10001039_pt1 | contig 21438 bp, 21 predicted proteins | sample HC15DNA20200_MG_FD_203801 | JGI IMG/M metagenome (GOLD analysis project Ga0310344, IMG submission 203801) | Marine microbial communities from station ALOHA, North Pacific Subtropical Gyre - HC15-DNA-20-200_MG | ecosystem: Environmental > Aquatic > Marine > Oceanic | place: Pacific Ocean: North... | reverse complement strand
TCGGAAGTTTGGAAATTAAAACTGCCCTGGACTCTTCTCGAAGCCTCTGACCGCCACAGGACTTGCACGATTTTTCCGATAAATACTTGGAGTAATAGCGACGTAACCATTCTGATTTGGTACGCCTGAATCGACGATACAAATCATTTAGCACTCCCTCGAAAGACCGTTCTAACTCTAGTGATCCTTTTTTTAATTTCATCACTGTTTGTAGTTTTTGATCACCCGATCCGTACAACATTAATTTGCGATGATTTAACGGAAGAACTTTCCAAGGAATATCAAAATCAATACCAAATTCTTGTGAGACTTTGGTCAATAAACTGCCTGTCCAACCTGTTTCTTTCCCAACTGATTTAGTCCAAGGCTCAATTGCTCCTTCCCGTATAGTCTTGCTAGGATCCGGTATAACGAGGTCTGGGTCGACCTCCATCGTGGTACCAAGGCCATTACAATCTTCACACATACCGACCGGAGAATTGAAGGAAAAACTCTGGGGTGTTAGCTCCGGAAACCCCGAATCACAGCGCTGACAGAAAAGGTCTTCTGAGAATATTTTGTCGTCTCCACTCTCAAAGGCACAGTACAAAACTCCCCTGCCCTTACGTAGAGCGACTTCTACAGAATCGGTCAGACGCGCGAGGAAAGGCTTATTGACTTTTTTAGGAATAATTAATCTATCTATAACTACATCAACGGTGTTCTTGCGTCGCTTATCCAATGATAGATTCTCTTCTACTTGGATAATATCTCCGTTTATTCGCAATCGCGTAAAACCTTCTTTTTGTATTTCAGTAAGGAGTTCGCGGTGCTCACCCTTTCTAGCCTCGAACAAACGAGACAGAAGGGTTAATTTTGTTTCTCCAGTCAATGAAGCAATCCGGCTTGAAATCTGAGCGGCGGACAGTTGTTCGACTTCCTGACTACAGCTTGGGCAAACTTGTTTTCCAATTCGAGCGTATAACACTCTCAGGTAATCGTATATTTCTGTAATGGTCCCCACGGTTGACCTAGGGTTATTACTAGCTGATTTCTGTTCGATGCTAATAGTTGGAGAAAGACCACGTATTCGGTCGTATTGAGGCTTATCGAGTTGTCCTAAGAACTGCCGAGCGTACGCGGATAAGCTCTCGACGTAACGGCGTTGCCCTTCAGCGTAAATTGTATCGAAAGCTAATGAAGATTTACCTGAACCAGAGGGACCCGTAAAAATAACTAGTTTCTTTTTAGGAATCCTGACATCGACGCCCTTGAGATTATGCTCCGCAGCTCCATCAATCTCAATGTAATCACTTTCCCGCGCCATTGTTGGAACCTTAATAGAGGTTAAAAGATGATTGTGACCTGAAGATCCAGACCGGCAAGTGCGGAAAGAGCCTTTAAATGGGCTAGCATCGCTCCAGTTAAAAAAAATTTCCAAGAGGAAAATACTATGTATCAAGACATACTCTACGAAGCAAACGACCCTTTAGCGACTATCACGCTCAACAGACCAGATCAGCTAAACGCGTACACCCCCCGTATGGGAGACGAAATTAAGCACGCCATCGAAAGGGCGGAGAGAGATCCTGATATCGTTACGATCATTATTACCGGCGCTGGTCGTGGCTTCTGCGCAGGAGCGGACCTCGGAATACTTAAAAAGGCTACCGAGGGCAACGGTTTCTTCAAAAGTGAAAAGCTCGAATCCGACCCCGGAGACTCCACTATGGAGGGGTTCAGAGCTCCTTTAGCGTACATGCATTCTGTCCAAAAGCCGATCATTGCGGTGATTAACGGTCCCATTGCTGGGATCGGACTCGCGCTTGCTCTTTTCTGCGATGTGCGCTTCGCATCGGATAAGTCTGTCTTTACAACAGCCTTTGCTCAGAGGGGATTAATTGCAGAGTGGGGATTAGCATGGACTCTGCCACGCTTAGTGGGCCAAGCGACAGCTATCGACCTTATTCTATCAGCACGAAAGGTATTACCCGAAGAAGCAGCTGCAATTGGACTCGTAAACCGAGTTCTTCCAGCAGACGAGCTCGAGAACTTTTCCCGGTCTTACGCACTAGATCTCAGCAATAACTGCTCACCTACCTCTCTAAAAATCATGAAGAGGCAAATTTATATGGGATTACACCAACAACTTGATGAAGCTATGGGCGACGCCTTTCGACTAATGAACGAAAGTATGACCAGGCCTGATTTCAAAGAAGGCGTCAAATCCTTCCTCGAAAAAAGACCTCCGAAATTCCCTCGAGTTGGCGAGGCGAACTAAGACTCCGAGCCAAAGGCTTTCCTAAACTCTTCCGAATGAGATGCTATTCCACCCATATCACCATCCGTCTCGGAAGAATCCCCGAGAAAAGCAACTCGCGAGTAACCTCGGAACTGCGTCTTAACCATATGGAGAGCTAGCTCACTCTTTTCGCCTATACGCTTCACCCATCGTTCGATTTCCTCATCGAGATGTTCCTCGGAAACTACACAATTTATTGCACCTGCTTCAAGAGCTTCCTGAGTGGATATTTTGTTGCACATTACAATCCACTCCTTGGCCTTGAGTGGACCAACTTCGTAGATGAGACGAGGGGTAGCTCCCCAGTTCAAAGGCACACCTAAATCAACTTCTGGTATGTGAAATTGCGTTTCTCTCGCCGCGATTCGAAAGTCACATGCTAACGCCAAGCAAAATCCCCCACCAATTGCATGCCCTTGAACCCGAGCAATTGTTATAGCCTCGAGGTCTGTAATCGCCTGCATTGCCCTTCGACCTATTTGAGAAGCGTAGCGTTTTGCTCTTCCACTCTTAGCATCTCTATATCGAGAGGGTCCTTCACGTCTGTCAGCGCCCGATGAAAACGCACGCCCTCTCCCACCTAGTACGACCACTCGAACCTCCAAATCACTTTGGAGAGCATGAAAGACGTCACCAATTTCGTCTAAGATGTTGTCATTCAAAGCATTAAGACACTCCGGACGATTCATCCACACATTTACTACTGCTCCTGTTCGCTCCACATCGATAAACTCATATGACATCAAGTTCCCCTTCTAAATTTATTGGATCATAAAATTTTACGAATATCTTCCTCACTCCTGATAAAGAAAAATTTGAGTAATCTCTGACGGAGCTCCCAGTCGAATTGCCGGTCCCCAATAACCGGTCCCTCTACTAACATAAAGAGTGGATTCCTTTTTCCTATAAAGACCCGAAACATAAGGTGTAGTCGCTCGCACAGCCATATGAAATGGCCACACTTGTCCACCATGTGTGTGACCCGATAGTTGCAAATCAATTCCCAGAGCCGCGCTTTCTTCAAATACGACAGGGTTATGAGACAGCAAAACCATAGGAGTCTTCCTTGACCACCCCTCAATCGCTGCACCGAGGTCACAAGTTGAGCCTTTCCTCCAATCTCCCCGATAATCGTCCACTCCGGCTAAACAAAAAAGTTCGCTCCCAGGCTCAACTCGAGCATTTCGCAAGACTGTAATTCCAAGAGTCGAAAGATAATCGCACCATTCATCAGCTCCTGAATAATGGTCATGGTTGCCTGTGACAAAGAACGTCCCGTATTTAGACTTAAAATTGCCGAGAGGACGTGCCAACTCAGCCAGTTCCTCTAAAGGCCCGTCGACCATATCACCCGTCAGTACAATAAGATCAGCGTTTAAAGAATTCACTTTCCCTATTAATTCGTTAGGTAAGCGTTTTCGAGTTCTATTGGAAAGATGCAAATCAGAGATTTGAACAATAGAAAACCCATTGTGTTCAGATGGCCAGCGTGGCAATCGAATCTTCACCGCTCGAACTCGTGCCATCATCCGAGCTTGCATTAATCCGTAACCAAACAATAGAACGAAGATGAATATTGCAGCAGTGGTACGATGGGACAAAATGTCCTCCGCGAGGAGGTCAAACTGATCTGCCAAAGCCGAAATCGCGTCCACTAAACATAAACTCGTCACCAGAACAAAAGATGCACCAAGCCAAAAATATGCAGTTGCCCTTAAAAAATAAACTTTCGCGTTGAGCCCACGTGGAACAAAAGGCTGTATCAAGACGGTGCTCGCCAGGATGATCAAAAAGCCGGTCGCCAGTACTTGGTCCAAGCTGGATACAAAAACTTGAGATATTAGACGCGCGTAGATGTAGGCGTGCCCCAAAATAACTATGGAGCTGAAAATGATCAGAAATGTCCAAAGGTTACGATTTCTGCGATTCAATGGTCACTTTCTCTATCAATTTAAAAAAATTCAGACGAATTCATCGGCTTGGAGCAAGTTTAGCGGTAAGTTGCCCCGGTCATGCAAACAGACCTCCTTCTAGCTGCAAAAATTGCAGAGGCAGCCGCGAATGCCGCACGCCCTGAGATTTTATCTCGGTTCCGGAATGTGAAGTCGCAAAGCAAAGACGATGGTTCCCCTGTGACCGAAGCCGACATTGCTGCGGAAAAAACAATCCGGAGCATTCTCACAGAAGCCTTCCCCGACATTCCCATTAAGGGCGAAGAGCTCGGAGGAGACACCACGGGAAGTCGTTACTGGATCGTCGATCCTATCGATGGAACTTTGTCATTTACACGTGGAATCCCTCTTTTTGGTACCCTAATCGCCCTAGTTGAAGAAGGGGAAACTCAAGTCGGTCTCATTGACCTGCCTGCGCTTGATGAGCGACTTCTTGCTACCCGAGGCGGGGGCACCACAATGAACGGCAGCCCTGTCCGAGTGTCGCAAGAGAAACAACTGGAAAATGCGATTATTTCATGTAGCGACAACTACTGCTTCGACCTTTGGCAGGCACGCCCCATGCTAAATCGATTGGTTGAGTCCGTTCCTAAGCTTCGTGCTTACACGGATGCTTTTGGCCATACTCAAACGATCTGCGGCAGAATTGACGCTATGGTCGACTTCGCCCTAAAAGACTGGGATATCGCACCCACCCGACTTCTTGTTGAGGAAGCCGGTGGACGATGCCATCAAATCGATAGATCCGATCGTTACGACTATGGCTTTGGCCTTATCTTTGGGAGCCCGCCTTTGGTAGAGATACTAGTCGATTGGTTCCAAGAGCTTCGGATCTAGAACTGTTTTCACTCTCCGAAATCAGAGAAACAGCGAATATTCGACCGATCAACTCGCATAACTTTGTGGAATCTCGCTATCTTGGCATGTCCTAAGTTTGGGTTGACCCGAACCAGATGAAAGACAAACTATTCCAGAATTCCGAAACCTCGATTGAGTTTTCCGCTCATCTACTCCAGTACGGATTTCTAGAAACAACGAAAGGATGGCCAAAATAGTGGAGTCAATCACCGATCTCTCGTTGGACGAACTCGGAAGCCTAGTTACCAGCTCCAATAATCTAATTGCCAAAGTGTTGGAAAAAACCCGTGCACTAACAGGAGGTCCGGAGGGGATCGACCAGCACCAAGTCGTGGTAGAAAGAGCGGCCTATGCTGCCACTGAAGCTCGAGCAGCGAGCGAACTTCTCTCCATAGCAGCTCTCGATTCCAGATCGAAGAAGGTAGCAACCGCCGGAATTGGCGAAGTCGTAACTCGGATGCGACACCGAATCGACGCGATACTTCCAGATATAGGCTTGGACGAAGACGACTTGGAAGACACTTTCAGTGCTTCTGAAAGAGCAGTTCTGCGCCGAGCGTCCGGTGAAGATCTAGTCAGATCTGTTGGAGCTGAGACAATACAGGCTGGAGGGAGCATCCCATGGCCTCTCGATGACATGATGGTCCAGATAAGAGACTCCGTACGAGAATTTGCTGAAGCTGAAATCGCACCGGAGGCCGAGCGAATACACAGAAACGACGACATCATTCCAGAGAAATTTATCCAATCCATGAGTGAACTGGGTTATTTCGGAATGAGCATCCCCGAAAAATTTGGCGGACACGATATGGGCATGCTGGCAATGATCCTAATAACAGAAGAGCTCTCCCGGGCATCTCTAGCCGCTGCCGGGTCCTTAATTACCAGACCCGAAATTTTAAGTAAGGCTTTAATTAAAGGTGGCACGGAAGAACAACAATCCCACTGGTTGCCACAAATTGCGGCCGGACAGCTCATGGTTGCGATCTCTGTTACCGAGCCAGATGTGGGGAGCGATGTGGCCTCTCTTAAGTGTCGAGCAACAAAGACTGTGGTAGAGGGTGAAGCAGGTTACGTCATAAACGGACCTAAAGCGTGGTGCACATTCGCAGGGCGAGCGGATATTATTGCACTCCTAGCAAGGACAAACCCTGATCCGAAATTAAAAGCTAAAGGACTCTCCTTATTTATCATCCCCAAGGACCGCTTCACCGGGCATAGTTTTGAGATGAACCAAGCGTCCGGCGGTCGTATCATCGGAAAGGCCGATGCGACCCCCGGTTACCGTGGCATGCATTCATTTACATTAAACTTCGAAAATTATTTCGTACCGGAGAACCACCTTGTTGGTGAAGAGGAAGGAGTCGGAAAGGGCTTCTATCTTCAAATGGCAGGATTTGCCGCGGGTCGTTTACAAACGGGCGGCCGCGCGACAGGTCTCAGCCAAGCAGCGTTGGAAAAGACAGTTGAATACGTTGTCGATCGAACCCAGTTTGGGCAACCGATCAGCAATTTTCAGCTCACTCAATATCTTATCGGAAGAATGACTGCTCAACTTTCTGCAGCTAGAGCAATCACTTACGCAGCGGCGGAAGAAATGGAGAGAGATGAAAGAAAAGCTTCTCTTATCGCCGCGCAGGCAAAACTTTTGGCTTGTGACATTGCCGTTGATGTCTCTCAGCAGGGGCAATTACTACACGGTGGTTGGGGCTATGCGGAGGAGTACGCGATCAGCCGCTACGTAGCCGACTCTAACGTTCTTCCTATCTTCGAGGGAGTGAAGCCAATACTCGAATTAAAGGTAATTGCGAGAGCCTTGCTAGCTACTTAGGCCTACATGAATATCCATACTAAAAAATCTCGAAAAGTTCTTGGAAAGCTTTCATCTGGTTACCGGCCGCCGACGAAGGAACGAGGATCGGAGCGTTAATTCCCGCGTCATAAAATGCTTCCAGACCTTCGCGCACTTCTGAAGGACTTCCAAAGAGGGTGCAGTCTGAAAGCCACCGCTCGGTCATAAATTCTCCAATCCTTTGCGGCTCGCCCTGAGTTATTGCTTCTTCAATTCCACTCATTTCCTCAACGTAACCTGCTTCCTTCCAAACATTTCTGTAGTTGGGCAACTGTACGTATCCAGACAACGTTTTTCGGTTTACTGCCGCCGCAGCTTCACGGTCTGAGCTTATACAGGTAGGGATCATATTCCCGACAAAAAACTTCGGATCGGAACGCTTTTCGTCTGATAATGCTGAAAGAGACTTTTTTAAATGCGAACGAGACACATTCGCATAGACAATACCGTTTGCTATCTCCCCTCCGAGGGCGACCATCTTCCTTCTGAGGGCTGCTAGGACAATTGGCGGCTGATCTCCTGTACGCGCAACCCCTTTCCACTCATCAACGAAGGTTCGGATATCACTAAGAGGTTTACCGGTAGATAGCCCTAGACGATCCGTCACGGGTCGATGACTCACTCCTATTCCAAATCGAAATCTTCCGCCTGAAAGTTCATGGATTAGGGCAGTTGTTAGGGCGTAGTCCGATGGATGCCGGGTGTAAATATTTACGACTGCGGTACCAAAATGAATTGTATTAGTGGCTTCCGCTATCGCCTGACAGAGGCCTAGACCGTCTCCAAAGCTCGCACAATAAATACCCGAGAAGCCTTTCTTTTCGATCTCAGTAGCAAGTTCTAGCGTCCTGGCTCTTCGTCCAGGCACAGCAGCAAGGGCAAGGGCAGGCTTTCGCGTTGTCATCCATATCTCCCTGTTGGATTCTAATTCTTACCAAAATCTCTGAATTTATTGAAGTACTACGCTAACGACCCGACAGAGCTTTCTGTACTCGTCTTTTTAGTCGGCGAGCCTTAGACGGGAGTTTCGCCTCATCGCTAGAAAGCAAAAATGAATCCAAACCGCCTTTCTTTTGTACGGTTCGAATGGTTCTTGTCGTGACCCGTAGAGGAATCGTACGTCCAAGAGCATCACTGAGAAAACTAACGTTTTGCAAATTAGGGTCGAACCTGCGAGGAGTAACGCGGTTTGAGTGAGCCACGTTGCGCCCCGCTCGACCGCGAGTACCCGTCAATTCGCATTCCTTAGGCATTCTTAGCCTCTTTTCTTTCCATAACGCTTTCGGAAACGATCCACTCGCCCGTCGGTATCCACCTCTCTCATCTGTCCTGTCCAGAACGGATGACTAGCGGAAGAAATTTCTAGCTTGACCACAGGCAGAGTCTTCCCATCTACCTCTTTCATATCTTCTGAATTCATAGTGGATCTGCAGACCCACTCCTCACCAGTAGCAGAATCAATGAACAAAACTTCTCGATACTCCGGGTGAATTTCGGCCTTCATCTTTGCTTACCAGCTCGACTTCCTGACCCCAGGCAGTTCACCCTTCAGAGCCATTTCGCGCAACATGATTCGAGAAATCCCAAACTTTCTATACACGGCCTTCGACCGCCCTGTAACTCTACATCGGCGATTTTTCCTCGCTGGAGACGAGTTCCGAGGAAGTTTTTCCAATTCGGCTAGAGCAGCCATTTTCTCGTCCAAATCGGTTCCAAGGCTCTTAAGAGTCGTCCTCAATGCGGCTCTTTTATCAGCAAACCGCTCGATCAACTTTTCTCGACGCTTATCACGCAACCACTGAGACTTTTTGGGCATTGCCTATTCTCTGCTCCTATAGATCCACTTGGACAGGGCCTCGGAATGTATCGGGCACGCCCCAATTATGCAATTCATAAACGGAAAGCCCTGCCTTTACCCGTGGGGATCTCGGCGAGACCTCTAGGAGTTTGTTCCTAAATCTAGCGCTAGCGCGACATAGGTTATTTCAACTCCCGGACCGTTGGACAGTGCTGGGCCTCAGCATGCACCAAACCGCAGTATCAAAGAAATTTAACTCTCTAATCACTTGAAACCCTCGTCTTCGATAGAACTCCACACCTTCTTCCGTGTCAGTCTCGAGATACGCCTCTCCCTCTTCCTGATCCACAAGGTCGAGCCATGACGCCAGCAAAAAGCCTCCTAATCCCCTTCGCTGGGTATCAAGATCCACACCGAGCATCGCTAAGTACCAATGAGGTAAGAATGGATGCGAACCTTCGAGAGTATGAAAAACCTGCGACCACCGTTTTGTCGCTCGCCATCCTTGAGAACGGATTACTCGCCAGTACTGCAAAAGCCCTAAGGGTGGGAGAGGAAAATATCCTGGCTCAATCCCCATGAGGATCCCCTTAGGACAACCATCGTCTTGCTTCACCTGCAACAGGGTTGTTCGGTTAAATGCTAAAGACAAACTGACTTCCAAGCTTGGAAAGATTGCCGCCTCACGTTGTTCTGGTGAACCTCCCATCACGGCAATAGTTAATGGGCTATCTCTAAACGAGCGAGCAAGAACTCCACCGGCCTGAAAGAAGCCATTAGGTTTTAGTGAACAAATCCTCACAGATTGTCCTTGGCCAGCAAATCAGGGGAGAGCGTACGCGCACCCAAGAAAAAATGGGTACCCGCCAGAAGTAGCATAAGAGCCTGAACGAATATGAGGGAATATCTAATCGCCTCGACGCCGAACCGCGGATTCAGGGCATCGTTAAGAGCACCCACTACTAAAGGGCCAAGACCCAGCCCAACAAGGTTGATTACAAATATTAATATTGCAGCCGTCATTGCGCGCATTCTGAGGCTTGAGAGGTTCGCGGCAACAGCAAAGGACGGTCCTAAGTACATCGCTGAGAAGACCAAGGACGGAGCGGCACAAATGAGGCCCAACTTCACGTCGTCCAGAGCGTAGAACGCAACAGCAAAGGGTATAGCTGCAAAAGATGCCATTCCGGGTAACCAAAGAGCAAATCTTGGATCTCGTGCTGAGAGTTTATCTGCCAGATACCCACCGAGGAAAGCACCCATACCTCCGAAAAGGCCGGTTAGAATGCCAAGCCAAGTTCCTGCCTCCCCTGTACCCATGCCGTGAACCCTGTAGAGAAAAGCAGGAGTCCAGATTGCCGCGCCATAGCCCGCGAAAGCTATGTAGGATGTAGCAAGAGTCAAATGCCGAGCTGAGGAGAGTCCGGAAAGAAAACTCAAAACCGCTTTTATACTGGGTTGCTGCTGATCCGAAATTTCTTCGACCGATCCTCGAATAGGCTCACGAACTGTAAAGAAAACAAAAACTGCCAGAAAGAGTCCCGGCAAGCCAACGACCATAAACGCGGCTCGCCATCCATAAAGCTCGTTAATCCAACCGCCCAAGAAATATCCCAAAAAGATGCCGAGATGGATTCCCATCGAATAAATAGCAAGGGCGGTGGCGCGTTTTTCAGGAGGATAGTAATCAGAAATCATCGAATGTGCGGCAGGACTCAAAGTAGCCTCACCCACCCCTACTCCGATCCTCGCCGCAGCAAGATGAAAAAAATTCTTGGCTAGGCCCGACAAGGCAGTCATTGCACTCCAAAGTGCCAACCCTATTACTATCAAATTTCGACGAGAACCTCGGTCTGCCCACCGAGCAATCGGAATACCTGCAATAGTATAAAACAACGCGAAGGTGATCCCTGTCAGGAAACCCATCCAGGTATCCGATACACCCAGCTCTTCCTTAATAGGCTGTACCAGTATCGAAAGGATCTGCCGATCGACAAAATTTGCAGCATAAACCAGGACCAGTACACCCAAAACGTATCGACGATAAAGGGGGCTGACTCGCTCTGATTTCATCCCAACTGTCGTAAGTTCTTCAAGAACAATTCCCGAATGATCCTTTTATGAAAGGCCAAGACTTCTACTGATTCGAGTATGGGGTTCCGAGGTATCCGGATCAAAAACTGTGCCAGTAACTTGCTCAAAAGCAGCAATATACCTCCGAGCCGCCTCGCAGCGCACCTCATCGGTAAGGGCAGGGGGGGATCCCACTCCTTTGTATCCCTGGTCTCCCAACCAACGTCTTACGTATTCCTTATCGAGAGACTTTGGATCCGTCCCTTCAGACATTGCTGCTTCGTAAGCGTCGCGATACCAATACCTCGAGGAATCGGGAGTGTGTATTTCATCAATGACTATCAGGTTTCCAGTTTGATCTAAGCCCAGTTCATATTTGGTATCTACTAAAATCAGCCCTTGCTTCGTTGCCCAGTCAGTTCCAACCCTGAAGAGCTCCATAACTAGCGCTTCGGCCCTATCGAAAACATCTTCACTGAGAACTCCCTGCGAAAGAATCTCGTCGCGAGAGGTCAACTCGTCATGTTCACCCATAGGCGCTTTGGTCGTTGGTGTCAAAAGCGCTTCCGGCAGGGCCTCATGTCTCTTCATTCCTTCAGGAAGTCGATGCCCACAATAATCTCTTCTTCCATCGGAATAAGCAGTCCAAATCGAAGTCGAAGTTGAGCCCGTCAAATACCCTCGAACTACGAATTCGACAGGGAGTGTTTGACATTCTCTAACGATCGAAACACTTGGGTCGGGCACGGATAAAAGATGATTATTGGCAACCGAGCTTGTTTTATCAAACCAAAAGGCTGCCACCTGATTAAGCACCTGCCCTTTCAACGGAATAGTTCCAACCACTACATCGAAGCAACTGACTCGGTCAGTGACCACGATGGTCCTTTGATCACCCTTGATATAGCTATCTCTGACTTTTCCACCTTCACGTTTTCCCAGTTGCTCGAACCGCGTTTCGTCTAGAGTTTGATTGCAAAGTTCGGGAAGTAGGGTGTCAAGATCCGTCATAATGTCTCCTCATTGGTTTCTGGGATTTTTTCTTCTTTAAAGAGATCCTCAGTAGCTTGCCTCATCCGGATTAGATGAGACCGACCATCTTGAATTAAAACTTCTGCCGCATAACCTCGGCTGTTGTAATTGGAACCCATAACGAATCCGTAGGCTCCAGCACACTCTATGACAACATAGTCGCCCACACTAGCAGTTGGAAGTAATTCGGATCGCACAAAACCGCCCTCTTCTTGCGTAAAGATATCTCCTGATTCGCAAAGTGGACCACCTACGACGACACTAGCTACCTCGGTTAGGCTCCTCCCATCAAAGGACGCTACCGACATAGGGTGGTAGGCACCATATAGGATAGGACGAGCGAGATTATTAAATCCTGCGTCAATGAGGTAATAGAGGTTACTGCCCATTCTTTTGATGGCGCGTATTTCAGCAATAAGGTATCCAGCCTCGGCCACCAAGTAGCGACCCGGTTCTATCTCTAAACTAACAGGATGAGCAAATGCCTCGGTTAAACGATTCCGAGTCGCATTCCAAAGATTGTAATACTCCTCTATATTTATTTCAGAGTCTCCTTGTTTGTAAGCCACAGGAAAACCACCACCAGCATTTTTGATATTCACCTGTGGGCCAGATTTATGTGCACACGACTCTACCGCCCCGCACACCTCAGCAAGGTGTTGATAATCGGTACCTGAGCCAATATGCACGTGAATGCCAGTCACTCTCAAGTTCTTACGGGCCGCCCTCTCAAGACTATCCCCTAAGTCCTGAAACCAAATCCCATGTTTGCTTTGTTCTCCGCCGGTATTCGTCTTCTGGCTATGGCCATGTCCGAAACCAGGATTAATTCTTAGGGTTATGCAACCCTCCGAAACCCGGTCCCCGTACTGATCTATCATATCTGGAGAGCCACAGTTTACGTGTATGTGATTTGCTAAAACTAGTTCGAGAGCTTCGGAGTCGAAAATATCGGCCGTGTAAACGATAGCCGGGGGATCTCCTCCCGATTGGTATCCCGCCGCTATTGCTCGCCTGATCTCCCCTGCGGAAACCGCGTCCACCAAAGCCCCTTTCCGTCGCATAAAATCAACGACCGCCAAACTACTGTTTGCCTTCTGAGCATATCGAACTACGTCAAATGGCCTAAGGGACTCCATCTGTGTACCCATTGTTTTCGAGTCATAAATGTAAGTCGGAGTACCATAGGTCCTTGCGAGATCCCTAACCGACAATCCAGCAATTTCAGCGCGCGCGAGTAAACTAGTCATTGCATCAGGTTACCCCAGGGGCTTACATCCTTGCGAGTCGTGGTACCACCGCAGTATGGAAAAAACTTCAGGAGAAGCGTTTCGCGAGATGGCTGCCCGATTAAATGCTGACCCGGCAGACGGGGCAGGACTTATTGAGGCCACCCTGACCATGTCAGCCTTATTTACGGGCTCTCTCAACATGGACAATACAGAGCAAATCTTAGAAGAATTAACGGAGATCGCCCGCTCCCATTTGATCAACGTAGACAACAATCGAGCCACTGCGGAGGCACTGGTTCAGGCCCTTCACAAAGACGCCGGCTTCAAAGGCAATCGAAACGGCTATTACGATCCCAAAAATAGTTTCCTCGAAGAAGTTCTTATTCGACGAACTGGAATTCCTATAAGTTTGGCTGTTGTTTATGTCGAAGTGGCACGAAGGTTGAACCTCCCACTCACGGGAGTGAGCTTTCCAGGGCACTTTTTGACCCGATTCTGGGCTGAGGAATCACCCGCAGAGACGGTCTGGATAGACGCATTCGAGGGTCAGGTTCTCGAAAACTCGGAATGCGAGGCTCGATGGAAAGCCATCGTCCCAGGAATTCCCTTTTCCCCGGGCGGTATTGGCTCAGCAAATGTCCATGACTTCCTTTTGCGAATGTTAGGAAATTTAAAGCAGATCTACTTGAAAAGCCGAGACCCTGCCTTTTCGCTCGCCTGCTGCGATGCCCTTATCGAACTACAGCCGGATAATAAGTACGAATTGAGGGATAGGGGACTACTTTACGAACAGTTAGGACGGCCCAGCCTTGCACGACAGGATCTTGAGGAATTCTTGAATTCCCATCCTGATGACGAAACCGCTGGACCTGTGAAAGCCAGACTCTCCGCGCTAATAGGCCAAAAAGAGCAGTTGAACTAAAAAGTTTCTCCACGTTCGACATGAGCGTAAATCCAGATTTAATAATTAAACTCACTAGATCTTCCCGGAGAGTCGCGAACCATCAGGAATTACAAGAGAATGATCGGTTGAAATATTGACCGCACCTTGACAGGACACGTTGCGACCAAAGCAAACATCGCCCCGGACAGATAGGGAACTGCATTCAAGAAGTGAAGGGGGACCATAAGGAAATCTCTCGCGCAATTGTTTTACCGTGCCGAAAAAGATAGGGTCGAGATCTACCAGTGTGGGAGAGTTTCTTTCAGGTCGAATGTTACCATTCGAATCTACACCAAACGCATCCGATGAGACGTTCAAAAAATCATTCGTCGTTTTCACAGGAAGGAAGCGCTCTCTTCCAACCAGTATCGCTTCAGCGCGTTCGAATACTTGAATCGCGGAACCCATCGCTGATTCCAGCTGAAATACCAGAGGTGACTCCGGTTCATTAGAGTCAATATTCTTCTGATTACATATCATTGGTAACGGAAGACATCCTCCCCCGCGCTCTAGCTCTTTTTTAAGACTAGGAATATGTAACCACAAGTTGTTGGTATTGAAATACCTGTGCCTCGATGTGTCCTGGAACTTATCGAGGTCTTCCGCAGAACATTGAGATAGCTCTCGTAGAATCCATTGACCGTTAATTGTCTTCGCGAGGTGGCCTCCCTTACGATCTGACGCAGTTCTTTTGCAAACCTCCATTACGAATGGAATTTCAAATTTAGAAAGCCATCCAAGAATTGCCAAGTCTAATGTTGCGGAAAGGTTATCGATGTTCGATACGAAAAGGTAATCGATCTCGTGCTCGCATAGTTTTGAAAGAAGACCGCTTCTCTCTAAAGCTGGAAAAAGATCTCCATGGCCCGGTGGACACCACTCTAACGATGGGTCTGTGTCCCAGGTGACCGTCGAGAAGTCATCGACCGAAATTCGAGGAATCCTACTCTGCAAAAACTCCAAGGGCAAATTTGGGACCGCAAGATTCGGATAGTCACTAAGTTTCTTCATCGAGCCTTCACTCGTACGGAAACTATTCATCAAAATGAAAGGAATCGGTGCATCAAACTTCTCTCGAAGGCTCAAAATTTGCTCAGCCGTGATATCTAAGAATGTTTTATCTTCTTTCAATCGTAAAAGTGATTTGGCCCCTTGGACTCCCATACTTGTCCCGAGTCCACCATTAAGTTTAAGAACTGCCACATTCTTGATCACAGAGGCGCCGTAGGAAATATATTCCTCAAGGCTCGCCTGGTCTATGATCAGATCAATTTGATCAATATTCTCTTCATTAATTAAACCACGATCACCTTTTAAAAGACGTTTGTAATAATCCTTAAAGACCTTACGGATAACCTGAGGAATATCTCCCTCTCTCATTTTAAGATCAAACTTTTTAAATTGATCTGTCATCACGGATTCTTAAAGAATTTTGTGAATACACGAACGATCGGTTCCACATCATGAGAAGACGCAAATTCCCGACAAGAATGCATTGAGAGCATTGAGTTCCCAACGTCTACTGTCTTTATTCCCAAACGTGCAGAAGTAATAGCTCCTATTGTCGATCCACAGGCGAGATCGTTTCGGGATGAAAAAGCCTGCGGCTGCACGCCTACCTCACGGCAAAGCCTCGAGAACATTGAGGCCGTCTCCGAATCCGTTGCATAGGCTTGATTGACATTCGTTTTTATCACGGGCCCAGACCCCAGAACTGGCCGATGGTTTCGATCGTGTTTATCAGGGTAATTAGGATGGACACCATGAGACATATCGGCAGAAATTGCGGTGGATCGAGCAAAACTTCTTGCAAAGTGCTGATGCGAACTCTTGGAAGTTGAGGATACTACTCGGTTCAATACATCCTCTAAAAATGTACTGTCTGCACCTCGGGAGCTCACGCTACCGACTTCTTCATGATCAAAAAGCGCAACTACTCTGGTGAAACTTGACTCACCTTCAAGGCTTGATTCTATCAAAGAGGTCAAGCCTGCATGGCATGAGGAGAGGTTGTCTAATCTTCCTGAGGAAATAAAGTCGTTATTTGGACCCATAATCTCAGCCGGCTGCACGTCATAAGCCATCAGGTCATACGCATGAATTCTGTCCACCGACTTTAGAGATTCCTCTCCCTTCAGAATTTCTTCACCTACCAGGTCCGTTAATCTGGAACAATTCTCGAGTCCAAGAATTGGAAATAGATGTTTCTCTGGATTTAGCGAAAGACCCTTTTTATTAACGTCTCTTTCGAGATGAATAGCCAAGCTCGGAACGCGTAAAATCGGTCGCTTTACGTTTATCAAAGCATAAGTGCTTTTCCCTTCTGCTTCAAAAAACACCCGACCTGCTAATGAAAGGTCACGATCTAGCCAGGTGTGCAAGAGCACGCCTCCATAGGGCTCTATAGCCAATTGCGAATACCCGTCATTTTTTAACTCTGCATCCGGCCTAATCCGTAAGTTAGGGGAGTCCGTATGTGCTCCTATGATTCTAAAACCATTATCTTCAGGACCTGAGGATCCTACTTGGAAAGCTACAATTGAAGAGTCTTGACGGGTTACGAAGAATCGATCTCCGGTCTCAATCTCCCAATAATCTTCTTCTTTGAGTTGCATAAAACCAGCATTCATCAGTCTTCTCGAACATTCGGAAACCGCGTGAAAAGGCGTAGGAGATGAGTTTAAGAAAAGTATTAAATCTTCAGCTGTCTCTGTCATATCTTAATTCGTCTTCACTTATTCAACGTGCACACCCTGGAGCCTACCAAGAGGCTCCAGGGTGTGCCCTTGCTAGGGATTGCATTTCACTTAGGATCCGATCGAGATGTTCGGTATGTCTTCCTTCTCGGCCCCGAAGCGTTTGAGTAGAAATTCTCTCGGGGAATTGAAGAGTTGCTTCAAGAAGAGTTAATGCAACTTCCTCTTTCCAAACTTTTTCAAAACAAGCTGTATTCGGGAGAAGCCCCTTCGAAAAGACCTTTTGATCGATCTCGTCTTGGGAGAAGAGTTCATAACTCAGAGGGTAGAAAACAGAGACCGCCTCTTGGATGCGTTCATTACTCTCTTTGGTTCCATCCCCAAGTCGAACTACCCAACTTTTCGTGTGACGTTCATGATAGATTGCCTCTTTTATCGCGCTCCGTGCAAAAGAACTGAGGTCCTTATCTATGCTCGATTGAAGAGAATTGAGCCAAAGCCGATTGAAAACATCGAAAAAATACTGCCGAAGAATCGTGCACGCAAAGTCGCCATTGGGCTGTTCCACTAAAATAACATTTCGGTACCCTCTAATCTCCCGGAAATAGATCAAGTCGTCCACGCTTCTCTTGTCTGAATCCGTCTTAATAGATTGCTCGAAAATAACCTTTGCCTGGCCAAGAAGGTCGAGTGCGACATTCGATAAGGCAATGTCCTCTTCAAGAGTAGGTCCGTGGCCACACCATTCAGAAAGTCGATGACCGAGCACGAGACGATCGTCAGCATGCCTCAGAAGTGCTTGAAAACGCAGTTCTTCCCAAACCACCTGCTAGGCGTCCTTGAGTGTTCGGGGCACTTTATAGTAATTCGGATATCGAAAACTCTTAGCGTCTTTAGGGTCAAAGAAAGAAGGTGCATCTGCTGGTGTACTTGCGACAATGCTTTCAGAGAGGGCTACCCAGATACTAATCGGAGATCCCCTGCGTGCATAGACATCTCTTGCTGCCTGAAGGGCTTCTTCAGAACCGCACGCTCGCAAGCTTCCTACGTGAACATGTCCACTATTGTTTTTTTCCTGAAGAAAGACTTCCCACAGCGAATCGTCGACTTTGCCTGAGGTCATAAACTTTCCCTCTCCAAAGCCTTTTTTTTGCGACATTTTTCCTCATAGGCTCGAGCGGCCTCTCGAACCCAAGCTCCCTCCAAATGAGACTCTCTACGAGATTCGATTCGTTCCCGATTGCACGGACCTTCCCCTCTGAGAATGGACCTGAATTCATCCCAATTAATTGGACCACTTATCCAGTGTCCTGTTTTGTTATCCCGAACCAGTTCCGAATCAGGTATCTGGAGATCAAGCGCCTCGGCTTGAGGAACGGCTAAATCAACAAACCACTGTCTCAACTCGTCGTTGCTCTTCATTTTTACTTTCCACCCGATTAGCTCAGAGGAGTGTGGAGATTCTTCATCGGGTGGCCCAAACATCATTAGAGTCGGCCACCACCAACGGTCTAATGCGTCCTGAGCCATTGCCCTCTGTGCACTTGTACCTGCAGAAAGGACCGCCATGATCTCCATCCCTTGACGTTTATGAAAATTCTCTTCCTTGCAAATTTGGATCATAGCGCGAGCATACGGACCATAAGAACATTTCGTAAGCATCGTCTGATTCACCATCGCCGCCTGATCTACAAGCCAACCAATGACACCCACATCACCCCAAGTTACACTCGGATAATTAAAAATACTTGAGTAGCGGGCATCTCCCCCAAGCAATAGATTAATTAAATCCTCACGTTCAGCACCTAAGGTTTCAGCGGCTCCGTATAGGTACAAACCATGGCCAGCCTCATCTTGAACTTTTGCAAGAAGCGATATCTTCCTTCGTAGGGAAGGTGCCCGAGTTATCCAGTTCCCTTCCGGCAACATTCCGACGACCTCTGAATGAGCATGTTGCGAAATCATGCGCACCAATTGCCTCCGATAACGAGACGGCATCCAATCATTAGGTTCGATCTTTTCATCTCGGGCAATGCGCCCTTCAAAGTCAAATTGACGAGAGGCTTCAGTCATCTTTCAAACCTGCTTAACAAGACCTCGTAATAGCCATACATCGCCTAGATTTGTCTACAGCCGACCGGAGGCACGGTAAACGAAGCGAAAAAATAGTTTTAGATAATTCTCAAAAATTCTCGGAGACATTAACTTACTCTCCTGTCGGAAAGGAGACTTCGGTTCCACCGATACCGCAGTAACCCATCGGATTCTTATTAAGATATTGCTGATGGTAGTCCTCTGCGTAATAAAATTCTTTTGCCTCAACAATTTCAGTCGTTACCGCACCGTATCCTGCTTGTGACAAGACCTTCTGATACTCCTCGTGACTAATTTTTGCTTGAGCTCTCTGGTCCTCACTAAAAGTATAGATTCCCGACCTGTATTGAGTGCCAACGTCATTTCCTTGCCTCATACCTTGGGTCGGGTCATGACTCTCCCAGAATAAAGCTAGGAGTTGTGCGTATGTGATTATTGAAGGGTCAAACACGACCAAGACTACTTCATTATGTCCCGTGAGACCCGAGCACACTTCTTCGTAGGTTGGATTTTCTGTCACGCCCGCGGAATAACCGACCGCTGTGGTCCACACTCCTTCCATTTGCCAAAATTTTCGCTCGGCGCCCCAAAAACAACCCAATCCAAAGACTGCCTCTTCCATACCATCAGGAAACGGGGGCATCACCGGTTTTCCTAAGACTGTATGGTGGTTTGAAATCGAGATCGCCGTATCCCTTCCTGGAAGAGCTTCATCAGCATCGGGAATAGTGAGCTTCTTTTGCATGAAAGACATTATTGTTCCCTCCTAGATCGATTTATTTCTCCAACGAGAGCCTCATAATACCAGGTCAACAACCTATTCATGTGGCGAGAAATAACACTCGATCTATGAATTCCGTAAGGATAGGCTGCACCTGGCCTCGATGGCTACGATTCGGAAAATGCGATCCCCCATCAATAACATAAAATTCCGAGTCGCTGACAGTTTCCGCGACCTCTCTAGACATTGCGACCGTAGGGTAGTGGTCTTCAGAGCCCGAAATCACAAGAGTCGGACAATTGATATCCCTGCAGTGATCAACCCAATTGGGCCTGGAGTAAGTCTCATCCAAAAGGGCGAGCAAGGACGCCTCTGTATGATATCGAAGGCCTCGAGTCGCCCGTGATAACCGCTCTGGATCTTTAGCCAACTTCTCGGCAGCTCTTTGACCCATGCGAAGTCGAACGTTTTCTGTATAAAACTCGCCGAATCGACCTTCCGCCACTATGTGCCGTTTTTTTGCCCACCACTCGCGGTCTTCTGGGGTCGGCTCAAAAGGAGGTCCACTTATTGAAATTATGCCCGTAACTCTCTCAGGGAAGTGAGCAGCTACGTATAGAGATAAGGCGCCCCCCATACTCGCGCCTCCAAACAGGGCCTTCTCGACTCCCAAAAAATCTAACCAGCCGATTAAATCGTTGGCCTTGCACGCATACGTGTAGTGTTTAGGTTCGACAAACTTTGACGACTGTCCATGCCCTCTGGCATCAGGATATAGTGCACGCACTTTACTCCAGTACGGTTCCATATCGGCTACCGCATGACTTGACTCTTCTACCGATCCCCCGTGAATCCATACTATGGGGGGTCCCGCAGGATCCCCCTCTTCGATCCAGTAAACTTCGACATCATTGGATATTTCACACTTAGGCATAGGTTCTCTGTTATATCTAAGAAGGGCTCAGTTAGTCTCGGACTCGGTACTTAGAACTCCAGATTCCTCAAGAGTTTTAATCTTTTCCTCACTAAAGCCGAGCAAATGTTCCAGTACATCCCGATTATGTTCTCCTAGAAATGGTGCTTCGAGCTCTAGAGGTTCGGGAAACTCAGAAAATCTAAGAGGGCAACCAGGAACTTCAAAATCGGGGAGGACTCGATCGGAGATCGTACGAATCGTTCCTCTTTCAACTAGGTGGGGGTGGTCCATTGCCTCCGTTATTGAAAGGACTGGTGCAACTGGAATCCGACCCTCCATAAGGGCAGTAATGGCCGCATCGTCATCCGGCATACTTCGAATCCAAGACTCGATCTCTTCAACCAATTCCTCGACGTTGTCAACTCGAGCTGCATTATCAATAAAACGTTGATCTTTAATCAACTCCTCCTTATTTATAACCCTGCAGAAATCAGGCCATTGATGCTCTAAGGCCACGATAAACATGTAGCGCTTCTTCCCTCTAAAGATTCCGGTCGGTGCGAGTGTAAAATGCATACGACCGTTACGAGTGGGAACTAAAGCCCGTTCCGAAAGGCTAACAATCTGCGGACTTAAATCATGGTGATGGAAATAGCAATCCAGGATTGATATATCTAGGTATTGACCCTTTCCGCTCCTCTCTCGATACAATAGAGAGGCGTTAATCGCTCCGAAGGCATGAGCACCTGTCAGTGTGTCTCCTAAACTAAACATCGGATAACAGGGTGGTCCGTCCTTCTCACCGATCAAATCTGTAATTCCGGCAAAGGCCTGTCCAATAGGGTCGTAACCGACAAGTTTTGACAGCGGTCCGGTCTGACCAAACGTGCTTACTGAACACATAACAACACGAGGGTTAATTTTCCGGACCTCTTCCCACCCTATTCCTAGTCTCGACATTGTACCCGGAGAAAAATTTTCTATAAGTAC
>Ga0310344_10001038_pt1 | contig 21442 bp, 15 predicted proteins | sample HC15DNA20200_MG_FD_203801 | JGI IMG/M metagenome (GOLD analysis project Ga0310344, IMG submission 203801) | Marine microbial communities from station ALOHA, North Pacific Subtropical Gyre - HC15-DNA-20-200_MG | ecosystem: Environmental > Aquatic > Marine > Oceanic | place: Pacific Ocean: North... | reverse complement strand
GTCTTGTTGGCAAAACATTTAACAAACCTGAAGCCATAGCTAAGCTTCCAGGTAGAAACGCTGTTGGTCATGTAAGATACTCAACAACCGGACCTTCTACTCCGGAGAACTTACAACCTTTGTTTGCTGAGCTTGCTGAAGGTGGTTTTGCATGTGCTCATAATGGAAACTTGATTAATGCATCCTCTCTAAGACGTGAACTGATTCAAAATGGTGCAATTTTTCAATCAACATCTGATACAGAAGTCATACTTCAACTAGTAGCACGCTCTAGAGAAAAAAAGATTAAAGACAAATTAGTTGAATCTCTTATGCAAATAAAAGGTGCTTATTCACTTGTGATACTTACAAATAAAAAACTAATAGGAGTTAGAGATCCTTTTGGAATAAGACCACTTGTATTAGGTGATCTTAATGGCTCACCTGTATTAGCATCTGAAACATGTGCTTTTGATATCATTGGCGCAAAATACATTAGAGATGTTGAGAACGGTGAAATTGTTATTATTACAAATACGGGAATCCAAAGCATAAAGCCTTTTGATGAAGTCAAAGAGAGACCTTGTATTTTTGAACGAATTTATTTTGCTAGACCAGATAGCATAATTAACGGTAAAACTGTATACACATATAGAAAAAATCTGGGCAAGCAATTAGCTATAGAGAATAAAGTAAAAGCTGATGTAGTAGTACCTGTTTTGGATTCAGGAGTTTCTGCAGGTATAGGTTTCTCTCAAGAATCAAAAATTCCTTTGGAATTAGGAATCATAAGAAGTCATTATGTTGGTAGAACATTTATCGAGCCAACGCAAAGTATTCGTCAACTTGGTGTAAAATTAAAACATAGCGTTAATAAATCATGTATTGAAGGTAAAAGGGTCGTATTAATAGATGATTCAATCGTACGAGGTACAACTGCAAAAAAAATAGTTCGAATGATTTTTGATGCTGGCGCAAAAGAAGTGCATTTAGGAATTGGATGTCCTCCAATAACCCATCCTGATTTTTACGGAATAGATACTCCAAATTACAATGAACTTATAGCCTCAAATAATGATGTAAAAACTATGACAAAAATTATTGGTGCAACTTCTATATTTTTTCTATCTCTTGATGGAACATACAAGGCTATGGGGTACAAAAAAAGAAACGAAAAAAAACCTCAACTGACAGACCACTGTTTTACTGGTGAATATCCTATAGAACTTGAAAAATAAAGTTTAATTCTTAAGTTGTAATATCAAGCCTTTGATATCTTCTATAGATGACGAAAAAGTAGACTTTTTATGTTTTTCTTCACTAACAATATCTTCAGGAGCTGATTCGAGGAAGCCTTTGTTAGTTAGTTTTGAATTTGTTAATTTTAATGATTTCTCTAAAGATGCTAAATCTTTGTTTAATTTAGAAATTTGAATTCCAAAATCCATATCTTTATCTTTTTTGAACGAGATTGGTCCCGAAGGAGTTAAATTTGAGATTAACTTCATATCTGTAGTATTTTCTAATACATTTAGACTTTTCAAGTTACACAATCTTTCTATTATAAATTTATTTTCATCTAAAAATTTATTGTTTTCAAAATCTGACGAACAGTATGCAATAATTTTTTCTCCTGGTGGTATCATTAGATTCTTTCTCAGAGATCTGATCCCAATAGTAAAATCTTTGATTAGCTGTACTTCAAAATTGAAATCTCCTATATATGAAATATCAAAGCTTGACGGCAAACCTGTAAATGACTTATTAGTTACTTCTGGTTCAAGTTTCTCTTTAAGCTCAATAGAAATAAATGGTGAAAATGGATAAAGTAGGTTAAGAAAAGATTTAAAAACATTTTTCATTATTAATTTAGATTTGATTGCAGATTTGGAGGTGGATTTACTTAATGAAATTTTTGAAATTTCTATATACCAATCACAGAAGTCATCCCAAAAGAAATGGTACAAACTATATGCGGCCTTTTCTACTTCGCACCCTTCTAAATAAGAATTGTATTTTTTTAATAAATCATTAAATTTATTAACAATCCACGCATCATAAAATGTATCATTCTCAGAACTTTCTTTAACTGTTTCGTTATCATTAATTAGTACATATTTTCCAGCATTCCATATTTTATTCATAAAGTTTTTATAAGGTTCCAACGAAGTTGGTGAAAGCTTAATATCGCTATGTGGTGAAATGTTTGACGCTAAATAAAATCTTAAAGAATCAGTTCCATACTTTTCAATTAATGATAGTGGGTCAATTACGTTACCCTTGGTTTTGCTCATTTTATTTCCTTTGCCATCTCTAATGAGATTGTGTATATACACAGTTTTAAATGGTACTTTTTGAGTAAGTTCTAACGACATCATAATCATTCTTGCCACCCAAAAAAAAATAATGTCAAAGCCAGTTACTAAAATTGAAGTAGGAAAAAACTTTTCTATGTCTTCTGATTTGTTAGGCCAGCCTAAAGTGGAAAAAGGCCAGAGTCCGGATGAAAACCATGTGTCAAGAACATCAGTCTCTTGTGTTAAGTCTGTTATTTCTCCATATTTTTCTTTATATTTACTTGTTGCTTCTGTAATATTTTTTGCTGCAATGAATTTATCATTATCTTTATTTTTCCAAATAGGTATTCTGTGACCCCAAATGATTTGGCGAGATATACACCAAGGTTGAATATTATCCATCCATTCAAAAAAAGTATTTTCCCAAAATTTTGGTTTAAAAACTATCTTCTCTTCTTTAACAGCTTTTGTAGACTTAGAAGCCATCTCTTTGACATTTAAAAACCATTGAGTTTTTAACATAGGTTCTATAACGACTCCTGATCTGTCCCCAATAGGTATTGCGTTTTCAATGTCTTCATCTTTTACATAAATATCCAAATCAATCATTAAATCCAAGACTTTTTCTCTGGCTTGAATAACAGTTAAATTCTGGAATTCCTTTGGAACGTTTTCATTTAAAGTACCGTTATCATTAAGAATATTAATTAGAGATAGTTTGTGTTTTTTCGCAACTTGATAATCATTAAAATCATGTCCTGGAGTAATTTTCACTACGCCTGACCCCTTTTGAATATCAGCATAATTATCTTCGATTACAACAAGTTCGTTACTAGAGAATGGACTGGAAATTTTCTTGCCTACAAATTTTTTATTGTTCAAATCATTTGGGTTGACTGCGACAGCAACATCACCAAAGACTGTTTCTGGTCTAGTGGTCGATACTGTAATATAGTCTTTTTGGTCCTTTATGTAATATTTAAAATAATAAAGTTTTGTTTTTCTAGTTTCTGATATAACTTCAAGATCTGAAACTGCTGTTTGTAAATTAGCATCCCAATTAACTAATGTTTCCTCTTTGTATATCAAACCTCTTTCAAACAAAACTATAAACGCTTCATTCACAGAGTTAGAAAGATCATCATCTAGAGTAAACTTTATATTGTCCCATGAACAACTTAAACCAAGTTTTTTTAATTGCTCTAAAATTTGGTTTCCATTATTTTTTTTCCATTTCCATATATGGTTAAGGAGTTCTTCTCTTGTTAAATCTTTAGAGTTAATATTTTCTTGGTTAAGAGATTTTTCTACAAGTAATTGAGTGGCTATTCCTGCATGATCAGTTCCTGGTGTCCATCTTACTTCCAAACCTTTTAATGAATTAAATTTAACTAAAATATCTTGTATAGTTGTGTTTAAAGCATGTCCTAGGTGTAAACTTCCTGTCACATTTGGTGGAGGAATTGCAACTGAAAAAGTTTCTTTAGATGAAGAATTAGTATTTTGAGTAATCAATTCGAGCCATTTGGGCTCTATATCTTTATGAGAATATGGATTCTTTGATTGTTTATTTTCTTGATTCATTATACTTGATCTGATGTATTTTGAACCTCTGCCTCCGTCTCAGTAATTTCTATATCTGTATTAGAATACAAAGGCAGACCTGTTCCAGCGGGTATCAGTCTTCCCATGATAACATTTTCCTTTAATCCAGAAAGATTATCAATTTTTCCTTCACAAGATGCATCAGTTAAGACCTTTGTAGTTTCTTGGAACGAAGCGGCTGATAACCAACTGTTGGTACTCAAGGAAGCTCTAGTTATTCCTAGCAATAATGGTTCAGCTTGAGCAGGCTTTCCGCCATCTGAAATAATTTTTTCATTTGTTTTAATAAAATCATTTTTTTCTACTGCTTCACCGATCAACATTGTTGTATCACCGCTATCAACAATCTTAACTCTTCTTAGCATCTGTCTTGTTACAGTTTCTATATGCTTGTCGTTAATTCTAACTCCTTGGAGTCTGTAAACATCTTGAATTTCATCAACAATATACCTAGCAAGTTCTCTTTCCCCTTTGATTCTTAAAATATCATGAGGATCTGGTGGGCCATCAACTATCTGGTCTCCTACATTTATTCTTTCACCTTCTCTTACTAAAATATGTTTTGCTTTTGGCACTAAGTATTCAACTGCTTCTGCTTCTCCAACATCTGGAGTTACAATAATTCTTTTCTTCGATTTAATATCTTTACCAAATGAAACCACTCCTTCAATCTCTGAAATAATAGCAGGTTCTTTCGGAGGTCTGGCTTCAAAAAGTTCAGCTACTCGCGGAAGACCGCCAGTGATATCTTTAGTTTGGGCTCTTTGTGTTGCTAGAGTAGCCAAGAAATCTCCCGGCTTAACACTTTCTTTGTCTTCTTTTCTTATTTCAGCACCTCTCGGCATCGGATATTCTAATCTTTCACCACGCTTAGTTATTAAGACTAATGCTGGGTTAAGTTTTTGATCCTTAAATGGTATCACTTCTTTAACTGCTAACCCAGTAAGTTGATTCTGTGTTTCTCTTAATGAAATGTTTGTGTCGAGATCTTTATATTCAATCTTTCCAGCTTCTTCAGCAATGAATGGATAAATAGTTGGATCCCACTCTGCAATAAGAGAGCCTTTCTTTATTTTTTCACCGTCTTTTTGATATATCTTTGCGCCTACAGTCACAGGATATCTCTCTAGCTCTAATGATGATTTTGAATCTTCAATAATAATTTCAGCTGCTCTACTTGTACAGATATTGTGACCATCTGCTTTAACATAGTTCATATCTAAATACTTAATCTTTCCTTCGTTTTTAGATTCATGTCTTGATTGTTCAACTTTGGCTACCCCACCTATATGAAAAGTTCTCATAGTCAACTGAGTTCCGGGTTCACCGATTGATTGGGAAGCAATTATTCCCACAGCTTCTCCTATGTCAACAATCTGACCATTGGCTAAATTTCGTCCATAGCAAAGTGAACAAACACCTTTTTGTGACTCACATGTTAGAACTGATCTTATCTGAATCCTTAGGGATCCAGGGATTGCGTCTATTCTTTTTGCTGCAGCTTCATCTATTTCCTGATTTCTTTTTATTATTAATTCATCTTCAATTGGATCAATGATATCTTCTGCCGCTATTCTACCTAAAGTTCTGTCTCCTACACTTGCTACAACCTCTCCTCCTTCAACTAATTGAGTAACATCCAGACCATTAGTTGTTCCACAATCGTACTCTGTTACCATGACGTCTTGTGTGACATCTACAAGCCTCCTAGTTAAATAGCCTGCATTAGCAGTTTTTAAAGCTGTATCAGCCAAACCTTTTCTTGCTCCATGAGTCGATATGAAATATTGCAAGACTGACAAACCTTCTCTAAAATTTGAAGTTATAGGTGTTTCAATGATTTCGCCCGAAGGTTTTGCCATAAGACCTCTCATTCCAGCAAGCTGCCTAACCTGAGACTGACTACCTCTGGCTCCAGACTCGACCATCATAAATATAGGATTGGTACTTGGAATTTTTTTGTCAGCTTGTTCTGAATCAGATTCGGATATTTTTACCATTAATATGTTTGCAATTTCATCACCAGTCCTTGCCCAAATATCAATAACTTTATTGTATCTTTCGCCATCTGTTATTAACCCTTCCAAGTATTGGCTCTGAACATTTTGAACTTCATCGTTAGCTTTAGCAATTAAATCATTTTTTTCATCTGGAATAATCATGTCAGATATAGCAACTGATATGCCAGATGTCGTAGAATGCTTAAATCCTAGAGTTCTCAATCTATCAGCTAGCAGTACTGTACTTTTCCCTCCGGACACTCTAAAGGTTGTATCAATTAATTCTTCAGTAGCTTTCTTTGTCATCAAACGATTGACCAAATCAAAAGGTACTTCTTTTGGCATAACTTCAAAAATCAATGCTCTACCTACAGTTGTATCCTCAATTTTATCATTAATTCTAATTTTAATATTCGCATGTATATCAATATGATTTAAATCATAAGATCCTCTTAGTTCATCAATTGATCCAAATATTTTTCCTTCACCTTTTACTCCAGGAACAGACAAACTCATATAATAAACACCTAAAACTATATCTTGAGAAGGAAGGATTATGGGTTTTCCATGTGCAGGTGACAATATATTATTCGTAGACATAACAAGTGTTCTACATTCGGTTTGTGCTTCAACGGACAATGGAACATGGACAGCCATTTGGTCTCCATCAAAATCAGCATTAAAAGCTGGGCAGACTAAAGGATGAAGCTGTATAGCTTTATCTTCAACCAATACTGGTTCGAAAGCTTGAATGCTTAACCTATGGAGAGTTGGAGCTCTATTTAACATTACTGGATGTTCTTTAATCACATCGTCAAGCGCATCCCATACAATCGGAGCTTGCTGCTCAACAAGATTTTTAGCAATTTTAATAGTTGCTGCATGGCCCCAAAGTTCTAATTTTTGATAAATAAAAGGTCTGAATAATTCTAATGCCATTTTTTTTGGCAATCCACACTGGTGTAATTTTAGCTGTGGACCAACTACTATTACAGATCTACCTGAGTAATCAACTCTTTTTCCTAGTAAATTTTGTCTAAATCTTCCTTGTTTTCCTTTAATGATGTCACTTAAACTTTTCAAAGGTCTATGATTGTGTCCCAAAACTGGCCTACCCCTTCTTCCATTTTCAAACAATGCATCAACAGACTCTTGCAACATTCTTTTTTCGTTTCTAACAATAATGTCAGGAGCACCTAACTCCATTAATTTTCGTAATCTATTGTTTCTATTTATTACTCTTCTATATAAATCATTTAAGTCTGAAGTAGCGAACCTACCACCATCTAATGGAACTAAAGGTCTTAAGTCAGGTGGTAGAACAGGTAACCTCTTAAGAATCATCCATTCTGGTCTATTTCCAGAACTCCTGAATGCTTCAACAGTTCTTAGTCTTTTAGAAAGTTTTACTTTTTTTAGTGGGGAGGATGTTGCTCTTAGCTCATCTTTTAAAATTTCGGACAATTTATCTAATTCTATTGCTTCAAGCATAGTTCTAATTGTTTCTGCACCCATTCCAACTAAAAGGAAGAAATTATCATCAATTAATTTTCTATATGCATCTTCGGAAAGTACTTGTCCAATTTTAAGTCCTGTATCTCCAGCATCAGTAATAACGTAGGATTCAAAATAGAGAACTTTTTCCAAATCTTTTAGTGAAATATCGAGCAGCGCCCCTATTCTACTTGGTACACTTTTCAAAAACCATATGTGTGCTACAGGTGAAGCTAGTTCAATGTGGCCCATTCTAATTCTTCTTACTTTACTAGAGATTACCTCTACACCGCATTTTTCACATGTATGGTTTCTATGTTTTAGCCTTTTATATTTTCCACAGAGACACTCAAAATCTTTTACAGGTCCAAAAATTTTTGCACAAAACAGACCATATTTTTCTGGCTTGAATGTTCGATAATTTATTGTTTCTGGCTTTTTGATTTCACCGTATGACCATTCTTTGATTTGCTCTGGAGACGCAATACTAATTTTAATAGAACTAAAGTCAGAAGGATTTTTAGGTTTGTCGAAAAGTACTCCCATATCAATCATTGTTTTTCTCTCCTACCTTTTCATCAGTTTCTATAATATTTACATCTTTAGAAGTATCAACCATGTCAATACTAAGACCTAATGACTTCAATTCATTTTGAAGAACATTAAAGGACTCAGGAATCCCAGGTTCGAAATTTAATTTATTTTTAACAATAGAATCGAACAATCTAGTTCTACCTATAACATCATCTGATTTAACAGTTAGGAACTCTTGTAATGTATTTGCAGCACCATATGCTTCCAAAGCCCAAACTTCCATCTCTCCTAATCTTTGACCACCAAAATGTGACTTACCACCTAATGGTTGTTGAGTTACGAGGGAATAAGGGCCTATGGCTCTCGCATGAATTTTTTCTTCTACTAAATGATGCAATTTAATCATGTACATTGTTCCAACTGTAACTTTTTGATCAAAAGGTTCGCCGGTTTTCCCATTAAATAAAATTAATTTTCCATCTTCTGGTAAATCGTTTTCGACAAATAGTTGTCTTATCTCCGATTCTTTAACACCCTCAAAAATAGGTGTTTCAACAGGTACCCCTTGAGAAAGCCTAGTTGCTAAATCATGCAAGTCTTCATCGGAGAGCTTTTTAACTTTATCTATATAATTATTATCATTTGGATAAATATTTTCCAATAATGCTTTTAGTTTTGAAGAATCAGGAATGGTTGAATTTAAATGTTCTTGGACTCTATTGCCTAAGGATTTAGCGGCTAAGCCTAAATGGGTTTCTAAAATTTGACCAACATTCATTCTTGACGGGACTCCAAGTGGATTAAGAATCATGTCAACAGGTGTTCCGTCTGGCAAATATGGCATATCTTCTTCTGGCAACACTCTAGATACTACGCCCTTATTTCCATGTCTACCAGCCATTTTGTCACCTACTTGGTGTTTTCTTTTTACTGCCACATATACCTTAATTATTTTAAGGACTCCAGGAGGCAAGTCGTCTGGTTTTGATAGCTTTTCAATTTCTTCGTCATACTTTGCTGAAGCACTGTCAATCTTTTCTTGAGAAATTTTCAATAGAGACTCAATTTCACTTAAAAAAGAATTTTTTTCTTGAAACTCAATTGTTATTATTTTCTCATAAGGAACGAGGTTGAATTTTTCTTCTTCGATAATTTGGTTTTTCTTCAAAACTATTTTTCTTCCAGCTCTTATGTCATTGTATGGAATTTTTCCTAAAAAGATTTTCTTTAATGAAGTCATTGTTTCATGTTTGATTATTGAAAGTTCTTTCTCTTTTTCAGATTTGAGCTCTAACACTTCAGGTGACCCTGATTTAGATTTGTCTTGTTTGTCGCCTATTCTTGAGATTAAGGTTTTAACGTCTAACACAATTCCAGTTACCCCAGGTGGGACCTTTAAAGATGTATCCTTAACGTCACCTGCTTTGTCTCCAAAGATAGCTCTTAAAAGTCTTTCTTCAGGCGACAGCTGTGTTTCGCCTTTAGGTGAAATCTTTCCTACTAGAATGTCGTTGGGTTTTACTTCTGCTCCAACTTGTATGACTCCATCTTTATCAAGATAAGCAAGGTGGTCTTCGTTGACGTTTGGAATATCTTTAGTTATTTCTTCTTTACCAAGTTTGGTTTCACGAGAAATACATTCGAACTCTTCTATATGCAAAGAGGTAAAGGTATCTGTTTTTGCGAGTCTTTCGCTAATCAATATTGCATCTTCAAAGTTGTATCCACCCCATGGCATGAAAGCAACTGTTACATTTTTACCTAATGCTAACTCTCCATATTCAGTTGAAGGACCATCAGCGATTATATCGCCAACACCAACTCTTTTTCCTTTTTTCACAATAGGTCTTTGGTTCCAACATGTATTTTGATTAGACCTTTCAAATTTCACTAAATTGTAAATATCTGAGATTTCTCCACTTTCGGATTCTTTATCTTTTTTTATGACGATTTTAGAGGAATCAACATAATCTACTATTCCAGAATTTTTAGCAACTATATTTACTCCCGAATCTCGAGAGATGTTCTTCTCGAATCCTGTTCCAACTAAAGGTGCTGATGCAGTTAAGAGTGGAACAGCCTGCCTCTGCATATTCGAACCCATCAATGCTCTGTTAGCATCATCATGTTCCAAAAACGGAATTAAAGACGCGGACACTGAAACTAATTGTGCTGGTGAGACATCCATTAATTGAATGTCACCTTTTTCTTTTACCTGAAACTCTCCCTTTTCCCTTGCGGAAATTGTATCGTTTTGGAAAGTATTATCTTCATTCAACGGAGCATTTGCTTGAGCAATTACAAAATCTTCTTCTTCGAGAGCATTTAAAAATTTAATTTTATTAGTGACAACTCCATTTGAAACCTCTTTATACGGAGTCAAAATAAAACCATGATCACTTATTTTTGCATATGTACTTAAACTTGAAATTAAACCAATATTTGGACCTTCGGGGGTCTCAATGGGGCAAATTCTTCCATAATGCGAAGAGTGTACGTCTCGAACTTCAAATCCAGCTCTTTCTCTTGTCAAGCCACCTGGCCCAAGCGCACTAAGTCTTCTTTTATGTGTTATTTCAGAAAGTGGGTTGGTTTGATCCATAAATTGAGACAATTGACCTGTAGCAAAAAATTCTTTTACAACAGAGGTGACGCTTTTTGGGACTATAATATCCGCTGGCATCATATCGTCAATGACATTATAATTCATTTTTTCCTTTATAGTTCTTGATAATCTCTCAATACCGACATAAAAACGATCTTCAATTAACTCTCCGACTGTCCTGACTCTTCTGTTCCCGAGATGGTCAATATCGTCAATGATGCCTCTTCCTGATTTTAAAAGTAATAAGTATCTAAATGTCTCAACAATATCCTTTGGATCTAAACATAGCTTTGAATTAGAAACACCATGTTCCAGTTTGTAGTTAATTTTCATTCGACCAACTTTAGAAAGTCTATAAGTGTCTTCATTGAAAAACATATTATCAAAGAAAGTTGAAGCAATTTTAGTTGTTGGAGGATCTGTTGGTCTAAATTTTTTATAAATTTCTGCTATAGCATTTTCTTTGGCTACAACTTTAGGTTTGCTTATCATATCATTAATTGTCAGGATTAATGAATTTGTAAAAGAGCTATTGTCAACATAATAAATCTGAAAATCAGAAATATTATTTTCTTTTATTAGCTCAATTGTTTCTTCTGTTATTTCTTCTATAAGCAAATGCTCAAATGGGTTCTTCTCATTTTCAACTTTCTCTTTGAAAGACTTAACCAGATAGTTTCCAATCAAGTCGTCCTCTTTTAAATCTAATTGAGTAATCTTTGAGTCTTGTATTACTTTGATAATCCTATCAGAGAATTTTCTACGCTCTCTGATAATTATTTCTTTGTTTGAATCATAGATGTCTCTTGGTGCTCTTTGATATGGGATTAAATCAAAATTAATATCTTTAGTAAACTTCTTTCCGTCAAAATGAACACTCTCTTTTAAGTAAAACAAATCTAAGATTGAATTAATTGATTCACCTAAAGCTAAAAGTAATAATGTTGAATGAAATTTTTTCTTTCTATCTATTCGTACGTGCAAAATATCTTTTGAATCAAATTCAAAATCTAACCATCGACCATCTTGTGGAACTATTCTTGCCGTATAAGATGTTTTGTCAGTTGAGGAAACGTCTTTAGTATTCTTGTGAGAATCAAAAAACACTCCTGGTGATCTATGAAGCTGATTAACAATAACTCGTTCTGTTCCGTTGATAATGAAAGCTCCATTAGGTGTCATTATAGGAATTTCTCCAAAATAAACTTCATGACTTTTAATGTCTTTGACTCTTTTAGTTTCTAAGATTGGATTTTCATCTTCATCCAGATCATATTCCCATGTAACTAATTCAAATCTAACATAAATTGCGGATTGGTAATTGTATCCTTTTAACTTACATTCGGATGGTGAATGCTTAGGTTCTTCGAGTCTATAATGAACATAATTAATTGTGGCTTTATTGTTATAGTCGTCTATTGGAAAAGAAGCTTTAAAAACTCTTTCTAAACCAATGAGTTCTCTCTTTACATAAGTACCTTCGTCTTGATCTGGTATTGTAGGTCCCTTATCAGCTTGAATAAGTAAATCAAAAGATTCCTTTTGGACACTTAAGAGATCTGGAATTTCAGTATTATCTACAGATTTTCTACTAAAAGTCTTTCTTTTTTTTGTTATAAGTATATTTTCTTTATACAAATTTACTCCTTGGATTAAAAATTATGAAAAAAAGTACTAGCTTAAAGTGACCTTTGCGCCAACTTCTTCGAGTTTCTTTTTCACTTCTTCTGCTTCATCTTTCTTAGCACCTTCTTTCAAAGGTTTGGGAGCAGATTCTACAAGCTCTTTAGCTTCTTTTAATCCAAGAGCAGTAATTTCTCTTACTATTTTTATAACTTTAATTTTTTCAGATCCAGCATCATCTAAAACAATGTTGAATTCAGTTTTTTCGGCAGCAGGTGTGGCATCACCAGCAGCAGGTGCAGGGGCTGCAGCTACAGCTACAGGAGCAGCGGCCTCAATACCAAATTTTTCTTCAATATCTTTAACTAATTCAGAAATTTCCATCAAACTAGCTTTTTCTAAGTAGCTAATAACATCTTCTCTTGATAATTCGGGCATAGGTTTCCTCCAAAATATTAGACTCGTATTATATACGATTATTTTTTGTTCTTCAAGTTGTTAAGCAAAATAACTAGCTTCATAGGAATTGCCTTAGAAACATTAAGAAAACCAGAAATAGGTTGTTTTAGTTGAGATAACAACTTAGAAAGAAGTATCTCCCTTGAAGGTAATTTCGAAATTTCTTCCAATTCAGACTCATTTAGATGTTTACCCTCAATAAAACCAAGCTTTATAGCCAAAGATGGGTACTCTTTTTGGATTTCGATGAATGTTTTAGTGGCTTCAACGTAATTATCACCAAGGAAAGCTATAGCTGTTTCACCGTTTGTATCTTGAAACAATTCTTCTAATTCAGTGTCTTTGGAAGCTTTTTTGAGTAAATTGTTTTTAACTACAGATAATTTAGTATTATTGTCACGCAATTTGTTTCTTAATTTCTCAAATTCTGAAACTCGAGCTCCTTTGAAATTAATTAAAAGAAATGAAGGCGTAGTGGAGAACGAATCCTTATAATTGCTTACTATTTCTTCTTTTTGTACCTTATTTAACATATCTAAAGAGTCGCTCCGCTATGTTTTTTTATTTCATCTTTTAAAATATTCAAATCTATCTTAAGTCCTGGTCCCATTGTGCTGGATACACTTACTTTTTTAAGATAATTACCTTTAGATGAAGAAGGTTTCGCTTTGTTTAGAATATCCATAAGATTGTAAAGATTGTCTAAGCTTTGATTGATATCAAACGATTTTCTCGCAAATGAGAAATTTACTAATCCTGCTTTATCGTTTATTAGCTCTACTCTACCAGCTCTTGCTTCAGTAACTGCTTTCTCGATATTCTTAGTTACTGTTCCCATTTTAGGACTGGGCATCATACCTTTTGGTCCAAGTATTTGACCTAATTTACCAACTTTTGGCATTAGCTCTGGTATCGCTATAACAACATCATAGTCTATCCAGTTTTCACTAAGTATTTTTTCAATAATCTCTTCACCACCAACATAATCAGATCCGGAGTCTTCTGCTTGTTTAACATATTCTCCATTACATATACATAGGATTTTAATTTTTTTACCAAGTGGATTAGGTGGTATGGTAGCAATTTTAATTTGTTGGTCAGATTTCTTAGAATCTATACCAAGCTGTACAGATAAATCTAAAGTTTCGTCGAACTTAGACGTATCTAAACTTTTCAAAACTTCCATAGCTTCTTTAGGTGAATAATATTTAGTTTTATCTACCTTTTCTTCTATCATTTTAATTTTATCTTTTTTACTCATAACTCAACTTATCCTGATATTTCTATTCCCATACTTTTAGCAGTGCCCTCGACTATTTTTTTTGCAGCATTAATATCATTAGCATTTAAATCTTTCATTTTTGTTTTTGCAATCTCTTCTAGTTGAGTGTCAGAAATTTCTCCTACTTTAACTGCTGGAGTAGTACTCGAACCTTTTTGCACATTAGCAGCTTTTTTTATTAAATATGAAACAGGGGGTGTTTTAATTTCAAAAGTAAAAGTTCTATCTTCGTATACTGTTACAACAACAGGTAGTACGCCTTCTAATTTTTCAGATTGTGCATTAAATGATTTACAGAACTCCATTATGTTGACACCTTTTTGTCCTAATGCCGGACCTATAGGTGGTGCTGGTGATGCCTTACCAGCTTCACATAATAACTTTAATAAACCTGCGACTTTTTTTGGCATTTAAATTTTCTCTATCTGATTAAAATCTAAATCTATAGGAGTTGCTCTTCCGAAGATTTCGACTAAAACCTGTACTTTTCCTTTATCAATTTTAACTTCTTCTACTATACCTGTAAAACTTTCAAATGGCCCTTCTATAACTTTTATAGACTCTCCTTTTTCAAATACAACTTTTGGTGTTGGCTTCAGTGTACCCTCTTCTATCTTGTTCCTCATTTTATTGATTTCTGATTCATCTACAGAAGGGACAGAATTTGGCTCTAGTTTACCATCTTTAATTTTTCCTCCAACAAATCCTATCACTTTTGGTATTTCTTTCAAGAAGTGCCAAGATTCTTCATTCAAATCTGTTTTTACTAAAATGTATCCAGGAAAAAATTTCTTCTCAGACCTTTTTTTCTTTCCACCCTTTATCTGCTCTTCTATAGTTTCAGTAGGTACAAGTATTTCTTTTATCATATCAGGACAATTGTCCATTTCCATTTGATTTAAAATGTACCTTCTTACAGTGTCTTCAGATCCTGTATTTACATGAACTACATACCATTTGTCTGACATCATCTAACCACCTAATAAAAACTCTGTTAGAGAAGAAAAAACAAAATCAACTAAAAACAAAAACAACCCTAAAACAATTGTTACCGCCACAACCCCGATTGTTGACTTTATATTGTCACTCTTATTTATCCAAGAGATTTTACCTAATTCTGATTTAATATCATCAAAAAACTTCATTTTTTATCTCTTTACAGGGGTGGAGAGTCTCGAACTCCCGACCTACGGTTTTGGAGACCGTCGCTCTACCAGCTGAGCTACACCCCTATTTTGTCTCCTTGTGAGTGCAATGTTTCTTGCAAAATTTACAATACTTTTTAAGTTCTAGTTTGTCTCTTTGAACTTTTTTATTTTTTCTATAGTGATACCTGTTTTTTCCATTACACTCAGTGCATTCAAGTGCCACTACAACTATATTATCTCCCATGTTACCTCTTCCTTTGTCTAAAAATCATACTTCTTTTTCAATTAATTAAAAGCCCAAGAGCGGGATTGAACCGCCGACCTCATCCTTACCAAGGATGTGCTCTACCACTGAGCTACCTGGGCAGTCAAAAAGCGGGAAACGGGACTCGAACCCGCGACCCTCTGCTTGGAAGGCAGATGCTCTAGCCAACTGAGCTACTCCCGCACTCTTAAACTTTAATTGGGGATAGATGGATTCGAACCACCGTAGGCTTGCGCCGTCAGATTTACAGTCTGATGCATTTGTCCACTCTGCCATATCCCCATAGCTGGCGAAGGGACTTGAACCCCCGACCGGCTGATTACAAATCAGCTGCTCTACCACTGAGCTACGCCAGCAAAAACATAAAGCCGTATATTAACATAGTAGTAAATTTGTTTCAATTTAAGGTGAAATTAATTGCCGGGCAATACAGTAGCGGTTATTTCTGCATGAACTACTAACTTTTCGTCTTTATAAGCGTTAGAAGATATTTTAAAAATATTAAGTTTTTTCTTAACTAAAAAAACTTCTATAATCAAAGTTTCATTAGGAAAAGTTGGGGATTTAAATTTAGCTTTATCTATGCCAACCAAAGCTGGAGGCCTACCTACTAAATCTTTTTCAAAAGACTTATAAATAAGAACTCCGCCCACTTGAGCCATAGCTTCTAAAATAATAACACCTGGGACTACCGGATTGCCAGGGAAGTGGCCCTTGAAGAAAAAACTTTCTTCATCAAATGTAGATTTAGCCTTTATAGATTCTGAGGCTTTAAATTCAATAATCTCATCAACAAAAAGGAAAGGATCCCTATGTGGAAGATATTTCTTAATTTCGTCCTTATTTAAAACCATAAGAGTTACTTATTCATTCTGTCTAAAACTTTGTCAGTAATATCTAATTGTGTATTTAAGAACATTAGACCTGGTGCTTCATTAGAAAAAACTAAATCATACCCTAGTTGTTCCGCAACTACTTTTACCTCAGTTCCTAACAACCTAAGGACATCTCTTTGGAATCTTGAATCAGCAATTTTTACTTCAAGCTCAAAGTCTTCCCTTTTACGTTTTAAGTCCTGTGCTTGGTAAGCTAACTCTTCTTCTTTCTCGTCTCTTTTACGTTCTTCCCAAACAAGTTTTTGTTCGTTGTAAGTATTCCTTTTAGAATTAAACTGTTCACTTAGTTTATTTAACAAAGCCTGTTTTTTTTCTATGTTGGAACGAGCCTTTTTTATATAACTTTTACCTAAATTTGATTCTCTAAGAATCCTTTGAAAATTAACCGTTGCTATCTTTATTTGGTCAGGAGATGCGTTGGCATCAATAACATTAAAACTAAATAAAATTAAGAAAGCTAATAATATTTTTTTCATAAAATTTCTCCTCTTTTTCTTAACTAAAATAATGAACCGATAGAAAATTGAACTTCGTATTTTGATTCCCCAGACCTTCTTTTGCCAAGAGGAAATCCGAAGTCTAACTTTAAAGGACCCATTGGTGATAACCATCTAAAACCAAAACCAGCATCCTTTCTCATATCATAGGGATTATAATCTATATTTTTCTTTTCGTCATATGTTTCTCCTACATCTAAAAATAAAATTCCTTTTAATCCGGTTTCTATTGCTAATGGATACAAATATTCAAGTGAACTATAGACATATTTATTACCCCCTATCCTAACAAAATTTCCATTTGATAAAAATCGTCTAGGGGAAACTCTAGAATATTTGTAACCACGAAGATTGTCTGGGCCTCCTAAGTAAAATCTTTCACTAACGACAATTTTCGAACCCATGTTCCTAAAATCTATAAATGCGCCTTCTAAAGAATAAGCTAGTGTATGATGTCTTTTGATTGACCAATATTTTGCAAAATCAGCGGAATATTTTGTAAATTCTAAATTTGCTCCAAGAAATTCATTTGATTCTTCAATGTTTGCACCTGTAGTGATCCCTCTTGAAGTGTCTATAAAATTGTCTCTGGAGTCGTAAACGAGACCAAGATTAAGGGAGCTTATTTTGTCAGTCCCCTTTTGGAAGATTTCATTTGCATTAAGTTTTAAATCGTCAATTGTAATGCTTTCATACCTATATGCGAGGTTAGTAAAAGTCCAATAATTTAAAGATTTTCCAAATTTTACTCTTCCTCCCCATGAGTCTCTATCGTAATCTACATAGTCAAATAATTTCTTAAATGCAACTAACCCAAATTGGTAAGTTGTATCCAAGAAATATGGATCAGCATAATTAACATAAAAGTTTTTACTCAAACCACCAACAGTTGCGGATGCTCCTAATTTTTTTCCATAGCCCCATAAATTGTTTTCCTGAATATTCGCACCAAACATAATGGTTTCGGCTGAACTGTAACCTCCTGAAATTGCAAAATAACCTGTAGACTTTTCTTCTACTTCAATATTTAAATCAAGATAATTTTTTTTATCTTTTGCTGGTTTTTCTGTTATTTCAACTTTTTCAAAGAATCCTCTTCTATTAATTCGGTCTTTTGAAGCCTGAATTGCTGTATAAACATAATCATCATTTTCGTTGACCTGGACTTCTCGTCTTATAACCTTGTCTCTCGTTCTTGTATTACCTTTAATGTTTACTAGATTGATTTTGTATTTTTCACCTTTTTCAATTTCATACTCTACGTGAACTATTTTTTGTTCGTCATCTCTTTTAATATTAGGATTTATATTAGCAAAAGCGTATGATTTATCACCGTAGACTTTGTTTAAAGACTCAATATCTTGATTTAAAATTTTCGTGCTGAAGAATTCGGAATTATCTAAGCTAATTTTTTTGTACAAAACCTCTTCTTCCTCAATTAAATCGCCTTGGAAAGAAACTTTTCCTGCCTTATACCTATCTCCCTGTCTAACTTGAAATATAACTCTATATCCATCTTTTTCTTTAATGTATTCAACTTTAGACTGATCTGTTTTTGCATCTATATAACCTTTTTCCAAAAAAAACTGCCGTATGTTGTTTTCATCAAGTTCAACTAATCCCATAGACAGTCTTCCTCTGCCTGTTATAGGTGAGAAAAACCATTTCTCTTTTGTTTCTAGCCTTTTTGAAAGTTCTGGTGCATATTCTAAATCAATACCGATGAATCTGATTCCTTTAACGTATCCTCTATTTCCTTCAACAACTTTAATTTCGTATTGTATTTTCGATTCTCCTATAGGCACTATGTTGTCGGTAACAACAACTTTGTTAAAGCCTTTGAAAAGATAAAAGCTTTCTACTATTGAACGAGAAACTTCTAGCTCTTTTCTACTAATTATTTTTCCCTCTTCTAAATTAAGAGCTTGTCTTAAATCATCTGTTGTTATTTTGTCGTTTCCTCTAATTCTAAAGTCTGCTAAAATAGGGTTTTCTTCAAATCTAAATAATAAATCTACACCTTCATCGTTTTGTGTGGTAAGAATGTCAATTTTATAAAAGAAACCTGTAGCATAAAGACTTCTAATATCATTCTTTATTTTTTTAGAATCATATTTGTCACCAACTTTTGTTAATAAATATTCTTTTATTTTGTCTTCTACTACAATCTTGTTTCCGTAAAAATCAATATTAGTAATAATTCTTGATTCGATACTTTTTTTATCGGTTTCTAGAGAAAATCCAACTTGTGTAAAAAAAGACGTAAAGAATAGATTCGTTATTATTAAAATAAATAAAAGGTGTCTCAATTTATTTTTCCATTATTTAATTCGTATACAATCTTAGTTTTTTTATAAACTTTATGGTCATGAGTTGCCATTATTATAGTTGTTTTATTTTTATCATTCAAATACGTAAGATATTCAACTAATCTTAATGCATTTAATTCGTCTAAACTAGAAGTTGGTTCATCTGCTATAAGCAACTCAGGCTCTAATAAAAGCGCTCTACATAGCAACACTCTTTGCCTTTCTCCAGACGATAATTCTGCTGGTTTTTTCATTATTAAGTCATTTATCTTTGTAAAATTAGTTAATTCTTCAAATTTTTCTCTACTAGTTGAAATTTGGTTATTAATATAGGCAGGCAACTGTATATTGTCTTTGATAGATAAATCCGGAATAAGTTGGCTTAATTCTGACATAATTCCAATTTTATTCCTATATGAAATTAAATTATTATGACTAGAGAAGATTTCCGAGGTCTCGCTACCCAAAAAATAATATTCTCCAGATGTTTGATGAGTTATTAGAGACAAAATATTCAACAGTGTTGATTTTCCAGAACCAGAAGGTCCTACAATGGATACGAATTCGCCAGTATTAATTTTTAGAGATACCTTATTTATTATTGTTTTTTGTCCATAACTTTTGGATAAATCTTTAATTTCTATAATCATGCTAAGATTCTCTCCTAATTAATGATTCTAAATCTTTATTTAATAAAAAATAAGATGGCAAGAAAGATGAAACTATAATTACAAAAATGGAAAAGAGTACTATTTGAATAAAATAAACAGGGTCAAAGATTATTGGAAAACCTTCAATTTGATAAAAAGAAATGTCTATAGATAGTTTAGTGATCAAATTTGTTTCTAATAAAAGGAAGATAACTAACGTTGCCAATATTGATCCTATTAAGACACCGATAAATCCTACTAGTAATCCTATAAATGTAAAAATTAATATCAATGAATTCTTTTTTGAACCTAGTAATAGTAAAGATCCAATTTCTTTTTTCTTTTGAGTAATAAGACTTACCATATTTGAATAAATAGTTGTTGCGGATATAAGTATCAGAAAAGACAAAAAGATTGATAATGACAACCTTTCTAGGTTCATTAATTTGAATAAACTTGAATTGAGAGCTTGCCAATCAACTATACTGAATTCTAATTCATTATATTGTTCGATTATAGCTTTTTTGATTTCCTTTGAATTAAAAGGATCAACCAGAAATATTTCGATAAATGTTTCTGTGTTTTGATTTAGAATATTTTTGTAATTATTAGCTGTGAAAATTATATTAACCTCAAGATTAGATTCTTGTGTCACTCCTGTTACAAGGGCAGAAAGTTTTTGTATTCTAGGTTTATTCTCTGAAAAGTCTGGGACGAATAATTCAATTTGGTCTCCTACTTTTTTCTTGTTATTGACAGAAAAGTTTTCACTAATATTTATCGGTATTTGTTTAGTTAGATGAAAATCTATTCCTGTTTCGTCAGTAATTTTGTCTAAACCTTTAATTTTAACTATCGTAAATTCTTTGTTAGCTATTAAAGCCGAATAAGTTTCAAAAGTATTTTTATAAGATTTAATACCGCTAACATTACTAAGATTAAAGTTTTTGTTTGTATTTATTATTATATGAGGAAAACTTTGAATTATTTTCTGTTTCACTTTAACTTCAAATCCTTTCATAACTGAGAGAACGACAATTAAAGAGAATATTGATATAGCGATTGCTGTTATAGAAATTATAGATGGAATGGAATTCTGTTTGGATTTAAAAATATTTTTTAAATAATTAAGTATTATAAGATTTTCGTATTTCATTCATTTCTCATATGTGGGAACAAAATAACATCTCTAATTGATGGGCTATCAGTTAGAAGCATAACCAATCTATCTATGCCAATACCTGCGCCTACTGTGGGTGGCATGCCATATCTTAGCGCATTAATATAATCGTCGTCCATATCATTAGCTTCTTCGTTACCTTTCTCCTTTTCTTCAAGCTGCTTCTCAAATCTTTCGAACTGATCATCGGGATCATTTAATTCTGAAAAAGCATTAGCAATTTCTTTTTCGTTAATAAATAGCTCAAATCGATCCGCTATTCTAGGGTCATCATTGTTTCTTCTAGCCAAAGGTGAAACATCTATAGGGAAGCCGTAAACAAAGACTGGATTTTTGTGGTTTTGGAAAAATTTTGTTTCAAATATTTCTGTAATAGCACGACCAGCAACACCAAAATGATTAATTTTCATTTTATCTGCTTCAATTAAAATCTTTTTTTCTTCAAAAACATCAAAACCCAGTTTTTCTGTAAGCCAATTAATCATATGCACCCTTTCCCATGGTGTTTTAAAATTTATAACATTATTCTGATAATTTATTTGTTGATTATTTGAAACCAAAGAAACACAGTCTGATATTAGTTCCTCAATAAAGTTCATCATTTCAAGATAATCTGAAT